>WNFM01017392.1_pt1 | contig 16301 bp, 13 predicted proteins | sample 5400271 | NCBI WGS metagenome assembly WNFM01 (sample SAMN13153352, study PRJNA577476) | soil metagenome | isolation source: 60 cm saprolite on Douglas fir-dominated hillslope | place: USA:California | collected 2013-09-17
GTTGAGGCTTGCTTGTAAATAGCCTGGGGTACGCGTGTTCCTCTCGAAGCGATTGCTAGTTGTGACATTGCCCTTTTCCTTTCGGCATAAATTAAAGTTTTCATAAAGAAAGAATAGACATTTTGCTAGCTGTTTCCGTAGTTCGCTTTTTTTGCATAAAACTTCCCTTGCTAGTAAAAGCTCTTTTTAGTTGATGGCGAAAAGTATACACTATTTGCACATGTGCCGTAAAGTAATTTAAGAATTCAAAAGGTCCTCTCTACTATCGATTTATTTGTGGATGTGATATACTTGCCTCCACTAATCCTCAGCACTCACGATAAATCCACGGCTGCCTCTGTCTGACATGTGACAACCAGGCAGCTTATGCTGAAAGTGAATAGAACTATAGAACTATATCTATTTTGGAAAGGATTTCTCTATGGCAGGTTTAGCTTACTCACGTCCAAATCCCGACAAAATCGCTCCTGGCATTGAAGCATTACTCCGCAAGGAACTCGGCTCGTCCACACCGCTCCCGTATCAGATCCTCCCCGGCGAAGGCGAGAGCGCCACAACGAAAAGCGTTTTAAGTGACATAGGTAAGGCAATGATCATGACGAAGCAGCAGTCGAGCGTGCTCTTCTATGTCCACTTTGCGCTGGGCGTGCCGCGGCCATTTGAATTGCAGGTGTCGGTCACACGGTATGGGCTGGGCGCTCTCGTAGGCAGATTCGCCTATGCCGTTCCCTTGAACAAGCCCGTGCAAGGAGCGGTTAGCCTGGGAGAAACCAAACTCGGTTCCTTCAACGGATTTAGCGGCGATGCTGCGACGAAAGCTCGTCTGAACAGCAACCGGGATCTGATCCTCCAGGCCCATAAGCTCGCAGTCTCAAAGACCACAATTGGCAATTTCAAGTTGAGTATTCCCCAACATGTGGAGGTTGTCCCCTACAAATCTGGCTCTTTGCTGATCCTGGACAGGCTTGGCGTGCCAGGTTTTTTCAGCGGCGCCAACGTGGGAGCCAAAGATCTGTTTGCCTTTGTCCCCCAGCTCGAAGCCTGCCTCTAATGCGAGCAGTGAAATAGTCGCGAAGTGTGCTGTAGCCAGGGGCAAAGCCTCGGCTGCAGCACATATCCCAGACTCTGCAGCTAAAACGGTTTTCTCGAAAATCTCTCCCCACATGTCTGCCTGTCCGCGGGCTACCTTGTTGAATCCTTTTCTCTGTCTCCCCAAGAAATTATATAAAAGATACAATATCTTATTCTGCATCTTCAAATGCAGAGTGGATGGGCTACCAGATATACGCAGGATTCTGACCTGTATAACCACATACACCAGCTCGTGGCGAATTCACCATTGGCAGCAGCATGTCTTCACCACATTCGTGATCCTTCGCGCATGTATCACACAGATATCCCTGGTCTTCATAGATGCATTGAGTACAGGTGTTAGTAGCTGGTTTCCCGCACTCATCACATGGAACTACTGGCAGGTTGTTCCTGGCAAGAATCTCGATCGCTTGCTTTTTCGCTAGCACTTCTCGTTCTGAGATCACCTTCAACGTCAGTTCTGTCGTCGAGCCAAAATCATACTCGTATGAGCATGTTTGTCCTGGACTTAGTACTTCTTCCAACTTCACCTGCATATTCTTCCGGCGCATATCCCAGTAAGCATCCATTTCTGCATCCACGTAGTAGTTAAATCCACCAATTCTAAAAACACTCAAATGCCCACAACACTCCAGCCATATATCCCTTAAAAAGCGATCCAATGTCGCCAAAGTAGTATCAACAGCTACTTCCAGATGCATCCAGTACATAGGTAAGCGGTATCCCTCCACGATCAGATGGAATGCCTTGATCTTTTTTGCTTTTTGACGGCTCCCTTCACCCTGCATCGCTATTCGTTGCTCACAGGATTGCAAGTGCCTGGTCATGCTTGCCTTACTCAGCTCTCTGTGACAAAAGGCACACGTTCCTTTAGAAATCTGTCTCGTCATACGCTTCCTCCTCTGCTGACTGCTCACTATTTGTCAGTAACAGGATACGAGATGAACAGCAGGAAGAAAAGCACTGCCGCCATACCTGGCTAACTATGGTAAGATAGGGCCATCACGTCAAGCACCCCATAGCTAAAGCTAGGGGCTTGCATCTAGCCATTGCTGACTGACGCCATAGGCCGCTTGACATCGGCCCTTGAGATATTGATCGCCGCATTAACATCGGTATTCAAGCAGAAACCGCACTGCTTACACTGAAAGGAGGCTTGAGATTGACGATTGGCTTTTTCGCAGTGTCCGCACTGACTACAGGTACGGCTGGTGTTCCGAGGATCAATCAATTTGACCTCGACGCCCGTCCATGCCGCCTTGTAACTGATAAAAGTGCGCAATTGAGAGAAAGCCCAGGAATGCCGTTCATAGCGGTTTTTGCGCTGAACCGTTGTCCTCTCTCGAATGCCTGTCAGGTCTTCGAGTGCGAGTGCCTTGCGCGATACGACGGCTTTGTATACCAGGGCTTTTGCTATGCGGTGGTTGGTATCCTTTTGAAAGCGTTTCTCACGTCCGCTCATGTGCTTAAGACGGCGTTTCGCAGAATGGGTTCCTCCTTTCTGAAGCGCCTGACGACGCTGGTGATAACGCTTGCGTACTGCTTTGACTTGCTCGCCACTGAACGTCTCACCTGTACTATCGGTCGCCAGTTGCACAATTCCAAGATCAACCCCCAGAGTACCACTGGTCTCAGTCAGTTCAGGAGCATCTTTGCTTTGCGTCACGTTCAGATAGTAGGTGCCACGTTTCCAGACGAGATCAGCACCGCCAATCATCCAAGTGGGGTCAATCAGCATCTCATGTTGACGCTTGCCCAAGATCATGCGACAGGTGATACGTCCCTGCAAGGTGTTGAGGGAGACACGGTCAAGACTCAGAAGGCGATAGGTGCGTGCATCATAACGGATAGAGCCACGCCGCCCAAATTGTGGGCATGTCTCGCCTTTCTTGCTCCTCGTGGCTTTGATCGACTCAACGGCCTTTGCGCGAGCACAGACCGCCAATTGAGCGCCAAGCCCGAAACGGCTCCGGGTTTCTCCATAGACGCGATGGTGAGCCGTGTTGGTGTTGGTGATCCCCTCTTCCCAACAAAGAGCGGCAATCCAGGAAGCGGCAGCATTAAACTGTTGCTGCGTTTCTTGCAAAGCGGCTTCGTTTCCATCAATATCAAGCTTGATACTGATTGTTCTTATGAGCGTCTTGTTCATAAGAGAAGGATACCAGAAAGGAAAACGCATGTCAACAGGTTTCCTGCCTGCGGGCAGCCATTGTTCCTCCCCATGCCACGATGGCAGGGGTTTCCAAAATGGAGGACGAGATGACTACCATCCCAACGTTAACCGAACAAAGTATTCGCACCTTCGTCGGCGAGCAGAATTTCCAGAAGGGCCAGCAACATGTTCGTGATGGAGCCATCATCAACCCGGAACAACAGGCAATGGCGTTGAAAGCCTATTGCTATGGCTCACTTCCCGAACCATATCGTGTACAGGTCACATTCGATGGCACTGGTATCACTGCTGCCCTCTGCTCCTGTTCAACAGGCACACCGACATATGGAACTCGCGGATGCGAACACGCTGCTGCATTGCTCCTCGCATGGAATGGGCAGCCAGAAGCATTCACCCAAATGGATGACATCGATACCATCCTGGAACGACAGAGCAAAGCCCAGCTGATTACACTCGTCAAGCAGTTACTCCAGCAGCAGCCAGAGGTGGAATGGCAACTCACCATGCCGCCTCTACCCGGTCATAAAAGTGTGCCTGTCGACACCGACGAGTATCGCCGCCAGGTCGATAGTGTTTTTCGACATGCTGGACGCGAATGGGATGCCGTCTATGGTATCTCACACGATCTCTATGAGATTACCGCTACCGCCGCCCGCTTCGCTCGACAGCGGGACTATGCCAACGCCGCAGCGATCTACGAAGTGGTGGCGCTGGGAACACTCAGCCATTACCTCTCCTATCATGATGAGGATGGAGCGCTGGGTCGCGTCGTACAAGATTGTATCGAGGGCCTGGGCGCTTGCCTGGAGAGCGAACGAGAAGATGAGGCCCTCCGCGAGCAGATTCTGGAGGCCATTTTTGCAGTGTATCGCTTTGATGTAGACCATGGTGGATTTGGTCTGACCAAAGATATTCCACCTGAATTCCTCCAGGATACGACTCCTGAAGAAAAACACCTGGCGGCACAATGGGTTCGCGCTGCAGTTGCCGAGCTTCAGGAAAAGAAGCCGGAGAGCGATTGGCGTCGTAAGCGCTATGGTGGCTTCCTGTTAGCTTTGGAGGCAAACGTACTGAGCGACGAAGAGTTCCTGCGCATCGGTCGGGAAACAAAGAGCGTCCAGGAAGTAGTCACCCGGCTGCTGGAACTGGACCGGGTGGATGAAGCCGTTCAGGATGCTAGCCAGGCTAATGGCTGGCAGTCGGTGAAGCTTGCAGACCTCTTTGTCCAGTATGGGCAGGATGCCGCGGTTGAACGCATGATGCATGAAAAGGCGCAGCAGGAAATGTACACCTCTTCCGCCGAATGGCTGAAAAACCACTACCTGGCGAAAAACAATCTTGCTGCCGCACTTGAGATGGCCGAACTCATCTTCCATAAGCGAACGTGGTTCGCGGAGTATCAAAAGATGCGCGAACTCGCTACGCAACTTGGAAACTGGGAAGCGGTACGACTAGCAGCATTCACATTCCTGGAAGACAAGCACAACACCTCCATGCTGGTAGAAGTCGCACTCGATGAAGGAGATATTGAGCGAGCACTTCAATTACTAGAAGCTACAAAGCCCCCTGGACCTGAAGGCTATGAATGGCAGTATGACTACGCGCGGACTCCTGAAGTTGCTATTAAAGCCGCTGAACGCTCGGAAGAGATATATCCTGGCGCTTCGATAGACCTCTATCAACAACATGTTGAGCGTCTCATCGCTGGACGTGGACGAGCCAACTATCAAGTTGCTTGTAGTTACCTCGTAAAAGTTCGGTCCCTCTACGAGAAGCTGGATGAAACTGGGCAGTGGACGACCTACATCGCCTGGTTACGCAAACGGCATAGTCGACTCTCCACCCTGAAGGAAGAACTGACCACAGCCGGTTTGTAAGGAGAAATGTGATGACTGATCGTCTCAGGAAAACTCTAGACACGCCTGCATGACAAGGAGGAATTTGATGCCAAAGGAAATCAATCCGTGGGCGATGTACCCACGCAAAACATCTACGGCTTCTCTCCCCGAATCGCTGAAAATGGAAGTCACCACAAAGGCGAATGAACTCATTGAGACAGTACTGAAGCCGAAATATATCCAGCCACCGCCGGAGAATCCGCAGTTCAATTATATTGTCGATATCTACGGCAAGTGGTACCACAAGGCGTTCTACTTCTGCGCCGAATATCGCGTGGCCGGCCCCAATCCAATAGAGCCAGGCTTCGAGGCAAAATTTGCTCGTATGCAATATGCCGGGAACCGGCGTTTTCATCTCTCCTTTATGCGCTATACCGGTCAGTGGATACAATTGTACACAGACTTGACGGTGGACGAGTGCATAGAAACGATCCGAGATGATCCCTACTTTTCCCTCTGATATTAGGAGCGCGGCCAACATGAGTTCACATACCGGAGGAATATACCATGGAATTTGTACGCATCACTAGAGAGCATGAACGCAAGAGTCAGCAAGGCATGCCTTTCTATGGTGATCCCTGGCAGCGCTGGGGACCTTACCTCAGCGAACGCGCGTGGGGTACGGTGCGCGAGGATTACAGCGCCGACGGCTCCGCCTGGGACTATTTCACCCATGACATGGCTCGATCTCGTGTCTACCGTTGGAACGAAGATGGCCTGGCCGGGATCAGTGACGATAAGGGGAGGCTGTGCTTTGCCATCGCTCTCTGGAATGGCCAGGATCCAATTCTCAAGGAACGCTTGTTTGGCTTGACGGGGCTGCAAGGTAACCACGGCGAAGATGTTAAGGAAGTGTACTTCTACCTGGACAGCACACCGACCCACAGCTACATGCGCATGCTCTATAAATATCCCCAGGCGGCCTACCCCTACCAGCAACTGGTAGAGCAGAATGCTCGACGTAATAAGCAAGACCCGGAGTTCGAATTACTGGATACCGGCATTTTTGCTGACGACCGCTATTTCGATGTGTTCGTAGAGTACGCCAAAGCGACCCCCGAAGACATTCTGATCCGTATCAGTGCCATCAACCGCGGACCGGAGTCTGCCATCCTGCACGTCCTGCCTACCCTGTGGTTTCGCAATACCTGGTGCTGGGGTCTGGACGACAGGAAGTCCGCTTTAAGGCAGGGGCACAGGGCTTCATATGAGGGAGGCGATAAAGCCTCCTCCTCTCTATTCTCTGTGGAGGCAGAGCATCACATGCTGGGTGACTATCTCCTGTTTTGCGAAGCAGCCGACGACCTCCTGTTCACCGATAACGAGACGAATATGCAGCGACTCTTTGGAGCGCAGAACGCAGTGCCCTATGTGAAGGATGCCTTCCACGAATATCTTATCCATGGCAGACACGAGGCAGTGAATCACGCCCGAGTGGGTACGAAAGCCGCAGCCCTCTATACACGGACAGTCGCTGCAGGCGCTACGCTCAGCATACGGCTGCGCCTGACCAGCATGTCGAGTGATGGCAGAGATGGAATGGAGGAGCGTGAGGCTTCCGACCAGGATGCACTGCTGGACTCCGCGGAGCCATTCGCGAACTTCGATACGATCGTTGATCTACGCAAGCAAGAGGCAGATGAGTATTACGCTGCCCTGCAACCGGCCAATCTGGACGAGGATATGCGCCGCGTGCAGCGCCAGGCATTGGCGGGGATGCTCTGGAACAAACAGTTCTATCACTATATTGTTGAGCAGTGGTTGCAGGGCGATCCAGCCCAGCCACTCCCACCACCTCAGCGCCGGTATGGACGCAATGCCGGGTGGCGACACCTCTACAATGAGCGTGTCATGTCGATGCCAGACAAGTGGGAATACCCCTGGTATGCCTCCTGGGACTTGGCGTTCCACTGTGTTCCGCTCGCCCTGATCGATAGCACCTTTGCCAAAAGTCAGCTCGATCTGCTCCTGCGGGAGTGGTACATGCATCCCAGCGGCCAGCTTCCAGCTTTTGAATGGTCATTTGACGATGTCAACCCACCAGTCACTGCCTGGGCAGCCTGGCGCGTCTACAAAATTGACCAGGAGCAGACGGGTCACGCGGACCGCATGTTCCTGGAGAGTATCTTCCACAAGCTGCTGCTCAACTTTACCTGGTGGGTCAACCGCAAGGACTCGGAGGGCAAGAATGTCTTCCAGGGTGGCTTTCTGGGCCTGGACAACATCGGCGTATTTGACCGGAGCGCTCCTCTGCCCACGGGAGGCCACCTGGAACAGAGCGACAGTACCAGTTGGATGGGCATGTTTTGCCTGAATATGATGACCATTGCCCTGGAACTCGCGCTCACCAACCCCGTGTACGAGGATATTGCGCTCAAGTTCTTCGAGCACTTTCTAGCGATTGCTGCTGCGATGAATAATATCGCCGACGAGGGCATTCATCTCTGGGATAAGGAAGACGAATTTTTCTATGACGTGCTCAACCGGCCAGATGGTTCTCACCTCCCCCTAAAAATCCGTTCGCTCGTCGGGTTGATCCCGTTGTGCGCGGTGGAAACGCTTGAGCCGGAGGTGCTCCAAGCCCTGCCGAGGTTCAACTATCACCTGACATGGTTTCTGACCCACCGACCCGATCTGACCCGCCTGGTTTCTCACTGGCAACAGGCCGATGCAGGCGAGCGCCACCTGCTGGCCCTGGTACGGGGACACCGCATGAAACGCCTGCTCAGGCACATGCTCGCCCCCGATGAGTTTCTGAGTGACTACGGCATTCGCTCTCTCAGCAAGTATCACGCCGAGCATCCCTATGTACTCCACGTTGATGGAAACGCACACACGGTTTCCTACGAACCGGCGGAGTCACGCACGGGAATCTTCGGCGGCAACTCCAACTGGCGCGGCCCCGTCTGGTTTCCCATCAACTACCTGCTGATCGAGGCGCTGCAGAAGTTCTATCATTACTACGGCGACGATTTTAAGGTCGAGTGCCCGACGGGATCGGGCCAGTATCTGACCTTGAAGGAGGTGGCCGATGAACTCTCGCAACGCCTCATCCGCCTTTTCCTGCGGAGCGAGACGGGATACCGTCCGTACAATGGGAAAAACGACGAGTTGCAGGGTGATCTCCACTGGCGTGACTACCTTCTGTTCCATGAATACTTTGACAGTGATAGCGGCGCAGGACTTGGTGCAAGCCATCAGACGGGCTGGACTGGCCTCGTGGCAATGCTGATTCAGCAACAAAGCAGAGGCGGAACAGGAACATACAGCGAAAGCTCGACAGGCAGGGCAAGTGGGCAACTCCGCTCCCATGATATCCTGGAACGGCGATAAATCCTTGCGCAATGTACTAGCAATGCCCATCGATGCGAACTAAGCGATTGATCTTCAGCTACTTGTCGTGTACCTGTAACTGTGATAGTTGCGTACCCGGTGCTTCACCGATCTGTTGAGCAACCCGGAGGAATTGCTCATACGTCATAGCTGTTGTTGTCCCGCTCCACAGTTTTTCGCCTGGTGTTTGCATAGCGGGTTTGACCATCGCCTGCACATCTGCGTCGCTCACAACGCCGCCAAGTTTGTCATTCCATTCCGCAAACATCCCTCCAAGCAAGTGCGGGTTGCCTGGGTCAAGATTCATTATTTTTCAGGCGGACGGGTGGGGAAATGATGAACTTTTGAGAAGCCCTGTTTCCTTTTCCTGGGCATGTTGACAGGCAAGCAGGAAAGCACTACCATAGTGTAGTCAGAGGCTAGCAAGATAACCGTATTCACTAAGCAGGGAGAACAATCATGTCCAGGGTTTGTTGGTGCCATCAGCTTGTGTCAACTGGAATGATACTACTTTTTCTGCTGGCAGGATGCGGTAATACAAGTAACAGTTCAGGGTTGATGCAAAAAACGTCTGCGAAAACTGAATCGCTGGAAACCGGCAGTCTATTCCCCACAAATACTACAACCGTAGCGGGTGGTGTGAGTACTGTCAGTTTCACACTTTACGGTGGAGTCACAGGAGCATACAGTATTCAAGCTTCCTTACCCACTTCTAAGCTTCGTCATGGTCATCGTGAATTCACCATCGACGTAGCACACGCGGGCAGTTCTATCTTCTTAGCTTTCTACGGATACCATGGCCCAGGTACCTACACGCTCTCAGAAGACATCAATGGTGGGGATGTGCGCATTGATTTTGCCAAGGAGTCAGCATCCTGGGATCTCTCATTAAAGCCAAAAGCACAATGTACATTGATGATCACGAGTGATATACCTACTATGTATGTGGGTATAGACCGGATGAGAGGAGCCTTCTCATGTCCACAATTGCCTTCTAGCAGTCCTACTCACCCACAACAGCCTGTAGCAGTCAGTAACGGTCACATCGATATAGCTATCATTGTTGAGAGCTGAAGAAGCTCTTTCATTATGCGGTGAGAGCTAAGGATGCGACAAATCTTTTTCCTGCATGGGACTAGAAGACTCCTTGATCGTCTCCTGTGACAGCGAAAGAAATCTCTTTACATGGAGTTGCGCGCCACATGAATCGCGTATAATTAAGTTTGTTGGCAGTTCAATATGTTTGGGAGCGCCAGCGATTCCTTCAATGCGGCTGATTAATAACGTGCCCGCTCGTAATCCTATATCCATGAATGGCTGCACGATCGTCGTAAGGGGGGGATTCAGATGGGCAGCGAAATCCCAGTCGTCGAAGCCAACGACGGCAAGGTCTTCCGGTATGCGCAAGTGAATAGCCTTTGCCGCTTGCATTATGTCAAGTGCAACATAATCGTTGACGGCGAAGATACCACCTGGCCGGTCAGGGCGTTTCAGAAACTCAACTAACCCTTCATGGGTATCCATCTGCAGTTGCCTGAAATCGGGCACAACCAACGTCTCATCATATGGGATTTCATACTTTTGTAGAGCCTTACAATAGCCTTGCCAGCGCTCATGGACCGAAGTGGTGCGCAAAGTTTCTTCATGCGAGAAGACAAAGCCGATGCGCCTGTGACCCAGGATGAGTAAGTGTTCGGTGGCGCGATAGCCGCCACCGACATTGTCTAAACCAACATAGTCTGCAGCAAGGCCAGGAAAGTAGCGATCCATCAAGACAAAGGGGACATGATCGGCCTGCAGTTGCTGGATCGAGGCATCATGGGTGACGTCACCCGTAGGGTAGATAATCATTCCTAAGACGTGATTTGCTCGCAGGCGGGCAATATCGCGGGTTTGCTGCTCCTGGTCACCTTCGGCATAAGTGAAACTGACGCTATAGCCATGTGACTTTGCTGCTTGTTCGACACCGACTAGAAGATTCATATTCAGTTGCGTGGTCGGCGTTCGATTGAGGACTAAGCCAATTTGCTTCCGTTCAAGTTGTGGCATCGGGCTACCGTTTGATGGTGGCTGGCTTACGAACGTGCCACGTCCCTGTACCCGTTCGATCAAACCCTCGTTGACCAGCAGCGCGAGCGCCTGACGTACGGTATCACGGCTGATCTGATACTGGGCAGCTAGCTCTCCATCGTTCGGAAGACGCGTTCCTGCTGGCAAACGCCCATCAAGAATGCGCTCACGAAAATAGGTCATGAGTTGGATGTGGAGAATCTTCGTACGCTCCTTCTTGTTCAGCTTCGCTATCAAATCAGTCTTCCTTCTTCTGTAATATATGAGAAACCCAACACAAAAGAGCCTGTATAGTGACGTCAGAGCTAGGCAAAGCTTAGCACATCTGCACATATTATGCAAACAAACTTCGAGTTGTTTTTCGATTTTTCCATATTGATTTCCGATTTTCAAATCGAGATATGCGGAAAATTGTAGAATTTAAGGATGAGCGCTCGAAACGATGTTCCAGGGCGGGGGCAAGCCCCGCCTCTACTATACTTTACTATACACGGCCTTGGCAAGTCGCCTTATCGTATAGTAGGGTCGACCACAAGGGTCGCTCTGGCTCTTAAGTCCGCGCCTATGATGAGGCCCCTCCCACTTAATTATGATTCTACTCCCGGATTTCTGGGAATGTCCATTGACAAACTTCGATTTTTGCACCATACTTAATTAGATATTTGTGATAAGCGTACTAATAAAAAGCAGAGAGGAGGTGCAGCCGAAATCCTACGATCCAACATGCTTAACTGACCACGACTTTTATTCCCTTTGGCTTTCCTGATTGTTTGCTAGTGAGCCTGGTTCAAGAGATGCTGAAGCTCATAGCACACAACGATGTTGACTTGCTGAGTCGCAAGCACTGGCTGTTCTATACAATCAAGGAGATGCGCTATGCACAGGCTATTTAAAAGTTTAGGCTTATTTCCCCTTTCTCTTATCATCGTGCTTTTTACTGCTGCAACTGTATTGCAAGCTTGTGGTGGTTCCTCTACTAGCAATGGACCGGTCACCATTACTGTCGCCTTTCAGCAGTTTGGTCCCCCACCATATCCTGAACAGGCATGGTGGACGTCGGTGAAACAACGTGTTGAGGCAGCTAACCCTAATATCAAAGTCAAGTTGGAACCCATCATTGCCGACGAGGGAAGCTATTACACGAAGCTTGACCTGATGATGCGTTCCACCAGCACGGCTCCCGATATCGTGCGCGAGGACAGCTTCCTGGTTGGCTCTGATGTGACCGCTGGCTACCTGGCTCCACTCGATAAGTACCTGGCTACCTGGCCTGAATACAGCCAGCAGTGGTTCCCCGGCATGCAGAAGATCACGACGTTCAACGGTCACAACTACGGCGTGATGGACGGTACCGATGTACGCTTGATCTGGTACAACAAGAGTATCTTCCAACGCGCAGGACTCCCCACCACCTGGCAACCCCAAAACTGGGCCGATATCCTGTCGGCTGCTCGCACTATCAAAGCGAAGGTGCCTGGTGTCATTCCCGTTAACCTCTACTCAGGCATCCCGATGGATGAAGCCTCCTCAATGCAGGGCTTCGAGATGTTGCTCTACGGCACCAAAGATACCCTCTACGATTACTCAACCCAAAAGTGGGTTGCTTCCAGCCAGGGATTCCGCGATTCGCTCAACTTCGTAAAGCAGGTCTATAATCCATCTAATTTGCTTGGACCAACCAATGATATTGCCTTGAATACCCAGGCTGCTAATACCATTCAACAGCAACTTATCCCGCAGGGGAAACTTGCTATCGATATCGATGGCTCCTGGGTCAGTCACACCTGGTATGCCACCGGTCAAGCGCCATGGCCGCAGTGGCAGCAGACGATGGGTGTCGCCAAGATGCCGACCCAATTTGGGCAGGCTCCCAACTATGTCACTCTCTCCGGCGGTTGGGCCTACTCTATTACGTCCAGGTCAGCCCATCAAGATCAGGCATTCCAGGTACTCAAGACCGGCTTCAGTAAGGACTTATTGGCAACCTACGACGTTCAGAACGGGCAGGTGACGCCACGTCAGGATATTGCCGATGTACCCGCGTATCACAACGCCCCACTGAACCCGTTCTTTGCGAGCCTGGTGGCCTTCACACAATTCCGCCCAGGTTTCCCAGCATATCCCAAGATTTCGCTGCAAATCGACAACGCTATGCAGCATGTGATGAGTGGTCAGTCACCCCCTGACGCGATGAGTGCCTACTCCCAGGCTGTCATAGGGATTGCAGGTGCGAGCAGTGTCGAGCAGAAAACGTAGCAGGCGGAGATCCTCACTACTCGGTAGGGTTTTCCGATAATCTCCTATCGACGATACGAATGTATTGTTACCTGTTAGTTGAGGATGGATCACGGTACAGAGCATACTGTTTTCTCCGTGATCCATTCCTGCTGAGGAGTTGGAATATGCAGGTTGAGACGGAGCAGGTGCAGCCGCTACAGATAATTACACCCGCCCAAACACGCAGCCGACACAAGCAACTACGTCTTGGTATCCTCTTCATGGCCCCCGCCTTCCTGATCATCGCTGTTTTTATGCTTGGCCCCGCTTTCTGGGCTGTCTATATCTCTTTCACCAACATGTCCTTGACAGGAGCAGGCGCGGCAACCCCTCAGTGGGTCGGGTTACAAAATTTCGTGCAAATCCTGCACGATGGAGAGTTCTTCAACGCCTTTAAGGTGTCGCTGACATACCTGGTTGGCTCAGCACTGATCGGCCAGGCTGTGCTAGGATTGCTTTTAGCCATGTTGATGCGTCGTCGACAGCCAGTGTTTAAGGCGGTCCTTGGGGCTATCATTATCATCGCCTGGGTGATTCCCGACGTGGTAGCAGGCTTCCTCTGGAGTTCCTTCCTTGCAGGCGGCCCGCAAAGTGTTCTGTCCCCTGGTCTTCTGAACTCGGTTGTAGCAACCTTTGGCTTGCCGCAACATGCCTGGCTTCAGGATTATCCTATGGCCTCGATCATTGTAGCAAATACCTGGCGCGGCACTGCGTTCTCGATGCTGCTATACGCTTCCGCGTTGGAAAGCATTCCGCCCGAATTGCTCGAAGCGGCCTCGATTGATGGCGCTGGTCTGTGGGCGCGCATTCGTTACGTTACGCTCCCACTCATCAAGGGTAGTATTGCTACAGACTTACTACTCATCACACTGGCGACGCTCTCTGATTTCACCCTGGTCTATGTCCTGACAGGAGGAAGCAACCTCAGTACAGAACTCTTGACCATCTATCAGTACCGCCAGGCGTTCCAGTTCTATCAGATTGGGTATGGAAGTGCTATCTCGCTGCTGATCATAGTAGTGGGAGCCATCCTTTCATTGTTGTACATCCGTGTTCTACGCGTTGACCTCTAATAGCGGGGAAATTTTTGATGAGTATAGATGCACAATCGTCACAGAAGAGAGGCATGACTCTTCGTCGCGGACTGACTTCGCTATCCGTCTATGTTATTCTGGTGCTCTGCGGATTATTCTTCCTGGTGCCGCTCTTATGGCCTATCCTGGCAAGCCTCAATCCGACTGCAACTCTATCGGTCACAGTACCTACTCATTTCAGCTTGATCAATTTTCAAACAATTATCACCAATGGCCTCGTCGCGCAGCCTTTCACTAATAGCTTTATCATAGCAATCAGCACGATGATCCTGGTGATCATCCTCGCAGGCCTGGCAGCATACCCACTCTCACGTTACCATTTTTCGTTCAAGGGTCCCCTCATGTACGCTATCCTATTCGCTAGCGCGCTGCCCGTTCTAGCTCTGGTGACACCGCTCTATGCGATGTATGCCTCGCTGAACCTTATTGATACGCTCCAGGGGGTTATCCTTTTCTTTGTTGCCAGCTCATTGCCATTCTGTATCTGGCTGATGAAGAACTTTCTTGATTCGGTTCCTTTCGAGTTGGAGGAGGCAGCCTGGATTGATGGCGCTTCGACCTTCCAAGGGCTCTTTTACGTGCTATTGCCGCTTGCCGCACCGGGAATTGCAGTGGTCGGCGTATGGAGCTTCCTGGTAGCATGGACGAATTTCTTCGTTCCCCTGATTATTCTGCAAAGCCAGGAATTACTACCGGCTTCGGTGCATATCTATACGTTCTTCGGAAGTTATGGTCAGGTAAACTACGGACAACTGGCCGCCTACGCCATGCTCTATGCGCTGCCAGCCGTCGTACTCTATACACTGGTATCGCGTTTCTTTGTGCGTGCTGTCAGTGGTGGCGGCCTCAAGGGCTAAAAGAGTTGTTTCCCTTGACCTGGTAGTATATATTTATCGAGTGGAAAGGAATGTCTCTTGGTATTCACTGTCCAAAAACTTCGCCATAGTCTTGAAGAACTGAGCAAAACGACCACAGGGTCAGCCCACATGCTTGCTCCGGTCTATAGCGTCGCTGCCGCTGGCCCCATGGCTATACCATCATCCACAGATACACAGTGGCAACCGCTGGAGGTCGGACAGGTCTGGGGGCAGAAGCATGGCACAAGCTGGCTGATGACGTCTCTGCAAACGCCAGCGTCGCTGCAAGGGCTCCCCCTGGTCCTGCAATTGCATTGGAATACTTCTGGGGATGCGTTTGATTGGCGTCATCCCGTTCTCTTGCTGCCTGAGGAAGCAGGCGATGGGCAGTCCCATACCTTGCTGCTCCAGGTCTACACCAGCCTTCCCATGCCCTTTGGCGGCCTGACGCTGCGTCCGCGTCACCTGCTGAGCTGGCACCTCTCTCACGTGATGCAGACCCTCCTGGAAGTCTCTCTCACCCTCAACGAACATGATCCGGCGCGTTATGCCTTCTTAACGCATCTCAATACGGCTTACACCATGCTCGATTTGCGTGAGGGCTGGCAGAGCGAACGTTTCACTGCCTCGGCTATGGCTGCTTATGAATATTTGCAAACGCATCTCACTGATGGCTTGACCGGTGGCAACCGCCCGCAGATCACGGTCAGTGGTCATGCCCATCTCGATGTCGGCTGGATGTGGCCGTACTGGCGAACCCGCCAGAAGATTGCTCATACTATCTCCACTGTCCTGACCTTGATGGAGCGCTATCCCGACTACCATTATAGCCAGAGCCAGCCACAAGTGCTCCAATGGCTCAAAGAGGACCAGGACGTTCCTGAACTCTATGCGCGGGTCAAACAGCGTGTCGCCGAGGGACGTTTTGAGCCGGTCGGGGCCATGTGGGTGGAAGCGGACTGTAATCTTCCCTCCGGCGAGTCGCTTATCCGCCAGATTATGCATGGGACGCGTTTCTGGCAACAGGAATTTGGCATCACGCCCCGGCATATCTGGTTGCCCGATGTCTTTGGCTATAGCGCCGCGCTGCCCCAAATCATGCGCGGCTGCGATCTTCCTGTCTTCATGACCACCAAGATCAGCTGGAACCAGTTCAACCGTCTGCCCTATGATACCTTTCGCTGGCGTGGCATCGACGGTTCTGAGGTCCTGACCCACTTCATCACCGCACCAGACCTCCATCCAACAACAACTTTCTATAGCTACAACGGTCCCTTGCGGCCGAGTGATATGACAGGGACCTGGATGAACTATCATCAAAAGGATATCAACGATCACTTGCTGTATCTTTGTGGCTGGGGCGATGGTGGGGGTGGACCAACGGAAGAACACATGGAGCGGATGCAGATCATGGCGGACCTGCCGGACTTTCCCCAGGTTCGTGCCGGTCGAGCCGAAGATTACTTCACGGACCTCTATCAGCACGTGTGGGAGCATCCGCGGCTGC
>WNFM01283183.1_pt1 | contig 16298 bp, 16 predicted proteins | sample 5400271 | NCBI WGS metagenome assembly WNFM01 (sample SAMN13153352, study PRJNA577476) | soil metagenome | isolation source: 60 cm saprolite on Douglas fir-dominated hillslope | place: USA:California | collected 2013-09-17
CCTGTTCGATGTCGAGAGCCTGGCCCTGGCCGGTGGGTCGGCGCCCTATGTCGCCGACGCCCATTATCATCTGCGCATTCGCGCCCAATCAACGTCTCATGGCAGGGATTTCATCAACGGGATCGACGCTGACTACGAGGCGATCATCACGCGCATCAACCAAGGTGGTACATTGATCCCGGCGGCGCAGGTTGCACCGGCGACTGCAGTATTTCGTGCCTGGCAGGCGATGAATGCGCACTTCTCCCGGGATTATGCGCAGGATCCCAGCCTCGAATTTCATGCCTTTATTGCCGATAGGGTATTGCCGCCGAATCGTTGATTGCCTGGTTGCCGGTCGCACTGCCAGCGTGATACATATGGCTTGTTCCTATATTGTTCCAGTCAGTGACGATTCCCTAAATCCCTAAAGTGGCGGNNNNCTGTTTTCGCGCAAGATCGGCATCGCCTTGCGCGAAAAAGGTCTCGCTTTTGCCGAAGACCTGGTGCCGTTCACCCAGGAGCGCGGCTATGCACCCAAACATCCCGTCGTGCTGGCGGTCAATCCGAAAGGACAGGTCCCGGTTTTGATCGACGGCGATCTGACGCTGTTCGATTCCACGGTGATTCTCGAATACCTGGAAGACGCCTACCCGGTACCGCCGCTTTACCCGCGCGGGGCCAAGGAGCGGGCGCAATGCCGGCTCCTGGAAGTCACCGCCGATGAAATCCTGTTCGCGCCGGTCCGCAACCTTCTCTATCGCACCGAACCGGATCACGCCGATGCCGCGGTTCAGGCCAAACAGGAAATCGAGGCGCAACGGGCGGAGGAGCTGATTCGTCATGAGCTCGGTCAGTTGCAGGAACGTCTGGGCGATCAAGCGTATTTTTGTAGGACCTTGAGTGCCGCCGACATCGCCTTGTTCATGACCGTGCTTTTTACCCAACGCCTCGGGGGGCCTGAGCTTGGCGATTTTCCGGGCCTTCATACTTGGTATCAGCGGTTGCTGCAGCGCCCGGCCTTCGCCATCGCGGCAGAGGACATCGCCGCCGCCGATCGCCTGCTGTCGCCGGCCCTTAAGCGCCGATAGCGCTTTCCGGCCATGGAGGCGAGTATCATCTACCTGGGACGCCTCGTCGCAGCTGTGACAAATGGCTCCGCCAGATTCCATCCAATTCGTTAATTACGATTGTATTTCAATTCCTTACCCTGATTCGAGCGGTGCTGTTGCAGACCCCGGCAGGTTGTGTTACACACCGCTCGCCTTACGCGCCCGAGAGGGGCGGCTTAAGGCTGTCCCGGCCCTTGTCTGAGGGGGCGATGGCTGGGGAAAAACCGAACGATCCCAAATCGTTACTCAGAATTACACAACCAGGGAATGGGGGCAGAAATTGGCAGCCCAGACATCTGAGCAAGGCGGGCTGGCGACGCGTTACGCCGCGGCGCTGTTCGAATTGGCTGACGGCAAGCATCAATTGGATGCTGTCGCAGCCGATCTTGCTGCCTTGGCGCAGATGATCGCCGAGAGCGCCGATCTTAAGCGCCTGATCAACAGCCCGGTCTTGAGCCGGGCCGAGCAGGGCAAAGGTATCGCCGCTGTGCTCAAGGCCGCCAATTTTGGCGAGATCACCCAGAAATTCATTGGCCTCGTCGCCCAGAACCGTCGGCTGTTTGCGGTGCCGGCGATGACCAAGGCCTTTCAAAAGCTCCTCGCCGACAGGCGCGGCGAGATGACAGCCGAAGTCACTGCCGCGCGCCCCTTGACCGCCGCCCAGCAGGCCGCGGTCAGCGATGCGATCAAGCGCGTCGTGGGCGGCACGGTCACGATCGACGTCAAGGTCGATCCCAGTTTGCTCGGTGGGCTGATCGTTCAGGTCGGCAGCCGCATGATTGATAGTTCGCTGAAAACCAAGCTGCAGAAGCTGCAGTTCGCCATGAAAGGGGTTGGATAATGGAAATCCGCGCCGCCGAAATTTCCGCCATTCTCAAACAACAGATTGAGAATTTCGGCAACGAGGCCGACGTTACCGAAGTCGGCCAGGTGTTGTCCGTCGGCGACGGTGTTGCTCGTGTCCATGGTCTGGATAAGGTCCAGGCCGGTGAGATGGTCGAATTCCCCGGTGGTGTCCGTGGTATGGCGCTGAACCTCGAAGCCGACAATGTCGGCGTCGTGATCTTCGGCGACGACCGCGCCATCAAGGAAGGCGATATCGTCAAGCGGACCGGCACCATCGTCGACGTTCCAGTTGGTCGTGGCCTGCTCGGCCGCGTGGTCGATGGCCTCGGCAATCCGATCGACGGCAAGGGCCCGCTGGTCAATGTCGAGCGTAAGCGCGTCGCAGTGAAGGCCCCTGGCATCATCCCGCGCAAATCGGTGCATGAGCCGATGCAGACCGGCCTGAAGGCGATCGACAGCCTGGTGCCGATCGGACGTGGCCAGCGTGAGCTGATCATCGGCGATCGTCAGACCGGCAAGACCGCCGTCGCCCTCGACACGATTTTGAACCAGAAGTCGATCAATGCCTCGGGTGACGAATCGAAGAAGCTTTATTGCATCTATGTCGCCATCGGCCAGAAGCGCTCCACCGTCGCCCAGTTCGTGAAGACGCTGGAAGACAATGGCGCGCTGGAATATTCGATCGTCGTCGCCGCTACCGCCTCGGAACCGGCCCCGCTGCAGTTCCTGGCGCCCTATACCGGCTGCACGATGGGCGAATTCTTCCGCGACAACGGCATGCACGCCGTCATCATCTATGACGATCTTTCCAAGCAGGCGGTGGCCTATCGTCAGATGTCGCTGCTGCTGCGTCGTCCGCCGGGACGTGAAGCCTATCCGGGTGACGTTTTCTACCTGCACTCCCGTCTGCTGGAGCGTGCGGCGAAGATGAACGATGCCATGGGTGCCGGCTCGCTGACGGCATTGCCGGTCATTGAAACCCAGGCTGGCGATGTCTCCGCCTATATTCCGACCAATGTGATTTCCATCACCGACGGTCAGATCTTCCTGGAAACCGCGCTGTTCTATAAGGGTATCCGTCCCGCCATCAACGTTGGTCTGTCGGTGAGCCGCGTCGGTTCCGCCGCCCAGATCAAGGCGATGAAGCAGGTTGCCGGCAAGATCAAGCTGGAGCTGGCACAGTATCGTGAAATGGCTGCCTTTGCGCAGTTCGCCTCGGATCTCGATGCGGCGACGCAGAAGCTGCTGGCGCGCGGTGCGCGTCTCACCGAGTTGCTGAAGCAGGGCCAGTATCAGCCAATGCCGATCGAAGAGCAGGTCGTGGCGATTTTCGCCGGCGTCCGCGGCTTCCTCGACACCATCAACACCAATGACGTCAATCGCTTCGAACATGCTCTCCTCGGCGAGATCAAGGCGAAGCACGGCGCGTTGCTGGAGACCATCCGCAAGGAACGCGAACTCTCGAAGGATACCGAGGACAAGCTGACCGCGTTGATGACCAACTTCGTGAAGTCGTTCGCCTAAGACGATTGTCGGCTGGCGACCTTGAGGTTGTCAGCCGCACAAGCTGAAGGCGCCGCTTAGGGACGGCATTGGGAAGGGCGAGAGATGCCAAATCTCAAGGATCTAAAGATCCGCATCAATAGCGTGAAGTCGACGCAGAAGATCACCTCCGCCATGAAGATGGTGGCGGCGGCCAAATTGCGTCGTGCACAGGAGCAGGCTGAGGCAGCCCGCCCCTATGCCGAGCGCATGGAACGCGTACTGGGTTCGCTCGCCGCCTCGATGGCGGGCAATGAGGGCGCACCGGCTTTATTGGCTGGCACCGGCAAAGATCAGGTGCATCTGGTGGTCGTGATGACCTCGGATCGTGGCCTGTGCGGTGGCTTCAACGGCACCATTGTGCGCGGTGCCAGAAAGCATGTCCGCGACCTGAAACTGGCCGGCAAGACGGTGAAGATTTTCTGTATCGGCCGCAAGGGTCGCGATCAACTGCGCCGCGAATTTTCCAGCGACATCATTGGTTCGGTCGAAGATATCGCCAAGCCGCGCTTGACCTTCGATTCAGCCGAAAGCGTGGCGGTGCGGATTCGCACCATGTTCGATGCCGGCGAGTTCGACGTCTGCACGGTGATCTACAACAAGTTCAAATCGGCCATTAGCCAGATCGTCACCTATCAGCAGCTAATCCCCTTCGCTGTCGGTGGTGCGGCCAATGAAAACGCCGATGCGCAGTTGGCACAATACGATTACGAGCCCGATGAGGGCGCCATCCTGGCCGATCTGTTGCCGCGCAATATCGGCATGCAAGTCTATCGTGCGTTGCTGGAAAATGCCGCCAGCGAACAGGGTGCGCGGATGACGGCCATGGATAACGCAACCCGCAATGCGGGCGAGATGATCAACAAACTGACCATTACGTATAACCGGACACGTCAGGCCAATATCACCAAGGAGCTGATTGAAATCATCTCCGGTGCGGAAGCGGTTTGATAGAGGCTAAAAGCGGTCAAAGGAGCTAACACCATGTCGAAGAATATCGTCGGCAAAGTCACCCAGGTGACGGGCGCCGTCGTCGACGTTCAGTTCGATGGCGATCTGCCGCAGATTCTGAACGCATTGCATGTGCAGAATCAGGGCAACCTGCTGGTGCTGGAAGTGGCGCAGCATCTCGGTGAGAACACCGTGCGTGCGATCGCCATGGACACCACAGACGGTCTGGTGCGCGGCACCGAAGCCGCCGATACCGGTGGCCCGATCTCCATGCCAGTTGGTCCGGAAACCCTCGGCCGCATCATCAACGTGATCGGCGATCCGATCGACGAGCGTGGTCCGATTGGCAACAAGAAGACCCTGCCGATCCATCGCTCGGCGCCGGCCTTCAGCGAACAGTCGACTGAAGCCGAAGTCCTGATCACCGGCATTAAGGTCATCGACCTTCTGGCACCGTATGCCAAGGGCGGTAAGATCGGACTGTTCGGCGGTGCGGGTGTCGGCAAGACCGTCACCATCATGGAGCTGATCAACAACGTCGCCAAGGCGCATGGCGGTTACTCGGTGTTCGCCGGCGTCGGCGAGCGTACCCGCGAAGGCAACGATCTCTATCATGAGATGATCGAATCCGGCGTTATCAAGCTGGATGGCCCGGGATCGAAATGTGCCCTGGTCTATGGCCAGATGAACGAGCCGCCGGGAGCCCGTGCCCGCGTCGCTCTTTCGGGTCTGACCGTGGCCGAATATTTCCGCGATGAAGAAGGCCAGGACGTGCTGTTCTTCGTCGACAACATCTTCCGTTTCACCCAAGCGGGGTCGGAAGTCTCGGCACTGTTGGGCCGTATTCCATCGGCCGTGGGCTATCAGCCGACGCTGGCGACCGATATGGGTGCGCTGCAGGAACGTATCACCTCGACCAAGAAGGGTTCGATCACCTCGGTGCAGGCCATTTACGTGCCCGCCGACGATTTGACCGATCCGGCGCCGGCGACCTCGTTCAGCCACTTGGATGCGACCACAGTGCTTAGCCGTCAGATTGCCGAGCTCGGCATCTTCCCGGCCGTCGATCCGCTGGATTCGACCTCGCGCATGCTCGATCCGCGAGTCATTGGTGAAGAGCATTACCAGGTCGCCCGCGACGTGCAGCGTGTGCTGCAGAGCTACAAGGCGCTGCAGGACATCATCGCCATTCTCGGCATGGATGAGCTCTCGGAAGAAGACAAGCAGACCGTGTCGCGCGCCCGCAAGATCCAGCGCTTCCTGTCGCAGCCCTTCCATGTGGCCGAAGTCTTCACCGGTACGCCAGGCGTCCTCGTGAAGCTCGAAGACACCATTAAGGGCTTCAAGGGCATCGTTGCCGGCGATTATGACGATCTGCCGGAATCGGCTTTCTACATGGTTGGTACGATCGAAGAGGCGGTCGCCAAGGCCAAGAAGATGGCGGCAGCGGCCTAAGACTACGCGTGTCACCGGCGTCGCGTTCAGGCGCGGCGCCGGTTTCTTGATGAGTTGATCCGGGGCCCTGGGCCGCGGAGCCGGAAGGGTGGAACATGGCGGATCAGGTGCATTTCGAGCTCGTCTCGCCGGAGCGTCTGGAGCTTTCGACCGACGTCGAAATGGTCGTGGTGCCGGGCGTCGAAGGTGATTTCGGCGTGTTGCCGGGGCATATGCCAGTGATCTCGACGATCCGCCCAGGCGTCATCTATGTGTTCCGCGATGGCAAGGTCAGCGACCGAATTTTCGTCGAAGGCGGTTTCGCTGAAGTGACGCAAGAGAGCTGCACGGTTCTGGCCGAACACGCGAAATCGGTTGCCGAAATCGACCGCGACAAGGCCGCCCAGGCCGCCCAGGACGCCAAGGAAGACGCAGAAGATGCCAAGGACGATATTGCCAAGGAACGGGCTACCAAGACCCTGGCGATCGCCGAAGCGCGCCTCGCAGCCATCACGGAAGCTTCGGTCTATTAACATTTAAGTGATCCCGCGTGCCGGCACGACGCCCCCGATCTGCGCGTTAGCGTTGTGACCGCCTTGTCAAGCGGGCAGCCCTGACCTAGTCTGCCCCTGCACCTAGCCGAGTCTGGTCAACCGCAACGTGGACGGGCCGGTCGGTCGGGTCAGTGGTGGTCCCGAATGGGGTGGGCCCATGGGGCGTCGATCAAAACAGTTACGTTGAAACCAGAAAAATCGCTCTCGCGCATCATGAGTCATTGGACGCTCGAACAAATACCGTGGTCGTCCTTCGATCCCAGTAAGGTCGATCCCGAGCTCGTCAAGGTGGTGAAAGCCGCCGCTATGGTTGAGTTCAATGGCGGTGATTATGCGGCCTATCTCTGCCGGATCTTTGGCGACGATTCCAACTTTCAATCGGTCATCAATGGCTGGGCGGTTGAAGAGGTCCAACACGGATCGGCCTTAGCGCGTTGGGCCAAGCTCGCCGACCCCGATTTCGACTTTGGCGTTCACGGATGGTTACAAGGTGCCGCTTGACGCCACCGCTTCCGTGCGCGGGTCGCGGGCCGGCGAATTGGTGGCGCGTTGCATCGTGGAGACGGGAACTTCGTCCTATTATACGGCGCTCATGGAAGCCACCGCCGAACCGGTCTTGAAGGCCATCTGTCGTCGCATCGCGGCGGATGAGCTGCGCCACTACAAGCTCTTCTATCAGCATCTCGACACCTATCTCCGGTTGGACCGGATTGGCGCCTGGCAGCGGGTTAAAATTGCCCTCAGCCGGATCAGCGAATCGGAAGATGACGAGCTGGCTTATGCCTATTACGCCGCCAATCATCCGACTGAATCCTATGAGCGTCGGCGCTTCACCCGCGCCTATGCCAGACGCGCCTACCGCTTCTATCAGCGCCGTCATGTCGAACGGGCGATCGCCATGGTCTTGAAGACGACGGGCCTCAATCCGACCGGCTGGCTCAACCGGTGCCTGACGACCATCGGCTACTGGTTCTTGAGCAACCGGGCCAGAAAGCTCGCTGCGGCCGACGCTTAGAGCCGGATCGTTTTAGACGGAATCGCTTTGTGGTTCCGTTTGCTTATCCTCAGCTGCGTCGTCAGACCTCGCGGAGGCGTGTCCGTCGATATCGACTGTCTTTAATTCTGACTTTTCAAGTCGTTGAATGCTTGCACGTGATCGCATGCCGGGCCGTTAGCCGATAAACAAAACTTGAGCAACGGACCCGGCCGGAACGAGGACGGTTGAATCCGCACCGAACAAGGAGGTGTGCGATGCGACTGCATCATCTCGTTCTTGTGAGTGCGTTGCTGCTTGCCGGTTGCAGCGAATTTCAGTTCGATTGGAAGCGGTCGATCCATGATTCGCTGTCTAATCTATGCGACACCGAGTCCAACTGCTCCACCGTGCCGACTAATTAGCGACGGCAACATCCTTGGCCCGCTTTGCCGGAACATCATATCCATGTCTATGTCTCGGTCGGGGGATTGAGTTCAATATAGCGTCGAATTGCCCGGGCGCTATGGGATGCCATTTGGCGGCGTAGCAATATCACGGTGATGATGCCGGTTGCCAGGAGCAGCGCCGTGGGGCCAGCCAGCCAGGTGATCCAGGCCACGGCAAAGTAATAGCAGCGGATTCCGGCACCGAAACTGCGGAGCGCGCTGGTAAAGACGATCGCCACTTGATCGGCGATTTCGCGTCGATGTGGGTGGCTATCATCCGCAAGCGGTGCGGCACCGATGAGGGCACAGCAGTAATTATATTGCCGGAGAGCCCAGGTAAACCGGAAGAAGCCGTAACCCAGAATGGCGATTAGGCCGAGAATCTTCAGCTGAATGAGATTTGCCGACATCGATGTGACGAAGGGCCAGGCGGAAATCACTCGATAGAGATCGTCAGATCGTCCCAGAAGGCCGAACAGGCCGGCGACGATCAGGATATTGGCCGAACTGAAGAAGGCGATCGAACTCACTGTGTGGCCGGTCAGGGCGGCGTCGACGATGCGGTCGGGCCGGTCGATCATGCGCTGCATCCAGCCGCGCCGCACCTGATGCATCAAGGCATTGAGGCTGCGACCACCGCCGATCAACACGGCGAGGCGTCCATAGCTCAGAGTAGCACGAATAGGAAACAGGCGAGGCTGACGCCATCAAGCCAGGTCAGTCCGGATATCATCGCAGCGCGCCGTCGATCTTCGGACGATCAGCGCTTGAAGCGCCGGCTGAAGCATTGTTCGAAGAAATCATAGAGCTGCGGATTCATCTCCTCGAATTTGAGGGCCAGCTCCCGGCGATCCAGTTTATGGCGGATGACGCGGGCGGTAATCTGCATCTTGAATGTGGCGTTTTCGTCTTTCGCCATGATGTCGAGACGGATGAGCTGGTCCTCCAAGGCGATGCCGTCGAACTCAGAAACCAGCAGCCCGCCCAATGACCAGTTCACGGTCGCATAGGTTTCACCGTCGATCTTCACCTTGAAAACCGGCAAGGGCAGCCGCTTATCCCGGCGCTTTTCGGGCCCACGGGCCAGCGTGTAACCGAGCGTGTAGGATGACATGGGGGGCTGCCTCGCACTTCATGAGCTTGCCAGGCACTCTATCAGAACCGGGTGAATCCGTCCCCGATGATCGTCCGCTGCCCTTGGCGCCGGTACGGAACGATCAGAAACTGCTCTCCAGGACCTTGCCGTCCGAGGCGGCGACGGCACTGGCGGGCCAGATCGCCACCCAATGGTCACGCGCCACACCGCGATAGATCGACAGGGCCGGCAAGCGAATCGGACTGCCGTCGAAATAGGTCAGAATGGCGCCGCCCGGATGGCGATCGGCCCAGATCCGCGCCTGCTGTGGCGTCCGCACCACATCGGGCGCATGAGTGAGGCGCCCCTGATAATCGAATTCACCGCGATAATCGGCATAGATGGCGATCGGCTGCCCGGCCTCCTGCATGGCCTGCAGCCGGCTGGCGACTGGCGTCAAATCGAAGAACTGCGCCAGACTGCCGGGAAATTCGATATTGAGACAGGTCATCAGCAGGCTCGGCAACAAGGCGACCTGCAAGGTGCGCAGCAATTGGTGGCTGGGCGATATTTGCGCCAGCACGTAACCGAAGGTCAGGAGGATAAGCCCGGAGGTCAGGCCGATTCCGCCCAGCCAGATCGGCAGCGACACGTCGAACAACGAGCGCCAGATGGCATCGAGATGCGCCGTCGGCACGATATTCATCATAAAGAAGATCAGGCCGACGCTGAGTGCCAGGAAGCTCGGCAGCACGGCATGAAAATCACGCGCCTTGATCTCCTGGGTGGCCAGCAGGCGTGCTGCGATCAGACAAAGCGGCGTTGCCACCGTCAGCAATCCCTGCAGCTGCCAGCCGCTCAGCAGACCGGCGATGGTCGCCGCAATCAAGAAAGCCCCACTGAAACGCAAGCCGGTCCCGATTGGACCCCGCAGCGACCGACGCAAGGCGCGCCATAGTGTCTTCCACCATAGCCAGGGATAGAGGATGACGGGGATGAAAAGCAGACTCCATGTCTCGCGTCTCGACGCCTCTGTCGCTGGATCGAGCCAGCCATTGCCAAAGCGCAGGAAGTCGCGCGACAGATCGGCTTGATCGATCCACAGCACGGCGCAAAGCAGCGGCGGCGCCAGACAGACCAGAAACTCGACCGCCAGTCGTTGCCAGCTCGGTCGGTTGCCGGGATCGAATACGGGCAGGAGCAGAAGGGTCATGGGGATCGACAGGGTTACTGCCCAGCCGCTCATCATCATGATGGCGCTTTGCAAGGCACCAAGTGCGACCAATGACCATAAGCGCGCCTGCCGGCTGTGTGGCAGCAACCACAGCCGCGCCACGATCGCGAAGGCACCGGCGATCAGCGGCTGCACCAATGGCTCTGGCGCAATCATGGTCAGCATGATGGCAAAACCACCGAGACCGATCAGTAAAACCCGGGCGAAATAGGCGGTGCTGTTTCGATGCGGCCATAGGATGCGGGCAATGCGACCGATCAGCCAGATGCTTGCCAGGCCGGCCAGGGGTGACAGCAGTCGCGGCCACCAGGTGACAATGCCCCAGGCTTTCCAGCCAGCCAGAATGATCCAGATCTGTAAGGGCGGAATCTGCGGTGCCGGCAAGTCATTGCGCAAGGGCAGCCAGACACCATGGGTCCACATATGCCAGGCGGAGGCCAGTGTCTCCAGCTCGATCGGCGCCGTCGGCGGGCGCCAATAGAAGGCGCCGGCCGTCAACAACAGCCAGAGGATATAGGGCGCGACGCGGCCGACCCGCTGCATGGCGGGCGGCAGGTCCTTCCCTGGTTCCGGCTGGGTCTTGGCGGTGTCAGTCGTCATCTCGGCGTCAAACCGTCTGCGGCTGCAACATTCTTAACACCCCGCGGAGTCATTTCCCTAGACAGAAAATCCGGGGTCGCCGGTTGGCATGCCGGACAAAATGATCAAAGATTCTCGTTGCCAAGCTGGCTAAGATCCTGTCACTGCATATCGCCTCGATAGATCAATTGCGTTTCAGGAGCTGTCATCTTGCTCGATCATATCGTCGATCGTGCCGCCATCGCCGTGCCGGTCACCCCGCTTCGTCCTGGCCAACTCGCTACCTGGCTGAAAGCGCAGGCTGCGCACACCCAGCGCTGGGTCAAGACGCTGGATTTCCAGGCCAAACCTGGCGGTCACTGTCTGCTGCCTGATAGCGACGGTAAGATTGCACGCGTGTTGTTCGGCATTGACGACGGCGCCGATCGCTGGTCTGCCGCGGCTTTGCCGGCCGCCTTGCCGCCCGGCACCTATCAATTGGACACGGATAGCGACATTGATCCGACCCTGTTCGCCTTTGGCTGGGCAGCCGGCGGTTATCGTTTCGAGCGTTATCGCAGCGATCCCGCCACCTTGGCGCGCCTGATCTGGCCGCAAGCCGCCGATAAGGCATTGGTGAAACGTCTGATCGCCTCGATCGCTCTCACCCGCGATCTCATCAACACGCCGGCGAGCGATATGGGGCCGGCCGAACTGGCAGCAGCCGTCAAGTCGATCGCAAAGACACATAAGGCAAAGATCAAAGAGATCGTCGGTGATGATCTCCTGAAGCAAAATTATCCGACCATCCATGCCGTGGGCCGCGCCAGCACGCGGGCACCGCGGCTGGTCGATCTCCGCTGGGGCAGCGAAGGGCCGAAACTAACACTGGTAGGCAAGGGGGTCTGCTTCGATACCGGTGGCCTCGATCTCAAAACCGGCAGCTATATGCGGCTGATGAAAAAGGACATGGGCGGTGCCGCGCTGATGATTGGTTTGGCCCAGGCAATCATGGATGCCAAGCTGAAGCTGCGTTTGCGCCTGCTCGTTCCAGCCGTCGAGAACAGTGTCTCCGGTAATGCCATGCGGCCGCTCGACGTCGTCAAGACGCGCAAGGGCATCACCGTCGAAATCGGTGATACCGATGCCGAGGGTCGCCTGGTCCTGTGCGATGCGCTTGCCGAAGCGGAAAATGACAAGCCGGACCTCATCATCGATGTGGCGACCTTGACCGGTGCCGCCCGGGTGGCGCTCGGCCCCGACATGCCGGCACTCTTTGCCACCAAAGATGCGACTGCCGAGGCGGTCTTGCAGCATGGCCGCCATCAGGGCGACCAGCTCTGGCGCCTGCCGCTCAACAAGACCTATCGCCGCATGCTCGACAGCAAGGTGGCCGATATCAACAATTGCTCGGAAAGCGGCTATGCCGGCGCCATCACGGCAGCGCTCTATCTGCAGGAATTCGTCAACCCCGACAGCGACTGGGTGCATATCGATACCACGGGCTGGAATCTCTCTGCTCGCCCGGGTCGCCCGGAAGGCGGCGAGGCGCTCGGTCTGCGCGCCCTCTACGCCTTCATCGCCGATTGGGCAAAGCCGAAACCAAAGGCAATCGCCAAGATCAGTGCCAAGACACCAGCACCGCGACCGGCGCCACGCAAGCCGCAGGTATCGCGACTGCGGCGACGCTGACAGGCAATCGGCTCTTGATCATGACAAAGGCCCCGGTGCGCCGAACCGGGGCCTTTGCTTTGACGCGCTGACTTATTGTGTCGCGACGGTGACGCCAGCGCCGATCATCATGGTCCCGGCGGTCCGGTTGACGAATTTCAGATAACGACGATTGCCGAGGAAGCCACGGGCCCGGGCGGCCGCCACGGCATAGGCGCTGATGATGCCACCGACCAGCAGGACGACGATCCCCGCCATCGCCATCGCCGTCGGCAGAGTCAGATGCTGCAGATCGATGAAGGTCGGCAGCAGGCCCGCATAGAAGGCAATGGTTTTCGGATTGCCCAAGGTGACGCCAAGGCCGCCCAGCAAGGTGCCGAGCTGGCCGCGCTTTTGCCGGGTGACGGCAGGTGCGGTGTCCGTGGCGAGCTCGGTTGGCGTTTCTGCATCGAGCTGCGGATCGGCCTTCGCTCGCCATAATTTAATCCCGAGCCAGACCAGATAGGCGGCACCGAGCAGCTTCACGATGAAGAACAGTTCGCCCATGCTATGCGCCAAGGCGGCCATGCCGAGAATGGCGGCGGTGAAATAGACCAGATCGCCGATCACCAGGCCACAGGTCATGACGAGTGCCGATTTCAGGCCCCGGCCGATGGCACAGGAGACCACGGCAAGGACACCAGGTCCGGGGATGCCAGCGGCAATCGCCAGAGCGACACCGAAGACCAACAGGCTCTTCACATCCATTACCAACTCCTTCGCAAGGCACCGGGGCAGCGTTTTTCGGCAGCCTAGGGCACGATCGCTTAAAACGGAAGCCGGTCGCTGCCACGCGAATCGGCAGGCTTAATAGCCGCGCCGGCGATGGACAACATGCTGCAATGGGCGGCCAGCCTGGTCCTCTCGGATCTGCTCGGCGATGATCCGGGCCGCAGCTCTGGCATCGGTGATACTGGCGACATGCGGCGTTACAAATAACCGCTCCTGACGCCAAAAGGGATGATCGGTCGGCAGAGGTTCGGTCTGGAAGACATCAAGTGTCGCCGAGCCGATACGCCCGTTGCGCATGGCAGCTAGAAAATCGGCCTCGTTAAGCTGCGCGCCACGGCCGGCATTGATGATGGCCGCACCCATCGGCAGATGGGCGAAGAGATCGGCATTGAGCAGGCCCCGCGTCTCAGGCGTCAAAGGCAGCAGACAAAGCAGGATATCGCAGCCGGCGAGAAAGGCCGGCAATGCGTCCGGCCTGGCATAGCATTCGACGCCAGGCAATTCCTTCGGGCTGCGGCTCCAGCCGCGCAGCTTGAATTTGAACGCCTGCAGCTGGCCGGCAATGGCCCGGCCGATTTCGCCGAGGCCCATGACACCCACACAGCGATCCCAAGGTGCGGGATAGTATTGATCGAGCCATCGATGTTGCCGTTGTGCCGCCGCTGTTTCCCAGAAGCGGCGATGGTGATAGAGCACCTGCCAGACGGCATATTCGATCATGCCCCGGGTCAAGCCCGGTTCTACCATGCGGACCAACGGGACGTTGGTTGGCAGCGTCGGGTCGGTCAGGATGCCATCGACCCCGGCGCCAAGGCCGAAGATCGCCCGCAAGGCAGGGAGGGATGCCAAGATGCCGGCAGCCGGCTTCCAGGCCAGGGCATATTGAATCGTGGCACGCTCTGCGTCACTCGGCGCCCGATCGACGACGGCGATGTCCGGTGCTATCTCGGCAAAGACCTGTCGCCAGCTATCGGTCCGGTCCTGGATGCCGGCAAAGTAAAGCTGAACCCTATCGCCATTCATTGTCTGACTGCCTCGTGATAGGCCACCTTCTGCTCCAGGGCTGCCGCCAGCAGGGCCTTGGTGTAATCCTGCTGTGGCCGGTCGAAGATCTGATCGACCGGGCCGGTCTCCACCACATGGCCCTGGCGCATGACGAGGACCCGGTCGCTCATGGCGCGGATGACCCGAAGGTCATGGCTGATGAAGAGATAAGCCATGCCATGACGCTGCTGAAGATCCCGCAGCAGATCGACGATCTGCGCCTGCACCGACATGTCGAGCGCCGAGGTCGGTTCATCGAGCATCAGCAGCTTGGGCTTCAGGATCAAGGCGCGTGCGATCGAAATGCGCTGGCGCTGACCGCCGGAGAATTCATGTGGGTAGCGATGCCGCATGGCCGGCTCCAGCCCGACCTCCTCCAAGGCGGCAATGACCGCGGTCTCGCGCGCTGCGACCGTGCTGCCGGGTTCATGGACCAGGAGGCCCTCGGCGACAATATCGCCGATCGACAGGCGCGGCGACAGCGCCCCATAGGGATCCTGGAAAACGATCTGCATGCGTTGGCGCAGCGGGCGCAACTCCTGGCGCTTCAATGCGTCGATCCGCTGCTGTTCAAACTTGATTTCGCCGGTACTGTTGATGAGCCGCAGCAAGGCAAGGCCCAAGCTGGTCTTGCCGGAACCGGATTCGCCGACAACGCCCAAGGTCTCGCCGCTGCGTATATCGAGATCGGTCTCTTCGACCGCATGGATGTGATCAACCACCCGGCGCAAGACGCCTTTGCGGACGGGGAACCAGACCTTCAGCTGTCTGGCGGAGAGCAGTTCGGGTGCAGTTCTTGTAACCGGCTGCTTGCGACCCCGCGGTTCGGCGGCCAACAGTCGCCGGGTATAGGGATGTTGCGGTGCTGCAAATAAATCCTGTGTCAGTGCGGTTTCGACGATCTTGCCCGCTTGCATCACACAGACCCGGTCCGCCATCTTGCGCACGATGCCGAGGTCATGGCTGATCAGCAGCAGGGCCATGCCAAGCTTCGCCTGGAGTTCTTTCAGCAGCGCCAGGATCTGCGCCTGCACCGTAACATCGACGGCCGTGGTGGGTTCGTCGGCGATCAGCAGATCGGGGTCATTGGCTAAAGCCATGGCGATCATGACACGCTGGCGCTGTCCGCCGGACAGTTCGTGGGGGAAGGCGCCGAGGCGTCGTTCCGCGTCGGTAATGCCAACGAGGTGCAGCAACTCGATGGCTCGCCGCCGCGCCGCATTGCGTGAAACCGATCGATGGAGATGAATCATCTCGGCGATCTGCCGGCCGATCCGATGCAGCGGATTGAGGCTGGTCATCGGTTCCTGGAAGATCATGGCAATCCGGTTGCCGCGGAGGGACCGCAAGGCCTCCGGCGCCGCCTTCAGCAGATCCTGGCCGTTCCAGCGAATGGTGCCACTGGGATGGCTGGCGAGATGCGGCGGCAGCAAGCGCAGGATCGACAAGGCAGTCACGGATTTGCCGGAACCGGACTCACCGACCAGTGCCAAGGTCTCGCCACGGGCGACGGTAAAGCCGACGCCATCGACCACCCGTTTGCTGCCAAAAGCAACGGCGAGATCGTCGACGTCCAGCAAGGCCGTTGTCGGCAGGGGGGTAGCGGCGCTCATGACATGGTCTTCCGGGGGTCGAAGGAATCGCGGATCGCCTCGCCGATGAAAATCATCAAGGTCAGCATCACGCTGATGACAACAAAGCCAGCGATGCCGAGCCAGGGTGACTGCAGATTTTCCTTGCCCTGATTAAGAAGATCGCCCAGTGAAGCCGACCCGACCGGCATGCCAAGCCCGAGAAAGTCCAAAGCCGTCAAGGTGGTGATCGAACCACCGAGGAAGAAAGGCAGGGTCGCAAGGGTGGCAACCAGGGCATTCGGCATGATGTGTTTCAGCATGATGCGCGCATCGCTCATGCCGAGCGCTCGGGCAGCGCGGACATATTCGAGATTGCGCGCGCGGAGAAATTCGGCGCGCACATAGGCGACTGGCCAAGTCCAGCTGACCAACAGCATGATGCCGAGCAATGTCCAGAAACCTGGCACGATGACGCTGGAGAGGATCATCAGAATATAAAGCATGGGCAGGCCGCCCCAGATTTCAAGGAAG
>WNFM01019273.1_pt1 | contig 16295 bp, 16 predicted proteins | sample 5400271 | NCBI WGS metagenome assembly WNFM01 (sample SAMN13153352, study PRJNA577476) | soil metagenome | isolation source: 60 cm saprolite on Douglas fir-dominated hillslope | place: USA:California | collected 2013-09-17
GCCAAGAAGGGCAAGGCGCGCGAGGCGCGCATCGCCGACAAGGCCGCCAAGTCGAAGGCCTGACAACGCGCGAATGACCACTATATAGCGTTCCATTCCCGCTCATCCTGAGTAGGGACTGAGCCTGCCGAAGGCCCGTATCGAAGGACTGTCCTTCGATACGCCGGTTCGACAAGCTCACCGGCTACTCAGGACGAGCGGTGGGGGACACTCTCGAGGACCGCACAATTTCATGGCATCCGCAGCCGAACAACTCGCTTCCAGCATTTCCTTCGCCAATTTTCAGAAAGCGACCGAGCTCAAGAAAAGGCTGTGGTTCACGATCGGCGCGCTGATCCTGTTCCGGCTGCTGTCGTTCGTCCCCGTTCCCGGCATCGACCCCGCGGCCATGGCCCAGCTTTATCAAACGCAGAGCGGCGGCATCCTCGACGTCTTCAATACCTTCTCCGGAGGCGCGCTCGCGCGGTTCTCGATCGTCGCCCTGGGCGTCATGCCCTACATCACCGCTTCGATCATCGTTCAGCTCGGCGCGACGCTCTACGGGCCGTGGCAAACGCTCCGCAAAGAAGGCGAGACCGGGCGCAAGAAGCTCAACCAATATACCCGCTACCTGACCGTGATGATCACCCTGGTGCAGGGTTATCTCGCGATCCGGGGCCTCGAATCTCAGTCGCTACGTCAGGGCATTAGCGCGGTTGTGATGCCAGGCCTGCTGTTTGAGCTCGCCGGCACCGTCAGTCTCGTTGGCGGCACCCTCTTCCTGATGTGGATCGGCGAGCAGATCACCAGCCGCGGCATTGGCAACGGCGTGTCGCTGATCATTATGGCCGGCATCGTCGCGCGCTTGCCACAAGGCATCGGCCAACTGCTCGAAGGCAGCCGCACCGGCTCGGTCAATGGCCTTCTCGTCGTCGGCATCATCGTCCTGACGATCGCGCTGGTGCTGTTCATCTGCTTCATGGAGCGGGCGCAGCGCCGCGTGCTGATCCAATATCCCAAGCGTCAGACCGCGCGCGGCATGCAGCAGGAGCGTTCGCACCTGCCGATCAAGCTCAACACCGCTGGCGTTATTCCGCCGATCTTCGCTTCGTCGCTGCTGCTGATGCCGCTGACGGTGCTGAACTGGGCCGGCAATCGCGCCGCGCCCGAGGGGGGAACCAGCGACTGGCTGATTACGATCAGCACATTCCTCCAGCACGGCTCGGTCGCCTATGAGCTGCTCTACGGCATCGGCATCGCCTTCTTCTGTTTCTTCTACACCGCGGTGCAGTTCAACAGCGAGGAAACTGCCGACAATCTGAAGCGCCACGGCGGCTTCATCCCCGGCGTCCGCCCCGGCAAGGCAACCGAAACCTACTTCGACTATCTGCTCAACCGCATCACCGTTGTCGGCGCCGCTTATTTGGTGCTGATTTGCCTGATCCCGGATCTCATCTCGACCCAGGCGGGGCTCACCAACCTTCGCCTCGGCGGCACCAGCCTGCTGATCGTCGTCAACGTAACGATGGACACCGTCAGCCAGATCCAGAGCCACTTGATCGCGCACCAATATGGCGACCTGATCAAGAAGGCGAAGCTCAAGACCACGCCGCGCAGGCGCTAAGCGGGACCGTGCTTCGATACGGCCCTTCGATGCGCTTCGCTTACTCAGCGCCTACTCAGCATGAGCGGCTTTTTGTGTGCATCGCTCATCCTGAGTAGCGACTGAGCCTGTCGAAGCCGCGTATCGAAGGACGCATGATGCTGAACATCATCCTGTTGGGCCCGCCCGGCGCGGGCAAGGGGACTCAGGCGGCCCGCCTTCAGGCGGCGCGCGGCATGGTCCAGCTGTCGACCGGCGACATGCTGCGCGAGGCGCGGGCCAGCGGCTCTCCCATCGGCGACAAGGTCAAGGCGATCATGGATGCCGGCGAGCTGGTCAGCGATGCCATCGTCACCGCCCTCATCGGCGAGCGGCTCGACACCTGCACCGCCTGCGGCGCCATCTTCGATGGCTTCCCACGCACCAAGGCCCAGGCGGAAGCGCTCGACCTGCTGCTTGCCGAACGCGGGCGCCAGGTCGATCATGTGATCGAGCTCGCGGTGGACGAAGAGGCCCTGGTTGACCGCATCATCGGACGCTTCACCTGCGCCAAGTGCGGCACCGGCTACCATGACAGCTTCCGGCCGACGAAGGTCAAGGGAGTCTGCGACGTCTGCGGCTCCACCGAGTTCAAGCGCCGCCCCGACGACAATGAGCAGACGGTCCGCACGCGAATGGCCGAATATCGGGCCAAGACCGCGCCCATCTTGCCTTTCTATGAAGCGCGAGGCCTCGTTCGGCGGGTCGACGGTATGGCCCCGATTGAGGATGTCGCCGCGGAGATCGACGCGATCCTCGACGGAACGGCTTAGGATCGATCGAGAGTTATAAAGCGGAAGCTTGGACGGCCGCTTTCCGCAGCATGCTCTTCGCTGGACGATTCGCGCCACGCCTCGCTGTCTCTCGGGTCGGCAATCATCGCGTCGCCCGGCACGTCTTCCGCCACCTCGGTCAGCTCGATGCGGTCGGCGAGGGGCAGGAACAGCCGGAAGATGTCCGCTCCACCGATCACCGAAATCGGCTCTGTTCCCGCCAGCTCAAGCGCGTGATCCACATCCCGTGCCACCTCCGCGCCGTCGGCATGCCAGGTCGGATCGCGGGTCAGCACGATATGACGCCGGCCGGGAAGACGCCCCGGCAGGCTTTCGAAAGTCTTGCGTCCCATCACCATGACGCTGCCCGTCGTCAGTGCCTTGAACCGCTTGAGGTCCGCTGGAAGGTGCCACGGCAGTTTCCCGTCGCGGCCGATCACGCCGTTCTTGGCGCGAGCGACGACGAGGGTGATCCGCGGCCTGTCCATGCCGCCTCTGTGCCGGTGTCGCGCTTCCGTGCCAAGCACGGTAATGGGCCATCATGACCGGCGCCGAAGCACGGCTGATCGAGGAGGCGGGGCGGAAGCTCGGCCCCAAGGCGGTGATCACCGATGCCACGGAGATCGAACCCTGGGTTACCGACTGGCGCGGCCGGGTTCATGGCGCGTCGCCGGCGATGCTGATGCCCGCATCCACTGAGGAAGTGGTCGAGATCGTCAGGATCGCGGCCGCGCACCGCGTCCCGTTGGTGCCGCAGGGCGGCAATACCGGCATGGCCGCGGGCGCGACTCCGCCGGCCGACGGGTCCGCGATCCTCCTGTCGCTGCGGCGGATGAACCGCATTCGCTCGATCAGCGCCGACAACCGGCAGGCGATCGCCGAAGCGGGCGTGGTGCTCGCCACCCTGCACGATGCCGCGCATGAGGCCGGAATGCGTTTCCCGCTGACCCTCGGCGCGCGCGGCAGCTGCACCATCGGCGGCCTCACCTCGACTAATGCCGGGGGCACGCAGGTGCTGAAGTTCGGCACCATGCGCGCGCTCGTCGCCGGGGTCGAGGTCGTGCTACCCGACGGGTCGGTCCACAACGGCCTCTCGGGCCTCAAGAAGGACAATCGCGGCTACAGCCTCGACCAATTGCTGATCGGCGCCGAAGGGACGCTCGGCGTAGTCACCGCCGTGGCACTGAGGCTTGTGCCGGCAATCGCGGCGCGCGCCGTCGCCTGGACCGGCGTCGACAGCCCCGCCAGGGCGCTCGAGCTGCTCCGGTTCCTCGAGGCGCGTACCGGCAGCGTCGAGGGGTTCGAGCTGGTGCCGCAGGACTCGCTCGACCTCGTGTTAAGGCACGTACCCGGAACTCGTGCGCCGCTGGAAGGGTCGCACAAGTGGCACGCGCTGGTCGAGGCGACGACGATCGATTCAAGCTTCGACATCGGTGCGGAGCTCGAATGCCTGCTCGCCGCGGCGATGCAGCAGGGGATCATCGGCGACGCCGTCCTCGCGGCCAACGAAGCGCAGGCCGACGCTTTCTGGAAACTGCGCGATACGGTTTCCGAAGCCGAGCGCGCCGAGGGACCGACGCTGGCGCACGATATCTCGGTCGCTGTGGGTGATATGCCGGGGTTCATCCTCGAAGCCGCGGCCAAGGTGGAGGCCGCCTTCCCCGGCGTTGTCGCCACCGGCTTCGGCCATCTGGGCGACGGCAACATCCACTTCCACGTCCGCGCGGGAAGCCACGCCGCGCCCGGCTGGTATGAGGCGGAGGGCGAGAATATCACCAGGCTGGTCGACGACCTCGTCACTGCGGCGGGCGGGTCGATTTCCGCCGAGCATGGCATCGGCCAATTGAAGCGCGCCGAGTTCGCGCGGCTGGCGCCGCCCGGGCGCATCCATGCGTTGCGGGCGATCAAGCAAGCGCTCGACCCGCTCGGCATCATGAACCCGGGAAAGCTCATTCCTTAAACGAAATTCACTCCAGGAGGGCGCGTTGGTTGAGCCAGCAGATGCAAAAGAACTGATCGATGAGGCGATTGAAAGGACCGAGCACGCGGACCAGGCCGAACGCACGGTCGAGAAGCGATTTCGCGACCGCGTTTCGATCCTCGTTGGGCTGTTCGCGGTGCTGTTGGCGATCATTCACGTTGCGGCGGCAAGCGATGACCGGGAGAGCCTTCGCAAGACCGTCGAGGCCTCCGACACCTACAACTACATGCAGGCGAAGATCATCCGCGAAGCGATCTTCAAGAACGCCGCGCAAAATGCCTCGCTAAGCGCATCCGCCCGCGGCGCGATGCTGGCCGAAGCTGTCAGGCTCCGGAATCCCGACAAGGCGGGACACGGAATTGTGCAGCTTCAAAGCAAGGGCGACGCGCTTCGCAAGGACAGCGAACGCTCGGCGAAAAAGGGCGAGTGGTACGAGCTCGCCGAAACCGCGATGCAGGTGGCGATCGTGCTTCTCTCGATTGCGCTGGTCGCGCGATCGCCGGCGATCGTGACCGGCGCAATCTCGCTCGGGGCGTTGGGTGTCCTGCTCGCCCTTGCGACCGCGGCGGGACTGCTGGTCTAGAGGAACTGGCGCGCCCGGCAGGATTCGAACCCCCGCGGTCGGACGGCCGACGGAACAAACAGCTCAGCAGGTTCGATTGCGCGATGGTTCAGGTCTGGCGCGCCCGGCAGGATTCGAACCTGCGACCTCAAGCTTAGAAGGCTCGTGCTCTATCCAGCTGAGCTACGGGCGCGCGCTTCCGCTCAACTAACCGGAATTGACGACTAGCGGAACCGCGCTAGGCGTTCCTCCATGAGCCGGGAGGGTGTGAAGAAGGTCGAGGCGCGGGCGCTCCATGGCGCCCGCTTCCGCTATTTCGACTTCATCATGGTCGCCTTCGTGGTGGTCCTCCTCCTGTCGAACGTGATCGGCGCTGAGAAGCGCTCATTCGTCACGCTTCCCGGGATTGGCGTCTGGCCGTTCGGCGCCGGCATCCTGTTCTTCCCCATCTCCTACCTGATCGATGACGTGCTGACCGAGGTCTACGGCTATGCCCGCGCCCGCCGCGCCATCTGGGCCGGGTTCGCCGCGCTCGCCTTCATGGCGGTGATGGAATGGACGGTGGTCCATCTGCCGGTGGCGCCGGGCTGGAGCGGCCAGGACGCCTATGAGCGCGTGTTCGGGTCCGGCTGGCGGATCATCCTTGCCTCGATGGCCGCCTTTTTCGTTGGCGACTTCGTCGAATCCGCGACCATGGCCAAGATGAAGATCTGGACCCAGGGCCGCCGCCTGTGGCTCCGCTTCTGGGGCAGCACCATCGTCGGCGAGGGCGTCGACAGCCTGATCTTCTACCCGCTCGCTTTCTGGGGAATGACCGACTGGCCGTTAGCCACGCTCGGCGCCGTGATGCTCAGCCAGTTCATCCTCAAGGTCAGCTGGGAAGTCCTGCTGACCCCGGTCACTTATGCCGTGGTCGGCTGGCTCAAGCGCAAGGAGGGCATCGACGTCTATGACGTCGGCACCAACTTCACGCCGTTCACCGCGAACGTCTGACCAACAGGACGAGCGCCCAAACGGCCAGAGCAAGAGAGGCGAGACTTGTCCCGATGAAAAAGGGTTCGCGCAATAGTCCCGAGCCCTCGGCAAAGAGCCGAGCGACATGCGCCGCGACGAGCAATGCAAAGACGATGCCCGTAGCCGCGACGTAGCAGCGCATCATGCGGCGACCGTCTCGAGCAGGCCTTCAAATAGGCGCCGGCCGTCGGTGCCGCCGTGCGCCGGCTCGATCACCCGCTCGGGGTGCGGCATCAGCCCCAGCACATTGCCGCTGTCGTTGAGGATGCCGGCGATGCGCCGCGCCGAACCGTTGACCTCGTCGAGATAGCGGAAGGCGACGCGGCCTTCGCCTTCGAGGCGGTCGAGGGTCGCTTCGTCGGCCTGGTAATTGCCGTCGTGGTGAGCGACCGGGAAGACGATCTCCTCGCCCGCTTCATAATTGGCGGTGAACAGGCTTTGGCTGTTCTCGACCCTGAGCGGTACCTCGCGGCAGACGAAGCTCAGCCTTGCATTGCGCATCAGAGCGCCGGGCAGCAAGCCGGCCTCGGTCAGCACCTGGAAGCCGTTGCAGATGCCGATCACCGGAACGCCGCGCGCCGCCGCGTCCTTGACCGCGCGCATCACCGGGGAACGCGCCGCCATTGCGCCCGAGCGCAGATAATCGCCGTAGGAGAAACCGCCGGGCACGCCGATGAAGTCAATGCCGTCGGGCAGCTCGGCTTCCTTGTGCCACACCATCGCCGGCTTGCGTCCCGTCACCTGCTCCAGCGCGACCGCGAGGTCGCGGTCGCAGTTCGATCCTGGGAAGACGATGACGGCGCTTCTCATGCGTCCTCCAGCCGCTCGATCCGGAAATTTTCGATCACAATGTTGGCCAGCAGCTTGCGGCACATGTCCTCGATTTCGGGATCCCCGGTGCCGTCGGCAAGGTCGAGCTCGATCAGCTTGCCGGCGCGGACGTCGTTCACGCCCGAAAAGCCGAGGCTCTCGAGCGCATGGTGGATCGCTTTCCCCTGGGGGTCGAGGACCCCGTTCTTGAGGGTGATGAACACGCGCGCTTTCATGGGCTTTCGTCCGTTTTGTCCGTCCGTCGGGCCGCTATGAACAGCGCCGCCAACCGGGGCAAGTTTCACCCCTCGTTTACCTCGTTCGCGGCATACGAGCCACGCGCCGGTCAGTTCTTCACCGGCCTGCTAGTAGCCGCTCAGCTCCGCCACGCGGTTGCGGTGGTGAAAGACGTCGCCGAACAGCTCCCCCAGCACCGCTTCGCGTTTCATGAACAGGCCGATGTCGTGCTCGTCCGTCATGCCGATGCCGCCGTGCATCTGGACGCCCTCGCGAACCGCGAGATTGGCGACGTCCGCCGCCTTTGCCTTGGCGACGGAGACGTACAGGTCTGCCTGGCTATCGCCGCTGTCGAGCGTTTGCGCGGCCTTGAACGCGGCGGCGCGGGCGATCTCGATCTCGGCATAAAGGTGCGCGGCGCGATGCTGCAGCGCCTGGAACTCGCCGATCAGCCGCCCGAACTGCTTGCGCTGCCTGAGGTAATCAAGGGTGATGGCGGATGCGCCGGAGGCGACGCCAACCAGCTCCGCGGCGGCGCCCGCGTTTCCGGCGGCCAGCGCGCGGGACAGAGGTTGCCATCCGCCGTCCACTTCGCCGATCACCGCGTCGGCGTCGAGCGCGACATTGGCGAAGGTCAGGCGCGCGGCCTTCGAACTATCGACCAGCGCCAGATTTTCGGTCGTCAGGCCCGCCGCGTCCTTGGGGACAGCAAACAGCGTAATCCCGTCGCGCTCGCCGCCGCTTCCGGCGGTCCGCGCCGCAGTGACGATCATGTCCGCCGAGGCGCCCTGGACGACGAACTGCTTGGCGCCGTTGAGGACGAAGCCGTTGCCCTGCCGTTTCGCCTCGAGCGCGGTTGCTTCCGGGTTGTGCCGCGGACCCTCGTCGATTGCGAGCGCGAGCACCGCGTCGCCCGACAGGATCGCCGGATACCATCGGTCCGCGTGCACCGTGCCGGTGATCGCCTGAGCGGTGGCGACCGCCGTCGTCAGGAAAGGCGAGGGCGTCAGGTTGCGCCCGATCTCCTCCAGCACCAGCGCCGCTTCGGCTGCACCAAGGCCGAGGCCGCCGTGGCTCTCCGGGATGCAGATTCCGGTGAGGCCCAGCTCGGCGAACTGCTTCCACAAATCGTGCCCGAAACCGTCGCTGCACCCAATGTCGCGCCAGTGGCGAAGCTGCCTGGCGATGCTCCCTTCCTCGCCAAGGAAGCTCGCCGCCGTCTCCTGCAGCATCTTCTGGTCGTCCGTGAGTAGCAAATGCCCCTCTCCCTAGCCCTCTCCCCTGAAGGGGCGAGGGGATTCGACTACGCGCCCGGCAACCTCAAAATATGCTTGGCGACGATGTTGAGCTGGATTTCGCTCGTCCCGCCCTCGATCGAATTGCCCTTGGACCGCAGCCAATCGCGCGGCGCTTTCCCCTTTTTGCCGCGCTCGCTGTCCCATTCGAGCGCGTCCGATCCGCTAGCCGCCATCGCCAGCTCATTGCGGCGCTTGTTGAGCTCGGTCCCGGCATATTTCGTCATGCTGGGCGAGGCCGGGTGCGCTTCGCCCGCCTTCCACATCGCCGCGAAGCGCTCGCTCATCGCCGCGAAGGCCAAAGAATCGACGTCGAAGGCCGCGATCTCGGCGCGGAGCAGGGGATCGGTCGGCTTCATCGCCGCGCCCAACGATCCGCCGCCGGCGAGGCCCATGCCGCTGATCATCTCGCGCTCATGGCCCAGGAGATACTTGGCGACGTCCCAGCCCTTGTTGACCTCGCCGACGATCTGCTCCTTCGGCACCTTCACATTGTCGAAAAAGGTTTCGCAGAAGGGCGAATTGCCGCTGATCAGCAGGATCGGCTTGGTCGACACGCCCGGCGTCTCCATGTCGAACAGCAGAAAGCTGATCCCGCCCTGCTTGGACTCGCTCGACGTCCGCACCAGGCAGAAGATCCAGTCGGCCTTGTCGGCATAGCTGGTCCACACCTTCTGGCCGGTGACCAGCCAGTGGTCGCCCCCAATCGGATCAGAAACTGCCTCGGCCTTCGTTTGAAGCCCCGCGAGGTCGGATCCGGCGCCCGGCTCGGAATAGCCCTGGCACCAGCGGATCTCGCCGCGCGCGATCTGCCCCAGATAATGCTTCTTCTGCTCCTCGGTCCCGAACTTAAGTAGTGCCGGGCCGAGCATCGAAATGCCGAAGCTGGTCAGCGGCGGCCGAGCGCCGATGCGCTGCATCTCTTCCTTGAGCACCCGCGCTTCGTCCGGCGACAACCCGCCGCCGCCATAATCCTTCGGCCAGTCGGGCACCGTCCAACCGCGCTCCGCCATGACCTCGAGCCAGCGCCGCTGCGCGTCCGACTGGAACGTCCAGTTGCGCCCGCCCCAGCAGGCGTCGGCCTCGGACCGGAGCGGCGAGCGCATCTCCGGTGGGCAATTCGCCTCAAGCCAGGCGCGGGTGTCGGAGCGAAAGGCGTCGAGGTCGGTCATCGTCGGTCCCACTTCGGGCGAAAGTTCACAAAGTTCATGCCTCTACGCGCGCGCAGGGACGCACGCGCACGCGGGAGGCTCTGACCGCTATTACTTGGCGGCGACTTGCGGATACGGCCATGGCGTTGTGCCAAGCACGGCGGGTCCGAATAGGAAAGCAAAAAGGCGGCTGCGCCAATGCCCGCTATCGACCCATTGCAGACATTAGGGTGTTTGGAGCGATCTCCGCCAAGTCAGGAACTTCCGGCAGGCCATGCCAATCCAGTGAACGACGATGGAGCTGGCAAATAGCATCATCCAAAGTCGCGCTTCATGTCTCCAATGCGCGGCTTGCGCGGCAGTCGCGCAAAGGTCGCTGCTCCTAAATTGCACTTGCACATCCGCTCCCTTGCAAGGAGCAGGCAGCAGATGACTTGGAAAGCTCATCCAAACCCAAAAGACGATCATGCCCGCTACAAAAAGCGATATGCTGATAACCGCGAAGATCGGCGGAGCCTCCGACCTGAATACTAAGTTTCTTACGCCGCGAAACATCAGTTCTCTCCAGCGCGACCCCTGATTACCCATTGCTCGGATCGTCCACTTTCCACCCATTGCGGACAATCGACAGTGGGTCCAACGTGACACCCCTATGAAGACTGCTCTCCTCATCGTCGGCGTCCTCGCCCTACTCATGGGCCTGCTGTGGATCGGCCAGGGTACCGGCGTCGTCCATTGGCCCGCATCGAGCTTCATGATCGACCAGCGGCCGTGGGTGCTCCGCGGCGCGCTCCTCGCCGTCGCCGGCCTCGTCCTCATCCTGGTGTCGCGCCGGCGCTAGCCAGCCTTCAGTTCCAGACCTTCGCCGATCGGCCGCAGCCTCATCGCGGCGGCGTCGCGCAGATAATGTTGCGGCACGCGCCACGGCTGCCGGTCGCCCTGGCCGGGAAGGACCGCGGCCGCGCGCTGCACGTATCCTGAGCTGAGCTCCATGATCGAGCGGCGCTCCAGGTTTGCGGGCGGATGGGCAATGCACGTCTTCAAGCCCTTGCGATCCATGAGGTTCAGCAGGCGGCAAACCGAGCGCGCGGTAAGGTCGGCACGAAGCGTCCACGATGCGTTGGTGTAGCCGAAGGCGACGAACAGGTTGGGCACGCCGCTCAGCATCATGCCCTTGTAGATCATCTGGTCGGCGGGACGGACGGCCTTGCCATCGACGGCGAGCTCAATCCCGCCGAGCAGACGCATATTCAGTCCGGTCGCGGTGACGACGATATCGGCCGGTATCGTCTCGCCGTTCTTGAGCTTGAGTCCTTCCGGCACGAAGCGCTCGATCCCGCCGGTTGCGACTGCAACTTTCCCGCCGTTAATCGCTTCGAACAGGTCGCCGTCGGGGATCAGGCAGAGCCTCTGGTCCCACGGCGCGTAGCTCGGGCTGAAATCGCGCTCGACCGGATAGCCGTCGGGCAGCGCCTCGCGCGCCTTCTCGCGGATGAACTGAGCCACGCGCTCGGGCTGGCGGCGGGCCCGCCCGAACAGGAAGATCGTCAGCAGGATGTGCTTCCAGCGGACCAGCCTGGCCGGGAGCCACTTCGCCATGTCGTCGCGGCCGGGACGAGCGACAACGTAACTCGGCGAGCGCTGAACCATGGTCACGCTGGCGGCGTCGCGCGCCATCGCCGGAACCAGCGTGACCGCCGTCGCGCCGCTGCCGATCACTGCGACATTTTTGTCGGCAAAGTCGAGATCCTCGGGCCAGAATTGCGGATGGACGATGCGGCCTTGGAAATCGGCCTCGCCGGGCCATTCCGGCCGGTGGCCTTTTGCGTAGTCGTAATAGCCGCTCGCGAGATAGAGGAAGCGGCACGTGAACACGCCACTGTCGGTCTCAACCGTCCAGCGCCGGGCGGCAGACGACCAGCTCGCAGCGCTCACGCTCGTGTCGAATCGGATCTTGTCGAAGACGCCGAATTCACGCGCCGTGTCCTCGACATATTGGCGGATCGCCTCGCCGCCGACGATCGCCTGGTCCGAGCGCCACGGGCGGAACGGAAAGCCGAGCGTGTACATGTCGGAGTCGGAGCGAACGCCGGGGTAGCGGAACAGGTCCCAGGTGCCTCCGATCCGCGCCCGCGCTTCGAGAATCGCGAAGCTCTTGCCGGGGCAGCGCTGCCTCAGCCGGCAAGCCGCGTCCACACCGGAAATGCCGGCGCCGACGATCAGCACATCAACCTGCTTATTTACCCCCATGTCAGGAACGTGGCACAGCAGGCTTGTTTCGCGCAATGCCGCGGCCTAGCGCGCGTCCCCGGAGGGATTGCATGACCGTGCTTCGATACGCCGCTTCCCCCGGATCAAGTCCGGGGTCAGCGGCTACTCGGCATGAGCGGTCATGTGATTTCTTATCCGCTCATCCTGAGTAGGGACTGAGTAAGCGAAGCGCACCGAAGGCCCGTATCGAAGGACCGACCCAATGACTGAAGTAATGGACAAGCCCACGACCAGCCCGATTTCGACCCGCAAGCATGGCGACGTGCTGATCATCCTGTCGAACAACCCGCCGGTGAACGCGCTTGGCGCGGCGGTGCGGCAGGGGCTGGTCGCGGCGATCGAGCAGGCCGAGGCCGACGACAGCGTCCACGCGGTGGTCATCGCCTGCGAAGGCCAGACCTTCTTCGCCGGCGCCGACATCACCGAATTCGGCAAGCCGCCGGTGACGCCGTGGCTGCCGCAGGTAGTCGACCGGATTGAGGATTGCACCAAGCCGGTGGTGGCGGCGATCCACGGCACGGCGCTCGGCGGCGGGCTCGAGGTCGCGCTGGCGTGCCACTACCGGGTCGCGGTGCCCTCGGCGAAGCTCGGCACGCCCGAGGTCAAGCTCGGCCTGCTGCCCGGAGCGGGCGGGACTCAGCGGCTGCCGCGCGTCGCCGGCGTGAAGAAGGCGCTGGCGATGTGCGCGACCGGCAATCCCATCGGCGCCAGGGAAGGCTTCGACTGCGGCCTCATCGACCGGCTGATCGAGGGCGAGCTGATCCCGCACGCCGTCGCTTATGCCGAGGAAGTACGCGACGTCCGGCCGCTGCCCAGGAGCTCCGAGCGCCAGGACCGCCTCACCGAGTGCGATCCGGCGGTGTTCGATGAGTTCCTGAAGGAAAACGGGCGCAAGTTCCGCGGCTTTGAAGCGCCACTGAAGAACGTCGAAGCCGTCAGGGCCGCCTGCGAAAAGCCCTATTCCGAAGGCGTGATCGAAGAGCGCAAGCTGTTCATGGAGCTGATGAGCGGCACCCAGGCCAGGGCGCAGCAATATTTCTTCTTCGCCGAGCGCAAGGCGGCCAAGATCGAGGGCCTCGCCGAGGACGTGAAGCCGCGCGAGATCAAGCGCGTCGGCGTGATCGGCGCCGGCACCATGGGGGGCGGCATTTCGATGAACTTCCTCTCGGCCGGAATCCCCGTGACGATCGTCGAGATGGGCGAGGAAGCGCTCGACCGCGGCACCGGCCTCATGCGCAAGAATTACGAGGCGAGCGCGGCCAAGGGGCGCCTCACCACCGATCAGGTCGAAAAAGCGATGGGGCTGCTCAATCCCACACTCAATTTCAACGCGCTCGCCGACTGCGACCTCATCATCGAGGCGGTCTACGAGGATATGGACGTGAAGAAGGAAGTGTTCGGGCGATTGGACAAAATCGCCAAGCCGGGCGCGATCCTCGCCTCAAACACGAGCTACCTCGACATCAACGAGATTGCGGCGTCGATCTCGCGGCCCGGCGACGTGGTTGGTATGCACTTCTTCTCGCCCGCCAATGTCATGAAGCTGCTCGAAGTGGTTCGCGGCGACAAGACCGCGCCCGACGTGCTGCTGACCGCGATGCAGCTCGGCAAGAAGGTCCGCAAGGTCGCGGTGGTCGCGGGCGTCTGCCACGGCTTCATCGGCAACCGGATGCTGATGCCGCGGCAGGTCGAAGCGACCAAGCTGCTGCTCGAGGGCGCGAGCCCCGAACAAGTCGACCGCGTCCATGTCGAGTTCGGAATGCCGATGGGCCCGTTCCAGATGGCCGATCTCGCCGGCGTCGACATCGGCTGGCACCGCGACCCGAACCGCATCGAGAGCATCCGCGACGCGCTCTGCGCGATCGACCGCTGGGGCCAGAAGAAGGGCGCCGGCTTCTACGATTATGACGAGAAGCGCCGGCCCAGCCCGTCGCCGGTAGTCCAGCAGATCATCGAGGATTTCGCCGCCAAGCAGGGCGTCGAGCGGCGCGAGATCAGTGATCAGGAGATCGTCGAGCGCACGCTCTATACGATGGTCAACGAGGGCGCGAAGATCCTCGAGGAAGGGATCGCCCAGCGCGCGTCCGACATCGACGTGGTTTGGGTCTATGGCTACGGCTGGCCGGTCTATCGCGGCGGGCCGATGTTCTGGGCCGACACCGAAGGTCTGGCGAAGATCGTCGAGGGCCTGAAACGCCAGGAAGATCGGATGAAGCCCGAATTCAGCTTTTCAAAGCTGCTGCTCGACAAGGCCGAAAAGGGCGAGAAATTTACGAAGTAACCCCCTCCCTTCTTCAGGGAGGGGAAGCTTTCTCCTCCAGCAAACTCAGCATCGCCAGCGCGCCGGCGGCCACCGCCGCGCTCGTCAGGAAGGTCGCGCTGCTGCCTTTCTGGTCCCACAGCCAACCCGCGCCGAGGCTCGCCAGCAGGCCGGCGATGCCAGTCACGAACCAGAAGGCGCCGAAGCTCGTCGCGCGCAGCTCGTCGGGCGCGCTGTCGGCGATCATCCGCGCGAAAATGCCCTGCGTCAGCGCCATGTGCGCGCCCCACAGCGTCGTACCGATCACCAGCCCGGCAAAGCCGCCAGTTTCGGCCAGCACGAGGTTGCCCGCGATCAGCAGCGCCATGCCGGCCATCAGGATCGCGCGCGGGCTCATCCGGTCGCTGAGCGCTCCCGCGGGGTAGGCGAGCGCGACATAGGAGAGATTGAAGATCGCCAGCGTCAGCGGCGACATCGCCGCGCTGAGACCGATGTCGATGCCCTTGAGGATCAGGAAGCCTTCGGAGAAGCGGGCGAGGGTGAACAGGAAGCCGACCTGCAGCAGCCGCTTGGTCTCCTTGTCGAGGTTGCGGAAGCCGGCGAAGAACGGAGACTTCTTGGGGAGGCTATGACGCTGCTCCGGCTCCCGCAATGCCAGCCAGGCAAGCAGAAACGACAGGCCCGCCGGGATCACCGCAATCCAGAACACCGCGCGGATATTGCTCGCCAGCCACCACATCAGGCCGATCGCCACGATCGGCGCCAGCAGCGCCCCCGTTGTGTCGAGCGCCTGCCTTAGCCCGAAGGCGCGGCCGCGGATTTCGGGCGGCGTTTCGTCGGCGATCATTGCGTCGCGGGGTGAGCCGCGGATGCCCTTGCCGATACGGTCGGCGAAGCGCGCGGCCATCACCGCCGGGGCGGTCGTCGCCAGTGGGAACAGGGGCTTGGACAAGGCCGCGAGGCCGTAGCCCGCCATCACCCACGGCTTGCGCCTGAGGCTCCGGTCCGACAGCCGGCCGGAGAAGAGCTTGGCGAGGTTCGCGGTCGCTTCGGCCACCCCGTCGATCGCGGGCAGGAGCGCGTGATAGATCTCGCTCGACAGGTCCATCAACAGGCTGACGAAGCCGAGGACCCAGACGTTGCGGGGAAGGGACGGACGCGAAGACATTCGCCGTCATTGCGACCCAGAGGCGCGAACGCAAGCCAGTCCGAGCATTCACGATGAGCCGCAACCTTGCGCCGCTGAAAACATTTGTTACTCTACAACCATGATCGGGGGCTCATCACCGGAAGCGCTTGCCGCGCGGTTCGCCGCGATTGCTCATCAGTGGGTCGCGGAAGGCCCCGGTGAGCGCATGCAGCGCGCGCGAAAGAAGCTGCTCCAGGCGATTGCCGCAAAGGAGCCGGCCACTCTGGGCGATGTCGCCAAGGCGCTCGGGCGCGGCGCGCCGGCGGTCAGCCGCTCGGTCGATGCTTTGGTCCGCTCCGGCCTGGTCGAGCGCACCCAGGACCCCAATAATCGCCGCCGCCTCGCGCTGCGGCTCACGCAGCAGGGGCGCGAAAGCCTCAATGCCCGCGTCGCCGCCGGCGCGGCGCTCAGGAACAAGCTGGACCGCCTCGCTCACAGCGAGTTGCGCGCGCTCGAACGCGCGATCGAAATCCTCGAGCGCGGCTAGAGCTCAGCCGTTGCCGCGCCTGCGGCGGGTTTCCCAGCCTTTCTTGGCGGCGGCGCTGCGGCTCGACGAGCGTCCGTGGCCCGCATTCTTGCCGCCCTTGTCCTTTTTCGATATGCTCGGCCTTGCGGTCCTGCTTGGCTGTATATGCTCCGCGGGGCATACCTAACCTCCTCGTCTCTATGAACGGGTACAACGTTCGAGCCGCGGGCCTGTTCATGCTGCATTGCAACATCGGAGCGGATTCACTATGTGCGGCGCGACTTCTTCTTCCGGAAAAACTGAATCATGAACCTCCGCAACGTGGCGATCATCGCCCACGTCGATCACGGCAAGACCACGCTTGTCGACCAGCTCTTCCGCCAGTCCGGCACCTTCCGCGACAACCAGCGGATCGAGGAGCGGGCGATGGATTCGAACGACCTCGAGAAAGAGCGCGGGATCACCATCCTCGCCAAGTGCACCTCGGTCGAGTGGCACGGCCAAGGGGGAACAACGCACATCAACATCGTCGATACGCCCGGCCACGCCGATTTCGGCGCCGAGGTCGAGCGCATCCTGTCGATGGTCGACGGCGTCATCCTGCTGGTCGACGCGGCCGAAGGCCCGATGCCGCAGACCAAGTTCGTCACCGGCAAGGCGCTCGC
>WNFM01138024.1_pt1 | contig 16293 bp, 8 predicted proteins | sample 5400271 | NCBI WGS metagenome assembly WNFM01 (sample SAMN13153352, study PRJNA577476) | soil metagenome | isolation source: 60 cm saprolite on Douglas fir-dominated hillslope | place: USA:California | collected 2013-09-17
TGTGAAGGCTGGCGACACACGTCGCAAAACGGCGCAGATCATGTTGAAGTGGCGCGCTTGCTGCTTGCTGCCGGCTCGCCGCGCGAATGGGTGGCGCCGCAGAAAGCCCCTGATCCCGAGGGAACGCAGGACCGCTTGGCGGAGCTGTGCCGGGCAGCGGAAGCACCATGAATACTTCGTGAGTAGTCGGCTAACAAGAAGTAATTCGGTTACTTCCGGTTGGCCCGTAATCCGTCCAGAGTCGATGCCAATCGCGGAGATCACTTCCTACAAGCCGAGTAATCAGGAGTGTTGAAGGAAACTCCAACACTTTCTTGTACCGTATTTACTTGCCTTAATAACTTATCTTAAGTAAGGTTAATCATGCGAACGGTCCAGATGGATGGAACTGGGCCTACAACCATGCTGCGTTCGACTCTTTCGATATTTGTTCTTGTCGCGTTGTTCCATTTTCTCTTGCCTGAGCTAACCTTCTCCCAGGGTGAAACTACCAGCGCGATCATCGGCCAAGTGAGCGATGCGAGCGGCGCGGCGGTGCCTGGTGCCACGGTGACGGTCACGAATAAGGAGACTGGACTGAGGCGAAGCGCGAGTACCGATGACTCGGGGCGGTTCAACTTTCCACAGCTGAAGCCCGGTGCGTACTCGGTCAAAGTGGAAGCAGAAGGCTTCGAAACACAGCAGAATGATGCTGTATCCTCTACGCTGGGCCAGAAGCAAACTGTCGATTTCAGACTCAAGATCGCACAGTCAAACCAGACCGTTGAGGTGAGCACCGAAGCTCCAATTCTCAACCCGGAGAATGCGAACACACTAACAACTCTCAACGCGCGCGCACTGGAGAATCTTCCAAATCCAGGCGGTGATTTAACTTACCCTCTTCAGTTTGCCGCGGGCGCGCTTGTCAACACGGCAGGCAGCAGCAATGACTTCGTCGGCGGAGCGAATGGGTTCGGCAACGTCGAGTTCAATGGACTGCCCGCTCTCTCAAACGGCTATATCGTCGATGGATTAGAATCAAACGACCCGCTGACCAATCTAAACAGTGGACTTTCGACAAACCTAGTCCTCGGACTGAATTCGATATCGGAGGTGACAGTCAATACGCTTTCCTATGGCGTTGATCAGGGGCGTTATGGAGCGTCCCAGGTCAACTACGTTACAAAGTCTGGTTCGAACCAGTTTCACGGAAACCTCTACGAGCTGTGGAACGGTTCCAGGTTCAACGCAGCCAACTATTTCACGAATGCCACTCCAGGAAGTCACAAACCGCGCTCGACGGTAAACCACTTTGGCGGAAGCGTTGGAGGCCCGATTATCCACGACAAGCTGTTTTTCTTCTTCGATAGCGAGTGGGTTCGGATTGCACTCCCCATCGTCACGCCGACCACCGTTCCAACTCCGGCATTTCAGAATTACGTTTTGCAGCAACTGCCCTTGGGCGGAACCGATTCTGTCACTGGGTCAGTCTATCAGCCATCACCGCAGTCGGTGCCGTTCTACCAGAGGATGTTTTCACTCTACGGAAATACCAGCGGAACACCCCTTACCGTACTTGGCTGTCCATTCGACACTAGTGGAGTTGCGCCCGCAATTGCGAACGATGGGAACGGTTGCGCAAATCGTCAGAGCATTTCGCATTCAAGCGCTGATCACGAACAGGTCCAGACGGTTCGAATCGATTACAACATCAATGAAAGGAACACCACCTGGTCTCGCTTTCAGACGGATACCGGCGTCCAAGCCGCCTATACAGATCCGATCAACGCTTTGTTCAACTCTGTTTCCCCGCAACCTCTGTACTCGCTTGCCGCAGGGTATACCTACGTCTTTTCGCAAAATCTTGTGAACTATTTCAACCCGGCATTTTCCTGGTATGAAAGCCTATTCGGGCCTGCGGATTTTCAGAAGACTCTTTCCGCGTTTCCCATCGTTCTGCAAGGCAGTGGTGCGAATGCCCCTTTCACCAGGGTCGGGGGATTTGACAACACCTGGGTCCAGGGAAGACGCGCCTCCCGTTTCTTTATCAACGATAACCTCGCATGGAGCCTTGGGGCACACGAGTTGCGTTATGGAACCAATACTCGGATTCTTCGGCTGAATGACTATGACTTCGGGCAGGGAACTGTCCCGACAGTGACGTACACCACCCTGTCACAATACATTTATGGAGTCGCATCGACGGCAACAAAGACTTTCCCCACGTCAGCCAACGAACCCTTCAACTTCCTCAATCTCGACCTCTACGCACAGGACACTTGGAAGGTGACCAAGAACCTGACGTGGACCTTCGGGATACGCGATACATTGAATTCCAATCCGTTGAATCCGCATCAGCACATTGCCCGGCTGACAGGATCTTTCAATTCCGTCTCGCATGATGTGAATCAACCTTTGAACGCCGCCCTTCAAACAGGTCTCGGTAACGTGTTTTCCTCGACGCCCCTCGCGATACTGCAACCCAGAACAGCCATCGCCTGGCAGTTTGAATCCAAGACAGTGCTGCGTGCTGGCTTTGGGATTTTCAGCGATATATTGCCGGGCACCGTCGCCGATGTGGTCGGGGTCAATCCGCCCTACGTTAAAACTTTCCAGGGTGGCCTTCTTGGCACGGTCGGTGGCACAGGTATTGCGCCGGGAGTGCCTAACAGTGCGGTCGACGCAACCGTGGCCGCTAATCAGGCGTTTAGTTCGGGGTTTACACAGGGCCAGCTTTCCTGCGCATCTGCACAAGCGAACGCCGCAACTTGTCTTCCTCCGGTCGCCATCGCGGCGGTACCCGATGGAAAACTTCATGCGCCATACTTCATGGAGTGGAGTCTTGGTTTTGAACATCAGTTGGGAACCACGGGAAGCTTCCACGCGCAATACGTCGGCACTCGTGCGGTAAACCAGCCATACCTGACGCAAGTGAACGGCTATCAGAGCGTCTGCGCGGGGTGTTTTGCGCCGTTTCCTTATCCGCAACCTACCGATCCCCGATTCGGGGCGGTGACACAATTTTCCACCGGTGCGAATAGTCACTACGGTGGACTGCAAATGACCGCGATGAAACGTTTTGGAAACGGCTTCATGGGACAACTGAATTACACCTGGAGCCGTTGCATGGACACCGTCTCAAACGGAGGATTCCTGCAGTTCGCGGCGGGAGGAATCCTCTCCCCTCTCCCAGGAAACTTAGCTCGCAACTACGGTCCCTGCGACTATGACATCCGGCACAATCTCAGTGCTCAATACGTTTATCAATTGCCGGTCAAGGTCCAAAACCGACTTCTCGGCTACGCACTGAACGGTTGGCAGGTGTCGGGAACCGTGTTTTGGCATAGTGGGATTCCGTTCTCCGTCCTAAGCACGCCCTATTCAGCAAACGGAAATGGCATCGTGAACGGCAGTGGACCTCAATTCGCAAGCGTTGTTCCCGGCGTACCGCGCTACGAACACAACCCCATTCCAGGTGTCACACAACCGGGCACGGTTCAGTGGCTCAATCCCGATGCCTTTGTCTCGACGGTTGACCCGAGTACTGGGGCATGCTTGGGTGGCGACAGCCCCACGAATTGTCAATTCGGGAACCTCGGTCGTAACGCGCTACGCGGTCCCAATTTCACGTGGAGTGACTTCTACTTATCGAAATGGTTTCCCCTGACCGAGCAGTTGAAGCTCAGGTTTGACGTCCAGTTCTTCAACGTATTTAACCATCCGAATTTTGGACTTCCGAGCATGGTGCTGGCTGGCATTCCTGGGAAGCCCTCTACTCAGACTGGGTTCGGCGCTCTTACTTACACCACGTCTCCGCCAACGGGCTTACTCGGCGTCGGTTTGGGCGGTGACAGCACGCCCCGCATGATCGCGTTTCAATTGCGCTTGGAGTTTTAGACTCGACTCGTTCAGCGAGATGGAGTCAGAAGAGCCAAGAGGGCTAGATCGCTTGGTCTCGATTGATTCCCGTCGCCAATGCTCTTCGCACCAGCTAGCTCACATAGAGAATGAAAAACCGGTAGTGTTGATCGAACCGATCAACTCCCGTATTGTCGGCAACTCTTCCCTAATCTCCTGCCCGACCTGCTAATAGCCAGGCCCGATTAAAGTTGGTCGTGTTGAACCCAGCGATCGAGGTCGGACTATTTCCGGCTGGCGGGCGGCACGATACCGTTCATCCGCAGGTATTCCACCAGTTGGCCGTAGTGATCGGAGATGTGCCATACGGTAGCGGTCAGGGCAGAGAGTCGGTTTGAACCCCAGTACGGGCCGGTGTTCGGGTGCAATAGGTTCTTGTCGTTCGTTTCCGCGATAACCTTGTCGATCATTTTGAATGAATCCTGGAGATATGACAGGATTTCGGTTTTCGTCTTGGCGGGATTCGGACCGCCGATGTCGCATCGGGAGGGTGGTTTTTCGCCGGCCATCTGTTTCGCCCAGGCTTCGTTGGCGCACGCTACGTGCTTCACCTGCTCACCAAACGTGCGTACGTCCTTAAATTCGCCCTGAGTCGGCTTAAAGCTCCATTTGTCTTCCGGCATCGCCTCGGCCAAGCTGGTAAAGTCCTGCTCAATGTCCTTCCAGATGAAATTGATTGAGTCAGGAATGGTCTTGAGCTGCGGCTGGGCCTGCTGTGCAGACGCCCAACTCACCAGCAGCAACCCACTGATCAAGGCGCACAAACTTCTCCTCATAAGTCCTCCGATATATTTCTTACCGTCTCCTGTTGCGGCGAAACACAAGAACCATTGTTTGCTGCACAGTCCGTCAGTCACGGAAGAAGAGATTGGCCGGCGGATTACTACCGGTTAGCCCGTGATACGCCAAAAGTAGGGCCGGTCCGCATTATGAGCACAATGGCTTGACCTGTTCTTCATTTGAACGCCGAGCTGAACAGGGAACATTTTCAAGCGGTGGTGCTAATCCTGCGGAGTGAGTTCAAATACGGTAATCTCCGGCCGGGCCCCGAGCCGGATGGGAAAGCCGGTGGTGCCGATGCCGCGATTGACGTAAAGCTTTGCGCCTCGGTTTTCGTACCATCCGTTGGTATGGCGATAGATCAGGCGACTGAGGTTGAACTCACGGTGGACGGTCTCCAGCGCCAACTGCCCGCCATGCGTGTGCCCGGCCAGCACCAAGTCAATGCCCAACTCGGCGGCGCGATCCAACACGGTCACCGACGGTTCGTGTGCTAGCAGGATATTGATTGTCCCCGGCATCACCAATGCTTTGTCCAAGCGCCGGTAAATATCCCGCATCCATTCGGCTTCGGTTTCGCCTCGCGGGTCGTCGATCCCCATCAGGTTAACCGTCTCGCTGGCCAATTGGATGGACGCGCGCTGTTGGCGCAGGATGTGAATGCCTTGCTCGGCAAACAAACCGGCGACATACTCTTCGGTGTTGCTTTCCGATTCATGATTTCCCAGGCAACCGAAAACGCCTTGGGCCGCGCGCAGCCCCGCCAACTCACGAACCACCTCCCGTGCCGCGCTCGGGTCCCAGGCAATGTAGTCGCCGGTCAATACGATTAGATTGGCTTTCAAACCGTTCGTGATCCCGACGCAACGACGGATGTAGCCCGCTGTAGTGAAAGGACCCATGTGGATGTCGGAAAGCTGAGCGATGCGAAATCGGTCGAAGAATTTGGGCAGGCGCGCCAGTCGGATACGCTGCCGCACGACTTCCACATCCTGCCGCTCGTAGAGCAGCCCATAACCCGCCGCCACAAACGGCGTGGCGCTGACCATCACGGCGGTGTGTTGCAAGAACAGGCGGCGGCTGGGCGAAGACGCGGCCTCGGAATTGCCGCTGACACCATGTTGCACCGGTTGGCGTACTTTCCGGTACGTCCAGACAGCCACGCCCACAAGGCGGTCAACTAGGCCGAAAGCCATCACCAACAAAAAGGCCAGCATCGACCCCACGAACCACCACCAGAACACCGCTTCCGTCACGATGATCGGCAGCCGGTAGAATCCCAGGCGGAAGGTGTGTCCTTGCGCGATCGTAGTCGGAAAGCTGTAGGCGACGACGAACAGATAGGCAAGAACCACGCCGATGGCAACTCGCCTTCGGCAAACTCTGCCACGCAGGAGCCACTCCCCGAGGTCAACCACGCGTTCAATCCAGAAAATCTGGCTTGCGATGAAAATCAGGAGCAAGGCCAAACCGACCAGCTCGAAAGAAACAAATTGATTGTTTAGGACGATGACGGCAGCCAGAGCAAAAATCAACAGCACCACGATCGCGCGCCAATAAGTAACGACGCGCCGCAACACTCGTAGGAAACCGCCGTTCATGGCTATCTTTGGACGAGCTAGACCGAGCGGTGACGCCATTCCGAATTACCTTTCCCCCGCAAGAAGCGGTAGGAACCTGAGCGCGGCAGAACGATCTAAGCGGGTATCCTCCGCCTTATACACCCCGCCCATCCCTCCTGCGCCGAGAGCAGAAACGATCTCGTAAGGGCCGAGTCTGATGCCAGGCGTTAATGCCATTTGACGTGGATTATACTCCTGGAAACAGAAGGCCCAGTTTCCTATTGAGGCTGGATAGCGCCCGATAATGGGAAACTCTCACACGTAACAACCCACAATTAGCCTTTCACCGATGATTCTGGATGGATTGTCGGCAAACCTTACCTTACCGGATTGTGTCAGGGTTGCCCGTCATCCGGCCGCAAACCGCGGCAAACCAACTGAGCTTCTAGCTTCGCACAAGGTTTCCAAGGCGGAGAGGACTCGCTGCAGCCATGTACGAAGCCAGACAAAGGCCGAACCGCAGGTTCGGCCTTTGCACGTTCGTCGATTAGCTCAAACTTATGGCATTCACACGAAGAATAGCGAGCACCTTGCCGGCTAATGGCTCTCGTCGCCCTGAGGGTCTCCGTCAGCATCTAGGCCCGCTAACGCACGGAAGTTTCTCCGTAAGAGCTGTCTGCTGACTCTTCGCCCCAGCATGCCGCCGTCCTCAAGTGAATGGTGATAGTGGAAGCCGGCGTAGATGCGCGCCCAAAAGACGTCCTCGAACAGGTCCCGTGTGTCGTCAAAGGTGTGCGTATGAACCCCATCGCTGAACACGCGGCTTTCGACGACAATGTGCACCTTTCGTGTGCGGAAATAACCACGGATGAGGCTGGACACTGCGCCAGTGAAACAACCGTGTGCGGCTGGATATTCCGGATGGCTGGGCGTTATCCCCAGCGGAGTCCAATCGGCATCTGTGACCAGATTCGGATTACCCCCGCCAACCCGAATCGAGGTTACCGGGCGCCAGAAGTTATACGTGAACTTGGCATTCCAACAACCGATTCCTGCATCCGCAGCGCCGGTCCAAAGGATGCCCATCATCCGGGCCGACTCCATAACGTTCAGATTGTGGCTGCTGACCAGGTTGTTGAAGGCGCCGGCATATTGCCACGCCGGGTGATCAGTCCAAAACAACCCGATTTCCGTTTGCGCCGGAGTACGAATCGTGCTGTCTATTTCGCCCAAGGTACGAGTCAAATTGTAATCGTCGATCCATTCCTCGCTGTCGAGCGGCGTTGGTCCGTCCGGAAGAAATTGCGAGTCACTGGTCATAGTGAACGGGCGCATTTGCGCGAGCCAAGGCGTCGCGGCAGGACCGAATTTTGGCGGCGTGGGCTGCCATATGCCCGGTCCACTCCCGGGGGTATACGGAACGTTGGCTTCGAGGCCGTCGCCCGTTCTCGCGGCGATCAGGGCGGCAGCCGCGGCTTCACCTACAGCGATGCCGGCGGCCTGCGCAGCGGGGCTCGCGCTAAGCTGGTTCAGCGAGGTCACAAACTGCGCGTCAAGTGCGGTTTTCTGGCTCTGAAAGTAAGTGACCAGGACGCGGTGGGCCGCTGCGATGGCGGCAGCTTCCTCGGAAGCGCCCGGCGCTGCATTTCCGTTGTAAAAGAAGGGCTGGAACCCTCCGTGAATCGCGTTCTCGGCGTCATAAACAGCGATGCTGGTGTAGGCAAACCAAACAGTTGAGGCCGCAGGGGACTTTCCGGCGTTGGTGACGATTGTCGTGGCAGCAATCGTATTCCAGTCTGTAACCACATTTTGAGCCTGCGCCGCGGCTCCTGCCAGCAGTACTGCCAGGTAGATCGCCGAAGTTCGGGCCCACACGGAAGTGATCATGTTCTTAATCTCCTTTTCGAACCGGGAAGCTGGTCTTCGCTCTGTAGAGGAAAGTTCCCAGGGAGGCGACCCGTTTGCGTTGCTGCGGGTAACGGTAGGACTCAAAAAATGGCCTGGCAACAGACAAAGGCGGACGGGTAGCAAATGTCCGCGTTTACCCGCTCCTATGAGTTGCTAACTGAACGTTGGACTTCGCGGTCCCATGGGATAGAATCCCGGCATTCCGCCCCGCGCACGGTTCTCTCATGGGCACCAGCAAACCTCAGCCACAGCTTCACTCCACCGAGGCTTCGGACGAACGCCTCGACTCCTGGAAGGAGATTGCCGGCTATTTGAAACGTGACGAACGCACTGTCCGCAGGTGGGAAGCAGAGGGCCTTCCTGTTCGCCGGAAAGTACACAAAAAGCAAGCGTCCGTGTACGCCTACAAGGGCGAAATTGACGCCTGGTGGGATGCGGGCCAGCACCGGGAGCTCGCGGAGCCAGGGGACTCCCGCAAAGGACTGGCGTTGAAAGCCCTGGCTGGTTTGGTAACGGCCAGCCTCATTCTGATTGTGGCGTTGAATGTCGGTAGAATCCGGGACCGGCTGAGGGGCAATGTTGCCACCGCCCCGGCAATCAAGTCGATAGCCGTGCTGCCTTTGAAAAACCTCTCTGGCGATGTAACACAGGAGTATCTTGCCGACGGGATGACCGAGGAACTCATTGGACGCCTGGCCGAAATCCGCAATCTTCGCGTCATCTCCCGCACGTCGGTGATGCACTTCAAAGACACCCAGCTGTCAGTGACGGAAATTGCCAATGCCCTGGGAGTCGATGCGGTGGTAGAAGGGTCGGTGATGCGAGAGGGGAGCCGGATCCGCGTTCACGCGCAGTTGATTCGTGGCGCAACCGACGAGCACTTCTGGTCCGAGACCTATGACCGCGAACTGCGCGACGTACTCAGCCTGCAGAGCGACGTGGCGCAATCCATCGCGCGAAGAGTCGAGGTCACGATTACCGGGGAGGAACACGCGCGGCTTAGCTCCGCGCGCACGGTAGACCCCGAAGCTTACGAAGCCTACTTGAAAGGCCGCTTTTACTGGAACAAGCGGACAGCCGACAGCATGCCAAAAGCGGCGCTTTATTTCGAACAAGCAATAAGCAAAGAACCCGGCTACGGCGCCGCCTACTCGGGATTGGCCGATTGCAACAGTGGACTCGCCTGGCACGGGTTTATGTCCCCGGCGGAAGTGCTTCCGAAGGCGTACGCGGCGGCGCAAAAGGCGGTTGAAATCGATCCGCAATCGGCTGAGGCTCACGCGTCGCTCGCTCTCGTGCTCGATCACAAGTGGGATTGGGCTGGAGCAGAGGCTGAGTTCAAACGCGCATTGGAGTTGAACCCGCAATACGCCAATGCGCATCACTGGTACGGCGATTATCTGTCGATCCAGGGGAGGCACGATGAAGCTCAGGTTGAAGCCAAACGAGCACTCGAACTCGATCCGCTAAATCTCATGATCGGGACTTGGGTCAGTTTACGCTACTACCTTGCGCGCAGATATGACGGCGCAATGGAGCAAAGCCGGAACACGGTCGACTTAGATCCGAACTTTGCAGCCGCCCACCTCATCCTCGGCGAAAGCTACGTACAACAGGGGAAACACAAGGAAGGTCTCGATGAGTTGCAGAAAGCTGCCAGCCTGTCTGGAGGTAGCCCACTTTACACGGCCCAGGTCGGAGTGAGTCTAGCTCTGGCCGGGGAAAAAAAGGAAGCCCTTCGCGTCATTCGTGAGCTGCGAGACATTTCCACCAAGCGCTATGTTTCGCCCTACGGCATCGCACAAATCTACGCCGCTCTGAATGATAAGGAGCAGACGTACAATTGGCTTGAGACTGCCTATCGTGACCGTGCTGTCTGGATGTCATACCTGGCCGTTGATCCCGTGTTTGATTCGATTCGCTCGGAGGCCCGATTCCGGGATTTATTGCACCGCGTCGGCCTCGAGTGAGCACGTAGCCCACGTTGTTAGGCATTGGCTGTGCCGCGCCCATGAAACCAGGGATCCCTGCCGCTACATTGTGACTTTGAGGGACGGAATTGCGATGGCAGGGGCTTGAGCCTCCAGCGAGTGCCAATCATCCGGCGCATTCGCGTTATGCAAGTTAGTTTCGGATTGTCGGCAAGCCGGAAGTAATGTTGCATGTTGCGGTCGAGTTCACTGGAATAACTTCCATATGGCCGGAACCAGGTTCGGATTCCGGCAGTCGTTCACTCTGGTATCACCAAGCCCGTGACACCCACTCCTTTTGTTGACGACCTATCTGTTAGAGGACGGCTACGACATCCGGACAGTGCAGGAGGCGCTCTCAGTCGGCATCTATTGCAGAAGCGCTCCCCTGCGAGGAACTTTGGTACAGTGGCACGATCCCGCCTATGTGCACCGACAGCACTGGGTTTGGAGTAGACCGGTCATGAGAGAGAGATTGCAAAAACTGGTTGCTGATCTGGGCTCAGCTTTTCCCAGCGCCTTCAGCCTCTACTGGCGCACGCTGCCAATGCGGCGCATGAAAAAGCTCCTGACCGCGGCATTTTTCACCTTCTCTGTGGTTGGTTTCGTTGTCGATCTGTTGACGCTCGATGGTCAACGCTTGGGTCGAGGTTTTTTCTGGCCTGTCTTCACAGGTGCGATGGCCACAAGCCTTCTTGCGGCCAGGGTTAGGAGAATTCGTCTCTTCCCTGTTCTCTTCCTGATTGCGGGGGCGGTCGGCTGGGGGGCTATCAGTGGAACCATACGACACTCTGCGCCGGTCCCGGCAGGACTGAAAAGTCGGGTCCTGTTCGATGCCGTGGGCATCCTGTTTGGCGCCGGCATAGGTTATCGCTTGCTGATCTCCTTCGTTAGTACCGAGGGCCGCGAAAATGTACGCATGGAGACCGAACTCTCTCTCGCCCACGGCATTCAGGCGACCCTGGTTCCAACCGTCTCGTTCCAGACTGCGCGCTTCGAGGTATACGGCAAATCCATTCCCAGTACAGAAATGGGCGGCGATTTGATCGATGTCATTGAGGGCTACGGAAACCTGCTGGCCTATGTCGCTGATATCTCCGGACACGGCCTGCCCGCCGGCCAGCTCATGGGGATGCTGAAAACTGCGATGCGGGTCTCTCTCCAGTTCCGGCAAGAACCTGCAGCCTTGCTCGAAAGCGCTGACCGTGTGCTGCCCGCCCTCAAGGAACCTGAGATGTACGCCACACTCGCCCTGCTGTACTTCGACGGTTCGTCTGAAGTGGAGTATGCGTTGGCGGGGCACGTGCCTATCCTGCATTATCGCGATCGCACCCGCGACACGGCCCGGCTCTCCATGGAGCAGTTTCCCTTGGGGCTGATCGCCGGGGGTTGCTATGCGAGCCAGCGCGTCACTTACTCATCCCGCGATCTGTTTCTGATGCTGACCGATGGTATCTCAGAGGTACCCAACGATAAAGATGAAGAGTTTGGCCTCACGCGCCTGGAGCAGTTGCTGACGCAACACGCCGCGCAGCCCCTGCCGCAGATTTGGGAGCTGATCATGAACGAGGTAAAACAGCACGGCGTGCAACAGGACGACCAGAGCTTGTTCCTGCTGCGCACGCTTTCATAGCGAACATTGGGGTGGGCAGGCGTGTTTGACGTTGTATGCCAGCCCCGTAACGGGCTCGTATGTGTGGAAACTCGGATTTTCACGGTTCATCGTGCGCAGGGATTCGACGGACGATTGTGGACGAGGTCGGCAAACGGAAGTGTTGGCGCAAATCGGTTCTTCAGGAGATTACTTCCGGCTTGCCCGTCATCCGCCCGCAATCTGCGCCGAGTGACTATGAAGCAACTCCCCAGAAGCGATCTTGAACGAAGCCGTCCGGCGGCGGAGCATATGCGTGAGGCGTTGAAACCGTCCCTCAAGCGTCTGTCCTAAAACGGTCGGTGCTCGTCTGACCAAAATTGCGTCTATCCTGAAGGTTCCGGGCGGCATCACATCCTGCATGACCACCGCAGCACCAATCGCGCCTCAGACGTTGCCGCGCGAGCATTATCTCAACGCGACGTACGGAATTCGCTCCTGGCTATTGACCACCGACCACAAACGCATCGCACTCCTCTATCTTGCTTCGGTTACATTTTTCTTCATACTAGGCGGTATCTTTGCTTTCATAATCCGCCTCCATTTGCTGACGCCTCAGGGCTCCTTGGTTTCTCCCGATACTTACAACAGGCTTTTTACGATGCATGGCGTGGCCATGATCTTCTTCTTTCTCGTTCCATCCATTCCTGCGGTGCTCGGCAATTTCCTGATTCCTCTCATGATCGGCGCAAAGGATTTGGCATTTCCCAAGGTGAATCTACTGAGTTGGTACCTGAACATCATCGGGGGCTGCTTTGTGCTGTATTCTTTTTCTACAGGAGGTCTGGATACTGGCTGGACCTTTTACACGCCCTTCAGCAGCATCTATTCAAATTCTGCCGTTACACCCGCCATTATCGGCATCTTTGTTAACGGATTTTCGTCGATCCTTACCGGCCTCAATTTTGTAGTCACTATCCATACCATGCGCGCGCCGGGCTTGACTTGGTTCCGCTTGCCGCTTTTTGTCTGGTCGCTGTATGGCACCAGTATCATCTTCATTCTCGCGACTCCCGTGGTCGCCACTGCCCTTTCAATGGTCGCGCTTGAACGTGTTGTCTTTCATCTTGGCTTCTTCAATCCCGCTCTCGGTGGCGATCCGATTCTCTTCCAGCACCTCTTCTGGTTTTATTCGCACCCAGTCGTTTACATCATGGTCCTGCCCGCAATGGGCGTTGTGAGTGAACTGATCGCCACCTTCGCCCGCAAACCTATATTCGGATATAGATTCGTCGCCGGTTCGAGCATAGCCATCGCCGTTCTTGGGTTTCTCGTCTGGGGGCACCATATGTTCGTGAGCGGTCAGTCCACATATTCGGCGCTGTCGTTCTCGTTGCTCAGTTACCTTGTGGCCATTCCTTCGGCGGTGAAAGTCTTCAACTGGACCTCGACCCTCTACAAGGGTTCCATTTCTTATGACGCTCCGATGCTCTATGCTCTGGGCACGGTCGGTCTGTTCACGATTGGTGGCTTGACTGGGCTTATTCTCGCCAGCCTGGGAGTGGATATGCACGTCCACGACACATATTTTGTCGTCGCCCATTTTCACTACATCATGGTAGGTGCTTCGGTAATGGGCTATCTCGGCGGCATCCACTATTGGTGGCCGAAAATTTCTGGGAGACTTTACCCCCAGTTCCTTGGCCAAATTGCCGCGACTGTTCTCTTTCTTGGTTTTAATCTCACGTTTTTCCCGCAGTTCATTCTGGGCTATCTCGGCATGCCGCGCCGCTATCACAGTTATCCGCCCGAATTTCAGGTGCTGAATGTGATGTCTACTGCCGGAGCAACGATTCTGGCGGTTGGCTATCTTCTGCCCATCATTTATCTCACTTGGTCCATGCGTTACGGCAAAGTGGCGGGTCCCAACCCATGGCCGGCTACGGGAATTGAATGGCAGACTCCTTCGCCCCCTCCAACCGAGAATTTCGAGGTCACACCGGAGGTCACTTGGGATCCGTACGATTTTCTACACGGCCCGGGCCTCGGTCTCGCTTCCGACATCTCCGCCTCTCACTAAATCTGGCCAGCCTGCGCGGGTGCCTTTCACCACGCGAGAAAAACGCGCGTGAGCCTCGCTACTCTTCTCTTTGGGCGAAGGGGGGCGACGGGAATCGAATTGCACCGCAAATTTCTAAGCCGCACTGAACAAACCGGAAAGCGAACCTAATGACCAGTGATTCGCTCCCCCACATCAAGATGGGTCGGTATTTACGCGAAGGGATAAGGTTCTGGACGAGGTCGGCAATCCGGAAGTAATTTAGAAGGGCCATGACGCTGGGAACATAACTTCCGCATACCCCGAGATGATCCAGGAGGAATCTGCGAACGCCACCGACTGGGGCCCTCTGCTCGGGTCGCTAATCCGTGCCAAGAATGCCTAAACCATAAATCGGATACGGGTCAACGGGCCACCTGGACCTTCTGCTTGCTTCTGGTGCCAGCTCAGTGCACCGCTGGCCGCAAGTGCAGCTGCCTCTGGAGAACTTGGCGTACAGGCCTGCTTCTTGTTATGCATTTTTGCGATCAACGTGTGGTGAAGCTATTTATTGGGCTCACGACTCGATCGCTCGTGCCATTGGCCGCCATGGATTCAACCATGTAATAGTAGGTCGTTCGCGGCTTGAGGTTGTCAAGGCGTACGCGGAAAACTGTCGATGAGTGATCCGGGTTCAACTTGATCGGAGATTTGGCGGTCTCGCGCATGCCACCTGGATCTGTACTGTAGTGCACAATTCCGTAATGCACGGGTGAGCCGCCGGGATTGGTAGTTGTCCAGCTGATAATTGTTAAATGCTCCTTTGCCAACTCGATCTTAGGCCCTTCGATGATCCGTACCCGCGCGGCTTTTGGAGTCGTTGGACTTTCTTGAGCGAGAAGGCTTCCCCCCAAAACTGATATCGCCGTTATCAGAAGCGCTTTGTTCATGTTCACACGTCAAAGAAATACTCCACGGACTGAGGATCAAACGCCAGCGGTCGATTCATCATCGGCGATAACTGGCTTCGGCTCGGCCGCTCGCATTCACAGTTTTGCGAGACGGACGAGCCAGAGAAGACGTGCATTGGTTCTGGCATTCCCGCCGTTTCGCGGTTTGTTTTACGGTATAGGCTTAGGGCCGGGGACAGGCGCAACGCCGCAGATAGCCGATGCGCAGGGCGGTAGAGGCGGAGTCGGGATCAGCGACTCGTTACCTTGGGTCGCGGCGGAACCACCTCTCATGCAAACACCCGTAAAAGTATCGCTGTTGGCGTACGGTCTGGTGAATCCATCCGTAAGTGTTTCCATGAAGATGACGATCTGGTTCTCCTCCTCATCCGTCAGGCCAAGATTACCGCTGGTCATATCGATATTGTTCGGCACCTCTGGCATAGGCCAGCAGTCTACTTTTTCGGTGGTTCCTGGCGGGCAATGTCCGGAAGTGACCGGGTACGCATACTTATCGCGCGTATTGTAGAAATGTACGAGCTGCTTCAGGCTCTTAATGTAGCCGTTGTGAAAGAACCCTTTCTGGAAGTAGGGCCCGGGGGCTTCGGTAGTGGGACATTGTGGCGGTGTCAATGCCACGTTGCGCGTCGTAACCACTTGCATTTGGCCGTCGACAGTTGGCGCGTATTGCCTCCAACTCACGTTCGGGTTGGAGCCGGAACCGAACCCACTCCTGAGGAAAGTCCCGAGTCCCAAATCTCTGTAGCCGAAGCCATAAGGATTGGGAGTGAACCCGAAGGAATCCGGCTTGGTCTGATAATAGAAAGCAATGCTGGGGTTCAGGGGGAGGCCCTCATTGGCCGAGCCGAAGCAGGTGAACAGAGGGTTCACCATGGCGGTCGCGCTGGTGTCGGTCTGACCTGACTTTAGAGTGGTACCTCTTCCGTCCAGGTGGCATGAATTGCAGTTACCTTTGCCGTTGAACAGCTGGAAACCTACCATCTCGTCTGCTGTGAGGGTGTACTTGCCGGCCAGGAACGCGTCGAATTTCGACGAGAAAGCGCTGACCTGCACGGACTGCTGGTATGAGTCAATGGACTGCGCCCAGTGATCGTAGACATTGTTTGCTTTGGTGCGATCCTCGGGGCTTAGCCGAACGGGCGTGGTGTTCGTGCCAAACACCTTAGCGCCTCCAGGGGTTGCGCAGACCCGCTCAGTCTCGTGTTGGAACTTGATATCGAAGGAGCCCGCACCCCACACCTCCTCAAAGAGAGGTCTGTACAAAGCCTGCGAAAGCCGAAACGCCACGCAAGCAGTGTCAGGGAAGCCCATTTCTAGAGTATCGACGGGAGGACTCTGGGCCTGCTCGACGTCGGGAATCCTTAGCTTATATCCGGTCGCGCGTGAATCGAAAAAATTTCCACCAAAGAATAGACCCTGTACTTGGTTGTATTGGAGTACGGGGAAGAATGGTGAATACGGGTGTCGCTGCGCTGTCCGCTTGCCGGCCCGAAAATGAACCGTTCCGGGAAATGCGACCATTGTCAGGTTGACCGAGGGGATCGGTCCACTAAAGCCGGCGTATGGCATGTGGCAA
>WNFM01018387.1_pt3 | contig 16287 bp, 16 predicted proteins | sample 5400271 | NCBI WGS metagenome assembly WNFM01 (sample SAMN13153352, study PRJNA577476) | soil metagenome | isolation source: 60 cm saprolite on Douglas fir-dominated hillslope | place: USA:California | collected 2013-09-17
CTGATCGACTCGATCACGTCGCGCGTGAAGATCAGGACGTGTGAAAGCCGGCGCGGACGCACCGGCGGCGTCTTCTCCCTGATGGTGGCGCCAGCGGCCCCAGCCGGAACGGAAATCCATTGGCTGTCGGATTTCTTGTCGGGCGATACTTTCGGCCCGACTTTAATTTCTATCAGGACGCCTTCATGATTGCGGAACCAAAAGCCGTTGCTTTCGAATCCGGGCGGCGGATCAATCAACGTGACGCCCTGCCCTTCGATGCTCGCCTTCAGCCGCGGCAAATCCTCGGCGTAGCAGCCGAACGAAAGATGATGCAGCGCCTTGGCCTTGCTGCCTTCCACGACCGAGCCCCAACGGTGATCGTGACCAAAAGTTTTGATGGCCAGCGCATTGCCATCACGCCGTACGTCGAGGCCGAATTGGCCGTAGAAGTCCTGCGCCACCGAAGCGTCGGGCACCGCCAGCACAAACTGGTCGAGCGAATGCACACCAAGCGCATCGGTTTCCGTGGTCGGCGCGACATAGCCGCGAATGGCGGTCATTACTTGCTCCCTTGGACGCCTATGGGGGTGATTGGCCGGCATATTAGCCCGGAAGACGATCCCGGCAACTAGCGACATTGCCTATCAGGCCCGGCCCATCAGGCCCGCGCGAATTCATGAGTGCGGCCGGCCCACAACGAAAAAGCCCGGCGCTTGGGCCGGGCTTTCCGAACTCTTGGAATTTTTGGCAGATGCTGCGCAGCCCTCAGGCTGCCTCTTCCTCGACGCCCTCTTCGGAACCGGCTTCTTCAGCCGGCTTAGGGCCGCGGCGAGGGCCCTTGGCGAGGGCCGCCTCGATTTCCTTGATCGCTTCGGTCTCGGTGATGCGCTGCACGGCAGCGATCTCACGCGACAGCCGGTCGAGGGCCGCTTCGTACAGTTGCCGCTCCGAATATGACTGTTCCGGCTGGGTCTCCGACCGAAACAGGTCACGGACGACCTCTGCGATGGCGACGATGTCGCCGGAATTGATCTTGGCTTCGTATTCCTGCGCGCGACGCGACCACATCGTGCGCTTGATGCGCGCGCGGCCCTTGAGGGTATCCAGCGCACGCTTGACGAGCGGCGCCTCGGCCAGCTTGCGCATGCCAACCGACACGATCTTGGCGGTCGGAACTCGCAAGGTCATCTTATCCTTGACGAAATTGATGACGAACAGCTCCAGCTTGGCGCCTGCGACCTCCTGCTCTTCGATCGATACGATCTGGCCCACGCCGTGGGCCGGATAGACGATGAATTCGTTGGTCTTGAAGCCTTGTCGCTGGGTCGTCTTCTTATTGCTAGTCATTCCGGGCACGACTCCTTCACCGGCGCCTTTGCGGCTGCCGGCCATTTTGGCTGCGGGAGCCCCGCCGCGGGCGGTGCCGCGGGAGGCATGGGAGGTCCGCCGCGATTCGGCAGACTTTTTGGATCCCCGGCTCATGCCGGCGGAACCTTTCTTTGATTTATGACGCGTTTTTCCTGCCACTGCTCACGCGTGGATCGCACGCCCTCTAATTTGGAAACCGGGGAACCCAGCCACCGAAAAATAAGGCTCCCAAAGGGGGAGCGCACCGGTGACAACGTCGTTCCTATCCATTTCTTATCTATATAGCACATTTTTAGGCGGAATCAAAGTGTTATGGCGGCGCAAAACCGGGGTTCGGGCGCAAAAATCAGCCGAATTTGCCGAATCGGTTAATACCCTCCAACGCCGCGAGCCCTGAGCCCACCCTGGGCGCACCTTGGGCGCACCTGGGCACCTGCCGAGGTGGCCCGGTGTGGTGTCGCGAGGGTCAGTCAGTCCCCGCTACCGGGATTCTTCGAAAAGAACTTCTGGAATTTTTCCGGCACGCCGTCCCAATCCTTGCCATCGGCTGGCGCCTCGCTTTTCACGGTGATATTGGGCCAGCTTTTGGCGTATTGCGCGTTGATTTCCAGCCACTTTTCGAGCCCGGTCTCGGTATCCGGCTTGATGGCCTCGGCGGGGCACTCAGGCTCGCAAACGCCGCAATCGATGCACTCGTCAGGGTGGATGACGAGCATATTCTCGCCCTCATAAAAGCAGTCCACCGGACAGACCTCAACGCAGTCCATGTATTTGCATTTAATACAGTTTTCGACGACGACGTAGGTCATTCCCCGCTCCGCACCACGAACTCCAAATGCTGCCTATCGTACCGGTAGATAGGCTGCAAGCACCGCTTCCGCCAACAAATTGCGCGGAAACTTTGCGGCAATCACCCCCGAAGGGTCACGCCTGCGCCCCGGAACTCGTCGTCAAATTGCGATAAAGCGCGCGCGCAGCCGCCGCTCCCCCGCGCCGTTCGCATAGGCCTTCGACCTGTACGACACGTATGGATCGATCGAGCGCGACCGTCACGACGTCGCCAATGCGGACCGGATGGCCGGCGGCGGTCGTGCGCTTGCCGTTAAGCCGCACGAATCCTGCGGTTGTGAGCGCCGCGGCGTCGCGACGGGTGCGCACCATGCGCGCATGCCAGAGCCATTTGTCGATACGTTGACTTATGTGCGCGTTGGTCGTGGCGCTCAACTCGGCTCTTTACCGCCTTGCTCAAGCTGCTGCTTGAGGGCCGCGAGCTTGGCGAATGGTGAATTGGGATCCGGTTGCTTGTCGCGACCGCCGGTACTGCCGAATGGCTTGGCGTAATATTGCTCGCGCTCAGCGCGATCCACGCGTTCGCCGCGGTCGCGGCGTGGCCGCTCACGACGGGGGCCGCCGTCCTGCCGTTCGACCCGCTTGCCTTGCCGCTCCAATTTTTGTTGACGCTCGTGCCGATCCTGGCGTTGCTGCCGATCAGCGCGTGGACGCCTTGGATCACGCGGTTGCTGCGCGGGATCTGCAGATTCCGATGCGGATTGTGCGACTCCCTCGACAGGCCCGCCTGCTGCAACCGTTGCTGTAACAGCCGTTGCAACCGGCGTTTGCGGCAAACTCTGCGTGCGCCGCGGACGATGTGGCCGCCGCTCAGGACGTCCGCCGGGACGCCAAACTTCGATGAATGCCTGTTCCTCGGAAGGTTTGCTTTCGGTGGATCCTGTCGGCGCACTAGCCGCCGCATCAACGATCATCCCTTCGGGCATTGCTGCATCGTCTGCCGCAAGCGGCGCAGCCTCGACCGCCGCGACCGGTATGGGCTCTTGCACCAATGGCGCAGCTTCGGGAGCGACGAATTCCGGCCCCGGCAGCAACGAACGCGACGGCGCCCCGGCAGCGGACACAGTTTCAGTTGTCGCGACGTCGACTGTCGCTGCTTCCGGCACCAGTGGTTCGGCATTCGCAGCGTCGGTCGGCGCCGATAACGTGCCGGTCGGCGCCATTGCTTCGGCCGCGACATCGGCTGGAGCGGCAGTCGCGTCGTTCGCAGGAGCCGCCGGTGCGACCGTCTCAACAGGCTTCGGTTTTCGGTCCATGCGATAGCCGAGCGAACGTAGAATCGATGCGAAGTCTTCACCCGAAGCACCGGTCAGTGAGGTCATCGCGCCGGTGACGACAAAGCTGCGCCCGTCGAATACGCCGTCCGGCTTGGGACCTGGCGCGCCCTCGCGCCAAGACAATGCCGGGCGGATGAGATCGGCCAGCCGCTCCAGAATATCGACGCGCACGGCGCGCTCACCACAGATACGATAACCAGCAGTGCGATAGAGTGCCTTCGGCGTCTCTTTATCGACCGGAATCGAAGTTCGCCCGCTGGCCGCGAGATGTAGCAAATCGCCCACACCTTTCGCGTCCGGACTTTCGTGCTTGATCGCCCATAATTGCGTCGCCAGCGCACGCGGCGCCGGCTTGAGCAATGCCGGCAAGTAGATGTGATAGGCACCGAAGCGTACGCCATATTTACGCAAGGTGGCCCGCGCGGGTTGATCGAGACCCTTGACCTCTTCCGAAACTTTTTGCCGCTCCAGTACGCCGAGCGCCTCCACAAGTTGAAACGCAACACCGCGCGCGATGCCCGTGACGTCCTCGGCGGCAGTCAGCGAAAACAGAGGTGCCAGCAACTTTTCGATGTGTGTCTTCAGCCAGAGATCGAGCCGCGTTTGCACCAATTCACGCGCCGGCCCAGTCAGCTGCTCGTCGGCAATGACGCGCACACGTGGGCGCAGGGTATCGTCTCCGGCGACGAGCTTACCGACCAGATCCCCGGTCCAGCGCAAAACACCATCGGTGGCCAGAACGATCTGATCATTCGAAGACTGCGATAGCTTGGTAGCACGCGTCTCGATTTCTCCGGCCAACGCTTTCTGCGCAGCCGCATTGAGCGCCTTGGCTTCGGAGCCGGCGGCGGAGGCATCGGGCGCAAACATAAATCCGTCAAGCCGGCCGATCACATGGCCTTCGACCGTCACTTCACCAGTTTTTCCAATTTCGGTTTCCAACATCGCCTTTTCTCGGAGTCGCCGCATCAACACGCTTGTGCGACGGTCCACGAAACGTTCAGCCAAACGTTCGTGCAACGCATCGGAAAGCTTGTCTTCGACAACACGCGTTACCCCCTGCCAATGTTCCGGGTCGGCGAGCCAATCCGGGCGGTTGGCGACAAAAGTCCAGGTCCTGACATGCGCGATCCGGTTGGAGAGAGTGTCGATATCGCCGTCGGTCCGGTCGGCATGCGCAATTTGGCGAGCGAACCAATCGATGGGGATGTTACCCTCTCGCATCAGGAATCCATAGAGGGTCACAGCTAATTCAGCATGGGTAGCCGGCGCAATTTTGCGATAGTCGGGAACCTGGCAAGCATCCCACAACCGGGCGATGGACGCCGGATTGCAGGCGAGCGAACGTACATCCTCGTCGCGCGCGGCATGGTCCAAAACCAGAATGTCTTCGCCGATCGGCGCGCGCGTTAATCCCTGTTCGCGAGGCGCGGCTGAAAGCGAAGCCTGCAAGGCACCGACCGAGGCGAAGTCGAGATCGGTATTGCGCCATTGCAGTAAGCGGATCGGCTCGAAGTTGTGACTTTCCAGAGCCTGCACCAGCTCCGGCTCAAACGGATCGCAGCGCCCGGTGGTCCCGAACGTACCATCGCGGGTGGCGCGTCCCGCACGACCGGCGATCTGGGCCAGTTCGGCGGGGTTGAGTTTGCGGAATTGATAGCCGTCGAACTTTCGGTCGGAAGCAAAAGCGACGTGATCGACATCGAGATTGAGGCCCATCCCGATCGCGTCGGTCGCGACCAGGTAATCAACATCGCCGGACTGGTATAACGCTACTTGCGCGTTGCGCGTACGCGGCGAAAGCGCGCCAAGTACGACCGCCGCACCGCCCCGCTGACGACGGATCAATTCAGCGATGGCGTAAACTTCCTCTGCCGAAAATGCGACAATGGCCGATCGCGACGGCAATCGCGTGAGCTTCTTTTCACCGGCGTAAGTGAGCGTCGACAACCGCGGGCGGCTGACGATATGCGCGCCCGGCAGCAACTTCTCCACCATTGGCCGTATAGTCGCCGCGCCGAGCACGAGTGTCTCTTCGCGGGCGCGAGCATTGAGCAACCGATCTGTAAACACATGGCCGCGCTCGAAATCGGCACCGAGCTGTACTTCATCGATTGCCAGGAATGCGACGTCGAGGTCGCGCGGCATGGCTTCTACGGTAGAGACCCAGAACCGCGGATTCGGCGGTTTGATCTTTTCCTCGCCGGTGATCAACGCGACAGCGTCCTTTCCAGCGCGGTCGGCGACCTTGTTGTAGACCTCGCGCGCGAGCAGCCGCAGCGGCAGCCCGATGAGGCCGGAGGAATGCGCCAGCATGCGCTCGATGGCGAGATGGGTCTTGCCGGTATTGGTGGGGCCCAGCACCGCCGTGACGCCGGCGCCGCGGGTCCGCGATGCTCGGGCAGGCTGCGGGGAAAAACTGATAGCCATTACGCGTCCAGACTGGTGTCAGAGCCTCGATCAGGCCCTTCCACGGCCTTTTGTGTATCACAATGCGACGACGAACATGCGCGTGGTTAAGCTTTGGAACGAGTCTGGAACGAATCGCGTCCGAATCGCTGACTCCGGCGCTGTATGACTTCGTTCACGGCGATATCTGGCGAACGGTGCCTAGATCAATACAAGATGGAGTAGCGCGGTGCTGATTCAAGCGCGGTTTTGTCCCCTTAAGTGTTAACGCGGCAACGGATTCGCCCGGAGCCAAAGAGTCAAGGCTCATGACGGTCGCGGACGGCTATTCCGTTTTCGAACCGTTGGCCGAGGCCCGAGCTGGGCCGGGAACGGCGATGAATTCAGTGGCCTGGAGCACGGCCTGGCCGATTGGTGTCGGCCCTTGCGCGCGATACGGCACCAGCACACGGGTCCCCGCGATTGGAGCGAGCCATACCTCCATGTCGCGCTGGTTCGCGAGATACCTGATCGCCGCCCGGGAAGGGATAAAACCTGCGACCGGCGAAAAATATGCCGCGCAAACCACCACCGGGCCGGCATAACCCTTGTCCGCCTTGACCTTGTCCATTCGCTTGAAGGCGAACTGCATGTCATAGCGCAAGCGGCCGTCAAAAATCGGCAGCGTTCGCTGGCAAGCTTCCGGCGACATTATCTCGCCATTGCCCGGCATGCGGACTATGGAAGCGGTCATTGGATCGAGAACGCCGTGCTGGAGGTCTTCCGTGAAGGGCACACGCTGGGGGTCGTCATCAATCGGCGGATCGATCTTAAAGTCCTTTATATTGCCGTTGTTGATGGTGATCCGGATGACATCGGTTTTCTTTCCGCCGGTGATGGTTGCAGCATAGATCGAGGACATCAGCCGCCCGCCATTAAGCGTGCCGTGAGCAGTGCTATTGCCTTGCCCACCGGTGAACGCCCGCAATATTCCGCTGGTCGAGCCGTTTGCGGAAGCTGTGTACTGGGTATCGGCGATATCGATGGCCCAGCTGCCACTGCCTATAGGAATGCCAGCGAGTGTCGCCGAGTAGCGGGCTTCGAGCCGCCCCTGCGCGCACGCCGGTGCGAGCAAGCCAAACACGGCCACGACCAGTGCGCCGGACGCCAGGAGCAAGCGTTGGAGAGTTTGACGCAAGGACTTAATCCTTCCGGATCCTTCCGGGCGACGACGCCAGCGGACGTTCCGCGATCGGGCAGCAGGCGATACTAGCATCCGAAACGCAACCCGATACATCGAGGAGCCGTCGCGCTGCGGGGCGATGACCGCACAATTAATGCACGATGGCTGACAGCATACGCATTTGGTCGGCCCGGATTTGGTCAAATCTGTGTTCGCCAGGGCCAGAAGCGCCCTGCGCCGCTGCCGAAATTCCATTAAATTCCACTCAATTGCTCAGCTTGACGCCTTTACCCCCGCTCTCTATACGTCCGGCCATCTTAATCCACACGATTGACCGGAACCGGCGCGTGTTTGCGCCGATGTTTTTGAGGGATAAGCCATGTCATGGCGTTGCGACCTGACCGGTAAGAAACCACTGGTCGGCCACAAAGTGAGCCACTCCAACATCAAGACCAAGCGGCGGTTCCTCCCGAACCTGCGTAACGTTACGCTGATCTCCGACACGCTTGGCCGCAAGATCAGGCTGCGAGTCTCGGCCAATGCGCTCAAGACGGTCGACCACCGCGGCGGCCTCGATGCTTTCCTCATCAAAGCCAAAGACGATGAGCTGGCACCAAAGGTGCTGGAGCTCAAACGCCAGATCGTGAAGAAGCGCGAAGCCAAGGCGGGCTGAGCAGGCGTCTGCGCATCTCGAATCCGTCATGCCCGGCCTATGCGCCGGGCATCCTCGTTTTTAGGCTTTGTCATATCGAAAGACGTGGATGGCCGGGACAAGCCCGGCCATGACAGGGTGGATTACTCACCCACAATCGCAAACTGCAGCAGCAGATTACGCTGAATGATGGAAAAATTGTCGTCCGACACCAGTGTAAGAATGGTCTCGCCGCGCGCCGTGCGATGCACGCCGATACCTTCCATGTTGTCGATCTGGTAGCCGAGATCCGCTTCGATCATTGAACGGCCATCGACCAGCGCGCCCGCTTTGATCTGGTCGAGCGGGACACGGCGGATGCGCATCGCAACACCGCGCGCCGGTGAATAACGCCGCTCAAGCACCAACAAATCCGCGGGTGGAAGAACGGTGCAATCGCTGACATCGAAATCGTCGGTGCGCTTGACGCTGAAGCGAGTGACGCCGTCGCTGCCGAGCACGAACGACCGTAAATTTCCAGCACTGTCGAGGCTGCGCTCGGTGATAGCAATCAGTTCATTCGCCAGCGGCGAACCTTGTGGTGGTGCCGCGAGACATTCCAGGCTTTTGTTGAAGGCGAATGTTTTGAAATCCGGCGGCACCGCGATCGGCTCTCCACGGGCGCGCAAGCCATCGCGACGGTAGTCAAAGCGAACGATCTGCTCCACCCGCTCAATGCCAATGTAGAGCATACCATCGCGCTCGGTGAGCGACTCGACGTCGTACCAGCCGTGTGCAGCAAGCGGCTTGCCGTCGGCTCCGAGGATCGGTGCCATTTCAGCGTCTGTGATGCCGGCGAGCTTGCCATCCTGGTAGACGATCCGGCCGCGCAGCCATGAACCGTTATCGGTGATCGAAAGGAAGTGTTCGCCATCCGGCTCAACACGAATAGCCGAGATACCTCCGAAGGCAGGATTTTTTGACGTGAGGACAAGACCGCCCCGAAATTCCAGGTCACCGAAGCGAACCTGCAATGGATCGCGATTGTCGAATGACGCGATCGGCGTTGCATCGATGTCGATCCGGGTTGGCGCATTGGCGTAGCGAAGCGCATCGGCCAGAGCGAATGAGCCTGCAGCCAGCGCGGTTATCAGCGCGCCGGCGATCAGCCAGCGGCGAGGACGCTTCAAGCGACGCGCCTGCGCGCGCGCGGGCTAGTACGCTCGGCAGCGGCATGCTCCTCGAACAACTCGGCAAGTTTCTCGGTCATCGCTCCGCCGAGCTCCTCGGCATCGACAATCGTGACGGCCCGCCGGTAGTAACGCGTGACGTCATGACCAATGCCGATGGCAATCAACTCGACAGGCGATCGCGTTTCGATTTCTTCGATGACCCAGCGCAAATGGCGTTCGAGATAATTTCCCGGATTGACAGACAACGTGGAGTCGTCGACTGGCGCACCGTCGGAAATCATCATCAGGATTTTGCGTTGTTCGGTACGCGCCAATAGACGCTTGTGCGCCCAGTCGAGCGCCTCGCCGTCGATGTTCTCCTTCAAAAGACCTTCGCGCATCATCAGGCCGAGATTTTTGCGCGCACGCCGCCAGGGGGCGTCCGCTGATTTATAAATAATGTGGCGGAGGTCGTTGAGCCGGCCGGGATTAGCCGGTTTGCCCGCAGTAAGCCAGTGCTCGCGAGATTGACCGCCCTTCCAGGCGCGCGTCGTGAAGCCGAGAATCTCCACCTTGACGCCGCAGCGCTCGAGAGTGCGCGCAAGAATATCGGCGCAGGTGGCAGCGACTGTGATCGGGCGCCCCCGCATCGAGCCGGAATTGTCGAGCAGCAAGGTGACCACCGTGTCGCGGAATTTGGTGTCCTTCTCGGCCTTGAAGGAGAGCGGGTGCAGAGGGTCGACGATGATGCGCGATAGCCGTGCCGGATCGAGCTGGCCTTCCTCCAGGTCAAACTCCCAAGAGCGGTTCTGTTGCGCCATCAAGCGCCTTTGCAGCCGATTGGCGAGGCGCGCGACCACGCCCTGCAAATTGGAGAGCTGCTTGTCGAGATACCCTCGCAAGCGATCCAGCTCCTCGGCCTCGCACAGTTCTTCAGCAGCGACGGTTTCGTCGAACTTGGCCGTGAACGCGCGGTAGTCGGGGCCGCGCGGTTCGTTGGCGCCAAATTGGCGCGGGCGTTGCGGTTCGCCGGGCGTCTCCGCGTCGCCCATGTCGGTATCATCGGCCATGTCAGCGTTTGGCGCTTCGACCGCTTCGGCTGCGGCGTCCGGCATGTCCTCGGCCGACACTTGCGTGTCCTCCATGCTCATGCGCTGCATCTCGTCGGAATCGGCAGCCTCGCCGTCCTCGCCCGATTCCTGTTTGCGGCGATCTTCCTCGCCTTCGTCTTCCTCTTCTTCAGAATCGTGGCTCCGGTCCTCACCCATTTCGAGCGCATCGAGCAAATCGTGGACAACGTCACCGAACTGGCGCTGGTCCTCCACCAGGCTTTCTAAACGATCGAGATCGCGGCCGGCGCGGTCCTCGATGAGCGGGCGCCACAGGTCGACGAGTTTCTTGGCCGCGGGCGGCGGAGTCATCCCCGTGAGGCGCTCGCGTACCAGCAACGCCAATGCGTCTTCGATCGGCGCATCGGCGCGCTCGGTGATCTCGTCGAATTTGCCGCGATGAAAGCGCTCGTCCAGCATTGCGGTGAGGTTCTGCGCAACGCCGTCCATGCGCCGCGCACCGATAGCTTCTACGCGCGCTTGTTCCACCGCCTCGAACACGGCGCGCGCTTGCTGTCCGGCCGGCTGTAAGCGGCGATGCATTGCGGCGTCGTGGCATGCAAGACGTAAGGCAATCGAATCGGCGTGACCGCGAACAATCGCAGCCTCGGCTTTGCCGAGCTTGCGCGGTGGCTCTGGCAGACGAACTTTACCGCCCATCAGGCCAGGCCGTTCGGCGGCGAACGCGACTTCGAGTTCAGGCTTGCGCGCGAGCGCGCGCAAGCAGCCCGTGACCGCCCGCTTGAACGGCTCGGTCGGGGATTCCTTAGACGACGGCTTGGCTTTTATGTTGGAGGCCATCATTTGTCTCTCCCTCCCTCTCGGGGAGGGGCAAAAATCAGGACAGCGCGACGTTCACCGAAGATTCCGGGAGTTCGACGCCGAAGCAGCGTTGATAGAACTCGGCGACGATCGGCCGTTCGAGCTCATCGCATTTGTTCAAGAAAGTGAGCCGGAAGGCAAAGCCGATATCGTTGAAGATTTCGGAATTCTCGGCCCATATGATGACCGTGCGCGGGCTCATCACGGTCGAGATATCGCCGTTCATGAACGCGTTGCGCGTGAGATCGGCGACGCGCACCATTTTGTTGACGATGTCGCGACCCTGTTCGTTGCGATAATGCTTGGCTTTCGCCAGCACAATTTCAACTTCATTGTCGTGCGGCAGATAATTAAGCGTCGTGACGATCGACCAGCGATCCATCTGGCCCTGGTTGATTTGCTGGGTGCCATGATAGAGGCCCGACGTGTCTCCGAGACCGACCGTGTTCGCAGTGGCGAACAAACGAAATGAAGGGTGAGGCTTGATGACCTTGCTCTGGTCGAGCAGCGTCAGGCGGCCTGAAGCTTCCAGCACACGTTGAATGACGAACATCACGTCCGGCCGCCCGGCATCGTATTCGTCGAAGCAAAGCGCGACGTTGTTCTGCAGCGCCCACGGCAAAATACCCTGGCGGAATTCGGTGACCTGGTGGCCTTCCTTGATGACGATGGCGTCCTTACCAATCAGGTCGATGCGGCTGATATGGCTGTCGAGGTTGACGCGCACGCAGGGCCAATTGAGCCGCGCCGCAACCTGCTCGATGTGCGTGGACTTGCCGGTGCCGTGATAGCCGGTGACCATCACGCGGCGATTTTTGGCAAAGCCAGCAAGAATGGCGAGCGTGGTCGGCCGATCGAACCGATAGTCCGAATCGACATCAGGCACGTGCTCGTCGGCCTTTGAATAGGCCGGCACTTCCATATCGCTGTCGATTCCGAACACCTGCCGGATCGACACTTTCATGTCGGGCAGGCCGGCAACTTCTTGCATTGCAGCGGTCATTGATCCTCCGTGGCTTCGGAATGCCGAAGCCCCTGATGCGGTCCGACTCGTACGGTCCGGCTGATGCGGCGGCAACTTAGCAGACGCCAAGGCCTCAAAAAACCCGCTGCGGCCGAATAGCACCATCAATTATTTCAATAAGATAGGTGCCTTCAGCCTTGTGCGGAAGGCGGGGCTGGGTTGCTTCGGGCCCGAAATGGGCGGTCAGCCAAACCCCACCGATTTCAGGTAATTGTACGATTGGATGATCTCGACCAGCCGGTCCTCGGTGGAGCGGTCGCCGCCATTGGCATCCGGATGATGGCGCTTCACGAGTTCCTTGAAACGCATTTTGACCTGTTGCGACGTCGCATCAATGTCGAGCCCAAGTGTGTCGAGGGCTTTGCGTTCGGCGTTGCGGATCGGGCGGGTTTCGGCGCGCGCCTGCTGTTCCGATTTCACGCCCTCGCCGAACAGGCTGAATGGATCCGCTTGCTTGCCAAAAGCGCGAATATCCGGCCGCACTTTTCCCTTGCCGGTTCCCATCTTCCAGGTCGGACGATGGCCGGTGAGCGCATCCTTTTGGTAGGCCATCACAGCAGCGTCGGGCATACCGGCGAAAAAATTGTACGATTGGTTGTAAGCACGCACATGTTCCAGGCAGAACCGCCAATATTCATTTTCGCGCCCGCGGCCCTTCGGCGCCCGGTGGCTCGCTTTCTCCTTGCAGCCATGCCATTCGCAGCCAGGCCCGCCGGTTTTTGGCCGACGGTCTTTTCCCGGCTTGACGCGGATCCCATCAAAAAGTGGTGAGTCGAATTTCATGACCGGACATTATGCGCTTTTGCTGGTGACGCCTTCAAGACTTGATCTTTGGGCAAGAGCATGATTCTAGGCATTGACCGTTCGGCTGCCCTCTCCTAAGCGGGGCAACATGCGAACCGTCGATATCATCACAAAGAAGTTGACCGAGGCTTTCGCTCCGCAAAGCCTCAATGTGCTGGATGAATCCCACCAGCACGAGGGCCATGCCGGACACCGACCAGGCGGGCAAACACACTTCCGAGTGTATATCGTGTCTGAGGCGTTCAAAGGTAAGACCCGGCTCGAACGCCACCGCATGATTAACCAATCGCTTTCAGGCGAGCTCGCGGGTGGCGTCCACGCGCTCGCCATTCATGCCGCCGCACCCGGCGAAAGCGGCGTTTAGCGTTCGCTCTGCCTCGCCCGTGGTAATGGCTGGATGCGCAATGCGGTAATGCGGTTACGTGCGCGGCGCAGCACCCTGAAACGGAATCCATGAAAGGTGAAGCTTTGTCCGACTTCCGGAATCGAGCGCGCCTCGTGAATGACCAGCCCGGCAATGGTGGTCGCTTCCTCGTCGGGCAAATTCCAGTCCATGACGCGATTTAAATCGCGAATGGAGACTGCGCCGTCGACATTGACCGACCCGTCAGGCTGACGCCGCACGCCCGGCATGGCGACATCGTGCTCGTCAGTGATATCGCCGACGATCTCCTCCAGGATGTCTTCCAGCGTGACCAGGCCCTCGACCTCGCCATATTCGTCCACCACGAGCGCGAACGGCGTCTTGCGGCGGCGGAACGCCTTGAGTTGCTCCGACACCGGCCGCATGTCGGGAACAAACCAGGGTGGCGCCATCAATGAAGAGATGTCGACCTTAGCGGCATCGCCATCGACCGCATGCAATGCACGCAAAAGGTCTTTCACGTGCAAGATGCCGACGATGTTTTCCGGATTGCCGCGCCAAAGGGGCAACCGCGTTACCGGCGAGGCGATCACCGCGTTGACCACGTCCTCCGGTTTGTCGTCGGCGTTCAAGGTGATCATGTTTGTGCGGTGGATCATCACGTCGGAGACGGCCAGTTCGCGCAAGTCGAGCACACCACCGAACATGTCGCGATCAAGCGTTTCGACGTCGCCCTCGCGATGCAGAAGATCGACCGCACCGCGCAATTCCTCGTGGGGCGACAGCACCTGCTGATCCTCGCCGACCGTCATGCCAACGAGCTTAAGCAACCAGCGCACCAATGCCTCGATCGCCATCAGGACGGGGCCAAACAGTGTGACGAACCAGTGTATGGGGCGTGCGACCGCGAGCGCGATCCGGTCGGGGGCGTTAAACGCTGCCGTTTTCGGCAAGATCTCGGAGAACACGACGACGACAATTGTCATGACCACCGTGGCGTAGACGACGCCGGCCGGACCGAACCAGGCCAACAACACGCCCGTCGCCAGCGCCGAGGCCGCAATGTTGACGGCATTGTTGCCGAACAGCAGCGCGCCGAGCAAGCGCTCGCGCTGTTCCAGCAAACGGTTGACGAGCCGTGCGCGCCGATTTCCGTACTTCTCCAATCGAGCCATGCTGGCGCGGGAAGAAGCGGTCAGCGCGGTTTCACTGCCGGCAAAAAAAGCGGAAAGCAGCAGGCAGATCAGGACGACGACAAGGGACAGCCAGTCGTTCGCGGTCATCGCTCGGCAAGTTTGTCTGTGAGAAAGGTCCGCACTTCGGCGGCGTCGACATTATTTTCAATGAAAGCCCGGCCGATACCGCGCACCAAAATAAACGTGAGCGTCCCGCGCTTTACTTTTTTGTCTTGAGCAATCAGGTCCATCAAAGCATCAATAGCCGGCGCACCGCCGGCAATATCCTTCAGATGGGTCGGCAGGCCGACCGCTGCAAGATGACCAGAGGCGCGCGCGGCCTCCGAGGCCGCAATGAGCCCCTTTCGCGCCGAAAATTCAAATGCCAGCACGATACCCAGCGCTACGGCTTCACCGTGCAGCAGCCGCTCGGAGAAGCCGCAGCCGGCCTCCAAAGCGTGACCGAAGGTGTGACCGAGATTGAGCAGGGCGCGCTCGCCGTTTTCGCGCTCGTCACGCGCGACAATGCCGGCCTTGCCGCGACAACACACAGCAATCGCATGTTCGCGTGCGGGGCCTCCCGCAAAGACGTCTTGCCAATTCTTCTCCAGCCAAGCGAAAAACGCTGCGTCGCCGAGCAAGCCGTATTTCGCAACTTCAGCATAGCCAGAGCGGAATTCGCGCTTGGGCAATGTATCGAGCAAAGCAGTATCGGCGATCACGAGAGCGGGCTGGTGGAAAGCGCCGATCAGATTCTTGCCCTGACGAGAATTGATCCCCGTCTTGCCGCCAACCGATGAATCGACCTGGGCGAGAAGCGTCGTCGGAACCTGCACGAAGTCGAGACCGCGGCGCACGCTGGCCGCCGCATAACCGGCAAGATCGCCAATCACGCCGCCGCCAAGCGCTACGATGAGATCGTTGCGTTCGATACGCGCCGCGATGATAGCCTCGCAGACTTTTTCGAACGTTGCATAACTTTTGGAGGCCTCACCTGCTGGCACAAGAATGCGCGCGCTTTCGATAGCTGTCGTTTTAAGCGCCGCCTCGGCAGCGGCGAGATGGTGTTTGGCGACAGTCTCGTCGGTGACAATGGCGACCCGCGCGCCGGAGCGCATGGCCTTGATGCGCTCACCGAGACTCGCCAGCGCGCCACGGCCAATGACAATATCGTAAGAGCGCGCGCCGAGCGCGACTGGTACCTGCATCGCCTCGGTCTGTCGCAGCAGCGCGGTCATGATGACCTCTCTGCGTCAAGACCGAGATGTTTCGGCAGCTGGGCCATGATCTCGTCGACGATCATATCATGCGGTTCGTCGCGCGAATGAACGACAATGTCGGACGTTGCATACAGCGGCTCACGCTTCGGCAGCAGCTCCCTGATCTTCTCGACCAACGGTCGATCGCTACGGCGCTTAGTCCGCTTAATCAGCACGTCCGCATCGGCCTTCAACCACACGGAAATTCCCTTGATATGGATGAGATCGCGCGTGTTCTGGTCCATCACCGCGCCGCCGCCGGTCGCCAGCACCTGCGGGCCGTTGTCGAGCAAGCGCGCGATCACGCGTTTCTCGCCGGCACGGAAATACGGCTCGCCGTGTTTGTCGAAAATTTCGGAAATAGTCATGCCCGCAGCGCTTTCGATTTCAGCATCGGCATCAACGAATGGAATCCCGAGCCGGGCGGCAAGCCTTCGGCCGATCGAGGATTTGCCCGCGCCCATCATGCCGACGAGCACAATAGACCGGCTGCCGAGCGCGCGGACCATTACCAGGCCATTTTCCGCTGGTTTTTGAATGGCACCGTTAACCATGCTATGGTTCCGAAGCGAATCCACGGTTCCATATACCAGCAATCGGGACACCGCGAGGGCGGTCTTGTCAGCGGTTCCAGAACGTGGTCGTAACTCGCCTGAAATCGCTAGCGCTGACGTATGGGCGCTTGTCGGGGTTTTGACGATGCCGAGTCTGTTCAGGTTCCTGCTCTTTTTCGGCTTGCTCGGCGGGCTGGCCTACGGTGCCGTGTTCTCGCTCGCCACTTTCGTCAAATATCAGCCGCGTGAGATCATCGTGACGATTCCGCCAGACAAATTTCTCAAAAATCACTGACGCCGGAGGCAGGCAAGGCGATGACCCGCCC
>WNFM01281116.1_pt1 | contig 16280 bp, 17 predicted proteins | sample 5400271 | NCBI WGS metagenome assembly WNFM01 (sample SAMN13153352, study PRJNA577476) | soil metagenome | isolation source: 60 cm saprolite on Douglas fir-dominated hillslope | place: USA:California | collected 2013-09-17
TCCTCGGTCTGGATGATGGATCGCTTTTGTGGCACAGCTGTTGTCCTATTAATGACTGACCATTCAGTCATTAATAGGTGGATTCATGGATCTTGTCGAGTCAAAAAGAAAACGGCCAGTCCCGGATCTCCAGGGCTGGCCGCTAAAATCAAGCGATTATAATATGTTAGCCGCGACCCTGTTTCAGCAGACGCAGGCGCAGGGCATTCAACTTAATGAAGCCGGCCGCATCGCGCTGGTCATAGGCGCCGGCATCTTCTTCGAAAGTGACATGCTTCAGCGAATAGAGGCTCTTCGGCGACTTGCGGCCGACCACGGAGACATTGCCCTTGTAGAGCTTCAGGCGGACATCGCCTTCGACATGCTCTTGCGATTTATCGATCAGGGCCTGCAGCATCTCACGTTCGGGCGCGAACCAGAAGCCGTTATAGATGAGCTCGGCATAACGTGGCATCAGCTCGTCCTTGAGATGGCCGGCGCCGCGATCGAGGGTCAGGCTCTCGATGCCGCGATGGGCGGCATGCAGGATGGTGCCGCCGGGTGTTTCATAGACGCCGCGCGATTTCATGCCGACGAAACGGTTCTCCACCAGATCCAGCCGGCCAATGCCATTGGCCTTGCCGAGCTCGTTCAGTTTGGTGAGCAGGGTCGCCGGCGACAGCTTCTCCCCATTGAGCGAGATCGCGTCACCCTTCAGGAAGCCCACCTCGATATAGGTCGGCTTGTCGGGGGCGGCTTCCGGCGAGATGGTGCGCTGATAGACGAATTCCTCCGGCTCCTGCCAGGGATCTTCCAAGGCTTTGCCCTCGCTGGAGGAATGCAGCAGATTGGCATCGACCGAGAACGGGGCTTCGCCGCGCTTGTCCTTGGCGATGGGAATTTGATGCTTTTCGGCAAATTCGATCAGCTTGGTGCGGCTGGTCAGATCCCATTCGCGCCACGGTGCGATCACCTTGATATCCGGATTGAGGGCATAGCAGGAGAGCTCGAAACGGACCTGGTCATTGCCCTTGCCGGTGGCGCCATGGGCGACGGCATCGGCGCCGGTCTTCTTGGCGATCTCGATCAAATGCTTGGAAATCAGGGGCCGGGCGATCGAGGTGCCGAGCAGATAGAGGCCCTCATAGAGGGCATTGGCGCGGAACATCGGGAACACGAAATCGCGCACGAATTCCTCGCGCACATCCTCGATGAAGATCTCCTTGATGCCCAGCATCTCCGCCTTCTTGCGGGCCGGCGCCAATTCCTCGCCCTGACCGAGATCAGCGGTGAAGGTCACCACCTCGCAATCATAGGCTTCCTGCAGCCATTTCAGGATGACGCTGGTATCGAGACCGCCGGAATAGGCGAGCACGACTTTCTTAATCTCGCGGGCCATGACGCTACCTCTAAAGCATGAAATCTGGGAAAATTCGGGCGGAAATTAGGGGAAAGCCGGGCCAGTGGCAAGGACTGCCAAGATGGCTGCGACACTGCAACCGCCAGCGCGAAGCTGGTGAAGCCAACTCAGGATGTGTTCTGGGGTGGCCATAGCGGCCATTTCGCCGATCCCGACGGGCATCTCTGCGAGGTTGCCTGGCGCCAATCAATTTTGCCGTCAGTCGCCCATTGCCGTCAGTCGCCCATTGCCGTCAGCGCCAGATTGCTGTCGATATATTCGATCGTGGTGCTGCTCTTGGTGGCGATGGCGGCCTTGAAGAAATCGCTCGCCGCCTTCTTGTCGCCTTTCAGCAAGGCCTGTTGCCCGAGATAGTAATTGAATTCGCAGCGCAGCCCCGGTCCTTGCTTCGGGTAATTGGCGTCGATCAGGGCGAAGATTGCCGCCTGATCCATCTGGCTCTGGAAGTAGCGCAAAATCTGCACCGGCCACTGGTCATCGGCCAAATTCTTGACGGCAGAATCCAGGGCTTTCGGGTCGCCGTTCGCCAATGCATCCGGCTGCTTCTTATTGTCCTTCAAGGCCTGAAATTGCCGTGCCAGATTGAGCCGCAAGGCTGCATAGGGATTGCTGTCGCGCAAGGTCATGGCACTGGCGAAATCATCGGCTGCGGCCTTGAAATCGCCTTTGGCGTAATTCGCGCGACCGCGATTGTAAACCGCCGCGGCGGCCTTCTGATCCAGTTTCAACATGGCGCTGAAATCGTCGATCGCCTGGTCAAATTTGCCATTGCGCAGCAGCAAGCCGCCGCGATCGAGCAGCGCATCGAAATGGTCCGGATGATTGGCCAGCACATTGTCGAGATCGGCAATGGCCTCGGCGTCCTTGTTCTGCTGCGATTCCACCCAGGCGCGCAGATAGCGCGCATCGACATCGTCCTTGTCTTTGGCGATGGCGGTATCAAAATCCTGCTTGGCGGCGGTCAAGCGATTGGCACGCATCTGCGCCAGACCGCGATTGACATAGGCGGCGGAAATGTCCGGCTGCAACTTCAGCGCCAGGCCGAAATCCTTGACGGCGGAATCATTCTTTCCGAGCAGCGTATAGCCGATCGCCCGGTTGTAATAGACGGCGGCCAGCTGATCGCCGGTGACCTGATGTCCTTCGACCGCATGGGTGCAAGCGACGACCCGGGTTTGCGCGTCGTCATTATCGAAACAGGCCTGCACGTCATCCGGCAGATTGTCTTCCGGCAACGGCGTCACTTTCTTTTGTGCCGGACTTTTGCCGTTATCCTGCGGCAAAATGGTGCCGGGCTGCTGTTCCGGCAGCGGTACTTCAGCAGAGCTGCCGATCGGCCATCCGGCGACGAGGGCTGTGATCAGTGCGGGCAGCAGCCAACGCTGGGTGACGTGCGGCATGCTTCTGGCAAATCGCATGTTGCTTGGCCTCTTGACTTCTACCATTCAGGCAGGGATTGGCGCCGCTCCAGTTTGGTCGGATGCGGCTTTGTTTAAGCGGCCGCGTCGCGGGCCGAACGCCGCAATTTGACGCTCTCGCTCTTCAACTGACCGCAGGCCGCCATGATGTCCTCGCCGCGTGGTGTGCGCACGGGACTGGCATAGCCGGCATTGAAGACGATATCGCTGAAGGCATTGATCGCCGCGTCGGTCGAGCGCTCATAGGGCGCGCCGGGCCAGGGATTGAAGGGAATGAGATTGACCTTGGCGGGAATGCCCTTGATCAGCTTGATCAGGGCCCGCGCATCGGCCGGACTGTCATTGACATTCTTCAGCATGACATATTCGAAGGTAATGCGCCGCGCATTGGTCAAGGTCGGATAATCGCGGCAGGCCTGCATCAGTTGGGCGATCGGATACTTCTTGTTGATCGGTACGATCTCATTGCGCAGCTCGTCGGTGACGGCATGCAATGAAATGGCGAGATTGACGCCCAGCTCGGCGCCGGCGCGCTCGATCATCGGCACCACCCCGGCCGTGGAGAGCGTGATCCGCCGCTTGGAGATCGAGATCCCCTCACTGTCCATGATGATCTTCAGCGCCTTGGCGACATTGTCGTAGTTATAGAGCGGCTCGCCCATCCCCATCATGACGATGTTGCTGAGCATGCGGCCATCCTGGGGCGAGGGCCATTCCTGCAGATGATCGCGGGCCGTCATCACCTGGCCGACGATCTCGGCGGCGGTGAGATTGCGCACCAGCTTCTGGGTGCCGGTATGGCAGAACTTGCAGGTGAGCGTGCAGCCGACCTGGGACGAGACGCAGAGCGTGCCGCGATCCTCTTCCGGGATATGGACCGATTCCACCTCCTGGCCATCGGGGAACTTCAGCAGCCATTTGCGGGTGCCGTCGATCGACTGGCGGTCGATGCTGATGGCCGGGCGCTGCACCACGAAATGTTCGGCAAGTGCCGCCCGAAAATCCTTGGAGAGATTGCTCATCTTGGCGAAATCGGTTTCGCCGCGGTGGTAGATCCAGTTCCACAACTGCCGGCCACGGAAAGCCGGTTGGCCAATCGCGGTCATCGCCGCGGTCAATTCCGCGCGGCTGAGGCCGACGAGGTCGCTCTTGCCGCCCGAGGCAACCACGGCGCCGCCAGCCATTGGATCGACCGGCAGGGCGTCGCCCTGGGGGGATTGCTCGATATCGCTCTTCATTTCCAGTCCTTCCGGCGCCGCCCGTCCGGGGCGTCGCCATGTCAAAAATCGGTGATCAAGCCATGCCGATCCTTACAATCCACAGGCTGCGGCAATTTTCTCATAAGCGGCCACAAAGCCGCTTAAGCTGTATCTTTCCTCACCGGTCCGCCCGGTCGCCGCGGTCGCCCGCAAGGTCAGCGTATCGGCCTTCTTCATCGCCGCCACGATCTGACGATCCTGGGCATCACTGCTGCTCCATGCCCGCTCGCCCTGGATCTTCTGCAGCGTGAATCTGCGTTTGCCGATCTTCAGGCTGACACCGGTACCCTTGCGCGGGACAAATCCCAAGGCAACGCTCACCTGATCCCGCGCGACGCCGTTCTTGGCATGGGTGACCATCAGGCCAGTCGTGTTGCGCCCGGAAAAGGCCGGGCTTTCATCGCTCGGCGCGCTGCTGACATAGCAGAGCGTCACGCCTTGCTGCGACACGGTCTTGGCCTGCCAGTCACCGAACTCACCCAGGGCTTCGGCGCTGCTCGCGGCGCCGGCCGTTGGGGTCGAACTGTCGGCGGCTCGGACCGGTCCAGCCAATGGGGCGCCAATAAACCACAGCCCGGCCAGACTGGCCAGGACCAAACCCATGATTCGCATGCTCTCTACTCCGATCCTCCTGCATAGCAGGTTAACGGAAAATAATCCAGTTGGGACCGTGGGTTAGGCGCAGGGAAAGGGCTTGGTCACAAGCCCACAAGGTCACATGTCAGAGATCGCGGCGAGGCTGGAGTGATCGGCCGGCGGTCAGGTACTCAGTTTGAGGCTGGGGGAAACCGGCCGTCGGAGGAAGCAGGTAACCCCTCGTTAGGCCGCGGGTGAAGCAGGTTCGGCGTTGTTTGCGGAGATGCCTGCCGTGGAGCCCGAGGCCCGCGCTTTGTCGCGGGTGGCCAGGATCAGACCCACAACGATGACGATACCGCCGATAATGGCGCTGGTTGCCGGCAATTCGTGGAACAGGACGGCGGCAAAAATACTGGCAAAGAGCGGCTGACCATAGGCGAGAATGGCGGCCAGAGCGGCAGAAAGCGTCTGCAAGGCACGGTTGACGGCGATTAAAGCGATCAGCGTCAGGGCGCTGTAGCCCAGCATATAGACCCAGCCATGGGCGTCGCTGGGGATGAACCGGGCCTCGACAAGGCTGAAGGGAAAGGTGCTGATGACCGCACCGAGGCTCTGCCAGAAGGTGATCGTCAAAGCCGGGTGCCGGCGGCACAATTGTGCCGTGATCAGGAAGCAGCCGGCATAAAAGAAGGCGGCGCAGACCGCCATGGTATTGCCGAGAAGATCGCTGTGACCGCCGGCGTGATGCAGCGACATCAGCACGATGCCGCCAAAACAGATAAGGCAGCCGGCCCAAAGTCGCCAGCCGGCCTGCTGCCGGAGTAGCCAAGCCCCGATCAGCGCCACCAACAAGGGATAGAGCATGACGAGGATCGTCGCTTCCATAATGGTGGTCCGCAAGATCGCCTGATTCCATAGCACCAGATCGATGGCATAGAGGCCACCTGCCAGCAGCGCTAGGCCGATATCACGCGCTGGCATCGGCGCCAGCCAGTTGCGTTTGCCATTGGTGCGGGCGGTGGTCTGGCGGGCCAACAGGAGTGCCGGCAGCAATAGGAAGCCTAAGCGCCAGAAGGCCGTCGAGGCGGCATCCACCGGACTTTCCCGCACCAGGACCGGGCCGAAAGCGGAGCAGAAGACGCTCAGACACATGAGCCAGAATCCGGTGGGCATCAGTTGAAACCTGTAAAATGAGTTTTGACAGTTACAAACTGTCATGGAAGAATGTAACCCGTCAAATTAATTTTGATGGTTTCACCTGAAGGGCTGATCTCATGCTAGGCTTTCGTTCCGCTGCCGCCACGTCTGCTCCAGATCGGGCAATATCGGCTCCTCCGGCTTTGCCGAGCCATGAATTTTGCGGCAGCCGGCTGGCCCTGGATTTTTGCAACACCTTGTCGCCGGATCGATCCACCGACCGCAATGACCGGCTGGCCGATCTGACGGGATTGTTGGCCTGGGCCCGACGGGCAGGCTGGAGCCTGCAGGGCGTGCGGCCCGAGCACTTGGCAACCGGCGACCTGGCGGCTTTCCGCTCGCTACGCCAGCGACTGCGGAGCCTGTTTACCGCCGCGATCGATGCGACTGCCCCAGACCCCGACGATATCGATGCACTGGATGGCGCGGTCCTCGATGCCTTTTCCGTCTTGCGGCTGACCACCGGTGGTGCCGGCAAACCATTGGCTTGGCGCGAGACCGCCGGACCGCTCGACAAATTGCGCCATGCCATCGCCCGCGACGCCGCCGATCTGCTGACGGCCGGTGACTTTGCCCGGCTGAAGCGCTGCCCCGGCGAGCGGTGCGGCTGGCTGTTCTATGACGGTAGCAAGAACGGCACCCGGCGCTGGTGCGTGATGGAAGATTGCGGTACCCGCGCCAAGGTCAAGAGCTTCCGCGCCCGGCGAATGGCTTCGTCACGTTGAGACGCGGCGCCGGCGCACCGATGGCAATAATGGATGGACGCGGTCGATCCGCGATTAGGTCGAGGATTTGACGGCCGTACTGCCAGGGGCCTGCGCCAAAGCATCCCTGGCGAGGCGCTTTTTCTTCCATTTCGGCAGACCGTGGCGATGCTGTTTGAGGACAGTGGTCGGCCCACCGACCCGGACCGGGCGCTCGGCAAAGCGGCCGAGACTGACCATGCGGTCATACATCACCAAAGCGGCGGCCACCGAGACATTGACGCAAAAGCGGGTCGGGATCTTGACGATGAAATCACAGCGCTCGACCAAAGCCGGTGTCAGGCTGTCCTGCTCTGCGCCCAGGACGTAAGCGGCGGCCGGCGGATGGGTGAAACTGGGGAGGTCGATCGCATCATCGGTGATCTCGACCCCGACCAGCCGGCAGCCCATCGGCAGGGTGAAATCGGCGAGCGTTTCATGGACGTGCACCGGCATATTGTTGATAGCGATCGAGGTATCCGCTTGCAGGATCTCGTCGACATCGATCATCGCATTGATCGTAAAGGCAAAACTCGCATGAAAGGCGTGCGCGGTGCGCAGCACGGCACCAAGATTCATCGGCTTGGAGATGCCTTCGACACCGATCCCGAAATAGCCGCGCGGCAGTTGACGTTCCATTGTTATAAAGTCCGTTGAGGTCGATTTGCCGGCAACTTGCATCGCTCCGCCCGGCAAGGCAAGGTGCCACTCGTATCTCGATAGCCGGAGTTCTGGATCATGAGCCTCGTTAAAGCCCATCTGCCGCATGGCTCAGAGCGCAATATCGCCCCCATTTTGGTCGAAGTGGTGCGCGGCCAGATGGTGGAAAGCCGCCACCGCGCTACGGTTGCCGTGGTCGATGCCGAAGGCCATGTGGTGGCGTCTTGGGGTGATATCGAACAGCCGCTCTATGGTCGCTCTGCGATCAAGCCGCTGTTGGCCCTGCCGTTGATCGAAAGCGGTGCTGCCGATGCCTATGGCCTCGGCACTGCCGAGATCGCGCTGGCGACGGCGTCGCATAACGGCGAGAAGCGCCATACCGAAACGGTCATGCAATGGCTGGGCCGCATCGGCCTCTCGGTCGACGATCTGGAATGTGGCGCGCATTACCCCTATGACGAGGCGACCGCCCAGGCCATGTGGGCCCATGGCGAGAAGCCAATCCGTGCCCATAACAATTGCTCCGGCAAGCATGCGGGCTTCCTGTCGACCGCCCAGCATCTTGGCGAACCAACCAAGAATTACATTCAGTATGAGCATCCGGTGCAGCAGCGTCTGCTGGGTGTTCTGGAGCAGATGTCAGGCAGCGATCTCGGCTCGGTGCCGCGCGGTATCGATGGTTGCGGCATTCCGGTGATTGCCATCCCGCTCGGCAATACCGCTTTGGCGATGGCGCGGCTCGCCGATCCCAGCGGGTTGCCGGAGCTCCGCGCCAAAGCCGCAAGCCGGGTGCTGACAGCGATGATGGACGATCCCTTTATGGTGGCGGGGTCTGGGCGCTTCTGCACTACGGTGATGCAGGCCACGGTCGGCGCCGAAGGTGTCTATGCCGGGGCCCTGCCGGACCTCGGTCTTGGCATCTGTCTCAAAGTCGAAGACGGCACCAGCCGCGCCGCCGAGGTGGTGATGGGCCGGATCCTTAAGCACCTCAAGGTGATCGACGAGGCCACCGAGATGAAATTGCACGAAGTCCTGACACCGACGGTCAGCAACTGGGCCGGTGTGGCAACCGGGCAGATCCGGCCAGCGGCTGACTGCCCGTTCTGATCTGCGCGCAACGGCGGAGCCAAAAAATGCGGGCGATTCGCTGCGACAATTGGGGTCAGATTGCCGATCTGCGCTGGGCCGATCTGCCGGAACCGCCGGCGCCGGGGCCTGGCGAGGTCAAGATCAAGGTCATGGCGGCTGGCGTCAATTTCGCCGACACCCTGATCGTCGCCGGCCAGTATCAAGTGAAGCCGTCCTTACCTTTCGCACCGGGCTTCGAGCTGGCGGGAACCGTCCTCGAAACCGGCGCCGGCGTCGGTCATGTCAAGCCAGGCGACCGGGTGATGGCCATGGTCGATCACGGGGCCTTTGCCGAGATCGCCATGGCCTCGGCTGATTCAGTGTTTCCCGTACCTGCTGGGATGGATTTTGCCACCGCGGCCGGCTTCCCGATCGCCTATGGCACCTCTTATGGCGCCTATGCCTGGAAGGCCAAGCTGCAAGCCGGCGAACTGCTGCTGGTTCATGGTGCCGCCGGCGGTGTCGGCCTGACGGCGGTTGAGATTGGCAAGGCGCTGGGCGCCACGGTGATCGCCACGGCCGGCGGAGCCGAAAAGCTGGCTACCGCCCGACAACATGGTGCCGATTACCTGATCGATTACAAATCCGAGGATATCCGTGAACGGGTCAAGGCGATCGCCGCCGACCTTGGCCGAACCGGGGTCGATGTCGTTTACGATCCCGTCGGGGGTACCTGTTTCGAGGCGTCCTTGCGCTGTGTCGCTTGGGGTGCCCGGATCCTGTTGGTCGGCTTTGCCGGCGGCCAAGTGCCGCAGATTCCCGCCAATATCCTGCTGGTGAAGAATATCGACGCGCTGGGATTCTTTTTCGGTTCCTATCGCCAGCAGCGGCCGGATCTGGTTCAGCAGGCTTTCGCCGAGCTCAGCCGCCTGTTTGATGCTGGCGCCCTGAAACCCCACATCTCCCACCAATTGCCGGTGACAAGCTTCGCGGAAGCGTTCGAGCTGTTGCTGAATCGTCGGTCGACCGGCAAGGTGGTGCTAAATTTGGCGTGATTCCGGTGATTAATTGGGTCAAATCCTCGCTGGGTCGCGGGTCACATAAACGTCACATCCTGGAACTTGGGGTTTGAGGTCGAGGTTAAAGGCGTTATAGCTAGGCGTAGCCTGCGACGCCTAGATCACAGGCTAAGGCCTGATGCGGGAAGTAAGCCATCGAATGTTCGCTGAATCAAAACTGCTGTTCAAACTCTGGCTCAAGAATCCGCGCAAGATCGGCGCGGTGGCCGTCAGCAGCCCGGAACTGGCCGCCTCGATGGCGCGGCAGATTCCGGGGGGCGACGGCTATGTAGTTGAGCTTGGCGGCGGTACCGGCCCGGTAACGCGAGCGATTCTGGAATCTGGCACATCGCCTGATCGGCTGGTGGTTCTGGAACGTGACCCGACCTTGCACCGGGTGCTCAGCGAGCGATATCCGCAGGTTAAAAACGTTCTGGGCGATGCCCTGCATCTGCAGGCGCTGCTCAAGGAACGCGATATCCATCCCGTCAAGGCGGTCGTCAGCAGTCTGCCGCTGCTGTCGATGAAAAAAGCCGTGCAATATGGCATTGGTGCCCAGGCTTTCGCGGTTCTCGAGCCCGGTGCACCCTTCATTCAGTTTACCTACGGGCTGTTTTCACCACTGCCACACCGGGAATTGGGCGTTCAAGGACGGGTCAAAGACCGCGTCCTGCAGAACCTGCCACCAGCCAGTGTCTGGCTCTACCGCCGGCCACCGCACGGACACCATGACTCACCGGGCAACACCGCCTTGCGGCGCGCCGGGTGAGCCGGTGATCGATCAGCCGGCATCCAAAGCAGCCATGATCTCGCTACTGCTGCGGATTTTGGCGACACGCGGCAGCGTTTTCTCCATGGCGAATTGATGCATCTCGGCAGTGAAGCTGCTGCAGATATCCTTGGCGATCAAGACGGCATAGTCCTGCTGCCAGGCATCCCGCGCCGTGGATTCAACACCGAAATTCGTCATCAACCCGCCGCCGCCGATCACCACATGGGTCATGCCGCGCCGGCGTAGTTGCAGGTCCAGCTCCGTCCCATAGAAAGCGCTCCATTGCCGTTTGGTGATGACGAGGCTCGGCGCCAAGGATGCCAGTTCCAGCGGAAATGCTGCCCAGCCCGCGGGCAGGCCTTCTGCCGGCAGGCTCATCGGCTGATCGACATATTGACCTGGCCGGTCGGCATAATGCTCGGAAAAATCAACGCGCAGCTGAATCACCAAACCACCCAGTTCCTGCAGCTTCACGGCGACGCTTCGGCTCTTGGCGATGATCGCTTCGGGGCTATGCGGCGCGATCGGCAGCGACAGCAATCCCAGCTGCAGATCGATCAGGATGAGGGCGGTCTTTTGCGGGTCTAGCTTGGGCATCAGGAAATCCTTCGAAGAGATTGCAAGGCGAATCGACGGCCAGTGGGCAAAGGCCGACCGGGAACATGGAAACTGGGAACATGGAACTGGGCACGTCGAGACATGCTATTGGTGTGTCGATGGTCTGATGTTATATGAGGGTAGCCTCACAGTTTGAAGATATATGAGGATGGATTCACAAACCGCAAGTAAAAAGAAACGGGCGACCAAAACAGCGCGCAAAAAAGGCGCAACCAACGCCGGCGGTTCGTCTGCGGCATTGATGTCGGTCACGGTGAAGGCTCCCCAGCGGTCCCGCCGCAAGGAACGTGTTGCGGCCTTGCTGGAGGCTGCGGTCGAGGCGTTTGCCGAAAAGGGCTTTGACGCTGCCACCATGACGGAGATTGCCGCCAAGGCGGGGGCCTCGATTGGCTCGCTCTATCAGTTCTTTCCCACCAAAGACCTGTTGGCGACGGCGCTGCACGCGGCCAATGGTCAGGCGTTGTCGCAAATGCTCGATGAACTGGCGCAACAAAGTGCCGGCCTCAGTCCGGCCATGCTGGCCGATCGCCTCTTTGATGGCCTGTCGCGCTTCCTGGCCGAGCATCCGGCCTTCGTCGTCCTGGTCGATCGGAAGGATCCCGATCCTGCGGCCAAGCAGGCGAAGCGCCAGCGGTTCCGCCAGCAGATCGCCGGCTTGCTTATGCACGCGACACCGCCGCTACCGCCGGAGCGGGCGGAAGTGATGGCGGTGCTCATCCTGCATTTCATCAAGACCGCGGTGACGATCAGCGGTGAGGCCGACCTTGCCGTCGGCCAACAGGCGCTTGATGAGTTGCGGGCCATGTTGCGGCACCATTTGCAAAGCGCGTCGATTGCCTGATGAGTGGCGCAAGACGGGTCCGATTAGCCCCGTTCAATGGCGATCACCGAACAATTCGTGGCGCCGTCGCCGAAACAGGCTGATCCGCGGGCTTGCTTGCCTTGACACCCCGCCGAATCCTTCTAAAGTCCCGGTCTTCGCCGGGTTTCCCGGCGTTTTTTGCTGAAATGGGATGATTTAATGCCGACGATTACCCTCCCCGATGGCAGTCAGCGCCAGTTTCCGGCCGCCGTTTCCGGCGCCGATCTGGCCGCCTCCATCGGCTCCGGCCTGGCCAAGGCGGCTTTGGCGATCAAGATTGATGGCAAGCTCAAGGATCTTGCGACCCTGATCGATCGCGATGCCAAGGTGGAAATCGTCACCCGGACGCATGCCGATGCGCTCGACCTCATTCGCCACGATGCCGCCCATGTGATGGCGGAGGCGGTGCAGGAGCTCTATCCCGGCACCCAGATCACCTTCGGCCCGGCGACCGAGACCGGCTATTATTACGACTTCCATCGCACCGAACCGTTCACGCCGGATGATTTCGCCAAGATCGAAAAACGCATGGCGGAAATCGTCGATCGCAACGAGCCGATCACCCGCGAGATCTGGACCCGCGATCAGGCGGTCGCGTATTTCAAATCGATCGGCGAGAGCTTCAAATCGGAATGGATCAAGGAGATCCCAGCCGATGAGGAGATCAGCATCTATCGTCAGGGCAAGTGGCTGGATCTATGCGTCGGACCGCATCTGCCCTCGACCGGCAAGCTCGGCAAAGCTTTCAAGGTGATGAAGCTGAGCGGCGCCTATTGGCGCGGCGATGCCAATAATCCACAGCTGCAGCGCATCTACGGCACCGCTTGGGCGGATGAAAAACAGCTGAAAGAATACCTGACCCAGTTGGAAGAAGCCGAGAAGCGCGATCACCGCCGCCTCGGTCGCGAAATGGACCTCTTCCATCAGCAGGAAGAAGCCGCCGGCGCCGTCTTCTGGCATCCCAAGGGCTGGACCTTCTATCGCACCTTGGAAAACTACATCCGTCGGCGCCTCGATCATGACGGCTATGTCGAGGTGAAGACGCCGCAGATCATGGATCGCAGCCTGTGGGAGCGCTCCGGCCATTGGGAGAAGTTCCGCGAGAACATGTTCATCGTCCAGGATGATGAGAGTCATGTGCTGGCGGTCAAGCCGATGAACTGCCCCGGCCATGTGCAGATCTTCCGTCAGGGCCTGAAGAGCTATCGCGACCTGCCACTGCGCATGGCCGAGTTCGGTGCCTGCCATCGCAACGAGCCCTCGGGTGCTTTGCACGGCATCATGCGCGTGCGTGCCTTCACCCAGGACGACGCCCATATCTTCTGCACCGAAGACCAGATCGTCACCGAGACCAAATCCTTTTGTGATCTCCTGCGCTCGGTCTATCGTGATTTTGGCTTTGACGATGTGCGGGTGAAATTCTCGGACCGTCCGGAGAAGCGCGCCGGTCTCGATGCCACCTGGGACAAGGCGGAAAGCGCCCTCAAGGAGGCCACCACCGCTGCTGGCCTCGATTTCACCCTCAATCCCGGTGAAGGTGCCTTCTATGGCCCGAAGCTGGAATTCGTGCTGCGCGACACCATCGGCCGCGAGTGGCAATGTGGCACCTTGCAGGTCGATTTTGTGCTGCCGGAACGTCTCGATGCGACTTATGTGGGCGAGGATGGTGCCAAGCATCGCCCCGTCATGTTGCACCGGGCGATCTTCGGTTCGCTGGAGCGTTTCATCGGCATCCTCATTGAACATCATGCCGGCAAGTTTCCGCTTTGGCTGGCGCCCTTGCAGGTCGTGGTCTGCACCGTCGTCTCCGATGCGACCGGTTATGCCGAGCAGGTGGCGGCGGCCTTGCGCCAGGCAGGGCTCAAGACCGAGCTCGATATTCGCAATGAGAAGATCGCCTATAAGGTGCGCGAACACAGTCTTGCCAAAGTGCCGGTGATCATCGCCGTGGGCAAACGTGACGAAGAGGGCGGCACCGTGGCGATCCGTCGCCTTGGGGCCAATGATCAGAGCATCCTGCCGATCGCCGAGGCTGTGGCGCAATTGGCCGAGGAGGCCAAATCGCCGCTCGATTGTTGATTCGGTTCGATGAATCAATGCTGAATCACCTATTTGCTGCAGGGCAGCAAATAGCCGGTACCGGTGGTCGTTATCGGCAAGTTTGCCAGGACGGCCATGCGCTGGCGATGAATTGAACAAAACGGCTTTTTAGTGGCATAATGCCGCGCGCCACCAACAGGGCGGCCGGCTGTGTCCGGTCGATGAGGTGGTTTATTTTATGATGATGTCAACAAGCACAGGAGTCTTCCATATCTAGGTTCAACACTCAGGACAACGCGCCATCCCGCGATTCGGGGCCGCGCGTCAACAACCAGATCAACGTGTCCAAGGTTCGCCTGGTGCTCGAAGATGGCAGTATGCATGGCGTGATTTCCACGCGCGAAGCCATCACCATGGCGGCGGAAGCCGGCCTCGATCTGGTCGAGATTTCGCCCACCGCCTCGCCGCCGGTCTGCAAGATTCTCGATTACGGCAAGTTCAAATACGAGAACCAGAAGCGTAAGAACGAAGCCAAGAAGAAGCAGAAGGTCATCGAGGTCAAAGAGATCAAGATGCGTCCCGGTATCGATGACCACGATTACGAGGTCAAGATGCGGGCCATTCATCGCTTCCTCGAAGAAGGCGACAAGGTGAAGGTCACCATGCGCTTCCGCGGCCGTGAAATGGTGCACCAAGAGCTGGGCGTGAAAGTGTTGGATCGAGTGAAGGTGGAACTCGACGCGATTGCCAAGGTCGAATCGCATCCCAAGCTTGAAGGCCGGCAGATGATCATGGTGGTGGCGCCGAAATAACGGCGTCACTCCTTTCAGTGATGATGGCGATACAGGCTGTCGGATGATGCAGGATTCAAACGACTCCGACCATTCGCAGCCTGGCCATCCGCAGCCTGAGTCGCCGCCAGCAGCTGCGCGAAATCTTCCGCAAAAAAACAGAATTGCCAAAGCTGGTGGTGAGCCGCTCTCTGATGAGCGGCAAATCTCCCGGCCGGATGCGCCAGACGATGACGCAGCGCTGATCGACCTCGCGGAACTGTCGCTGCGAACGACAACACAGATCAGTACGACATCACCACGCTGGGCGCCTGAAGCTGCACAATCTTATTGGCGACCACCCATTGCCGGCGCGCTCAGCGTCATCTTTGCCATCGTCGCCTTCTATCATACCACTTTGCTGATGGCGCCCTTGGCCATCCTCTGTGGCGTCATTGCGCTGTTCCGACGGCAATTCAATTGGGGAATCATCGGCATCGTCGCCGGCCTGGTCGCATTGATCAGCGACGTCACCTTCTGGACCCTGCTCGGTGTTACCTGGGCCATTCACTGGTTCTGGTGGGGATGACCTCAGCCTGTGACCGGAAGCAGGGCCGCCGAATCTTCGGGCAGAAAATAGGCCAGGTCGAGCGGCGGCGGCGCGACGCTGGTGCCCGACAGCATGGCATGAGCCTGACCGCGATGATGGGTCTGGTGATTGAAGAAGTGACCGATGGCCGCATCCATCGGCAGGGCGACCTCGATACCATCGGCCATGCGACGATAGCGCAACACACCGGCGAACCAAGCCTCGCTTGCCTCGTTGATCAGGCGAATGACGCGGCTGTCCTCGACCTGCCGCGCTGCCCATAAATGATCGAAGAACGGGTGCGGCACCTCGTCGAGTTGACGATGCGGCACGGTAATCTGTTCAAAGCGGGCCAGCCAGCAGCGATCACCGACATAGAGGTGATTGAGCGTGGCGCACAGCGACCCGAAAGCGCCGCTGCGGGGGGCTTGGAATTCCGCGGGCGACAGTCGGCCGACCGCGTCATAGAGCCGCCTGTTAGCCCACCGGTTATAGCGCGCCAGCCGCGCGAAATACGCTTTCATCCCCACCATATTTCCCAATTCTGCCCTCGCACTTCGAAGCGACGACCCAGCGCGCTCCGGTCCATTCCGCTTGCGTGGCCGGCGCAATTCGACGCGCCAATTTGCAGCGGTTTCTGGCGACTGACCAGATGCAACGGCGAATTTGGTCCCTGATGACCGCGGGTGGCCGTCTTCAGGGACCAAACTCGTCAAATCAGGTGTCACAGCCCGGCCGGCCGCGCCGCTCAAGCGCGCCAGAATGGCTTTTCCCATTCGTGCTCAGCATCGCCGCGCGACAGGCCGATATCCTTCAGCATGAGATCGGGCATGCCGGCGAGATCGGCCCGACTGCGCCGCCGCTGGTGCCAGGTCATGTACATGTCCATCAGGCGGACCACGGTCGACCAGCCGCTTTCTTGATCCGATCGGGCATAATGAAGCTTTGAGTTGATGGGCGTTGACGAGTAACTGAACTGATCCATGGCTGACCTCATCTCTCGAGGGAGCTCCGATCCCAGCAAGGCCGACCAGATCACTTGATCTTGGCCTATTCCTTAACAAGGAAATTCACAAATTTCCCGCCGATCGGTAGCGCGTTGAGATAAGAATGGGCTTGCTTTCCGCGGGAAACAAACGATCATTCCTCAGAGGATCCGTTAGAAAAATAGACAGGTCATGGTCGCCTACCCACCCCTGAAAGCCGTCCGCTATTTCGAGGCCGCAGCCCGTCATCTGAGCTTCTCGAAAG
>WNFM01038889.1_pt2 | contig 16278 bp, 16 predicted proteins | sample 5400271 | NCBI WGS metagenome assembly WNFM01 (sample SAMN13153352, study PRJNA577476) | soil metagenome | isolation source: 60 cm saprolite on Douglas fir-dominated hillslope | place: USA:California | collected 2013-09-17
CGGTGAACTTTATCCAGGGTATTCGTCTCTCGAGGATTCGGATCATGCTGATCGCCGTGGTCCTGGCCGTTGTGGGACTACTGGTTTCGGTCAGCCAGGTCGCTCCGGCCAGGGCTGCTGCCGCCCATGCCGCCGGTGGCGGCGGCCCTAAGCCCATCATCGTGCTCGAGCACGGCGCATGGGCCGATGGCTCCAGCTGGGATGCAGTCATCGGACTGCTCCAGGCCGAGGGCTACACCGTCTACGCCCCGCCCGACCCGCTGCGCGGGCTGGCGAACGACTCCGCCACCCTGGCCGACTTCCTTAAGACCATCACCGGGCCGGTCATCGTGGTGGGGCATTCCTACGGCGGGATGGTCATCACTAATGCCGCCACCGGAAACCCGAACGTGAAGGCCCTGGTCTATATAGACGCCTTCATACCGGCCCGGGGCGATACCGCCTTCGGGCTCACCGCCGCCCGGCCCGGATCCTGCGTGGGCTCAGCCAGTGCTTTCACTGCCGTTCCCTACCCGGGGGCCCCGGCGGGAGACTTCGACACCTACCTCAAGACAGGCCCCGACCTGCCCTACCCAGGATTTGCCCAGTGCTTCGCCAACGGCCTGCCGGCCGGCCGGGCCGCGATTCTGGCCGCCACCCAGCGCCCTATATCTTTCAGCACGGGATCTGATCCCTCCGGAATTCCCGCCTGGCAGGCGATCCCGTCCTGGTCGCTGATCGGTACCGCCGATCACGTGATCCCGCCGGCCGAGCAGCTGTTCATGTCCAAGCGCGCCAGCGCCCACATCACCGAGGTCGACTCCGGGCACCTGTCCCTGATCTCCCGCCCGGGCGCCGTGACCCGCGTCATCATCGCCGCGGCCCAGGCCATCGGCTGATCCCGGAGCAGCTGCGCCTCCCCTGAAGAGCAAGAACCTGGGCGCTGCCCACTCCCGAAAGGACAAGAAACGCCATGTCAGACGTCACCGATTTCGAAGCGCAGCAGGTCGAGCAAGCCAATGCAACTGAGCTCACTCCGGTCGTGTTCATCCACGGGCTCTGGCTGCTGCAGTCCAGCTGGGATCGCTGGCGGGCGGTATTCGAGGAGTCGGGCTATGCCACCCTCGCGCCGGGCTGGCCTGATGATCCCGGCACCGTCGAGGACGCGAACAGGCACCCAGAGGTCATGGCCCGCAAGAGTGTCGGACAGATCGCCGACCACTTCGGCGACGTGATCGGCAAGCTCACGAAGAAGCCGGCCCTCATCGGGCACTCCTTCGGCGGCCTAATCACCCAGATCCTCGCCGGCCGCGGCACCGCCGCAGTTTCAGTAGCCATCGATGCTGCGCCATTCCGCGGCGTGCTACCGCTGCCGGTCTCCGCCCTCAAGTCGGCCGCCCCCGTGATCGGCAACCCCGCCAACCGCGGCCGTGCTGTCCCGCTCACCTACGACCAGTTCCGGTTCGCCTTCGCCAACGCCGTGAGTGAAACCGAGGCGCACGATCTGTACGCCACCTTCGCCGTGCCGGGCTCGGGTGTCACGCTGTTCCAGGCGGCCGCCGCCAACCTCAATCCGTGGACCGAGGCGAAAGTTGACACCCAGAACCCCGACCGCGGGCCGCTGCTCATCGTCGACGGCGAGATGGACAACACCGTCCCGTGGGCTGTCGCTAACGCCTCCTACAAGAGGCAGAAGCGCAACCCCGATGTCACCGAGATCGTCAAGATCCCCGGCCGCGGGCACTCTCTCACCATCGATCACGGCTGGCGGGAAGTCGCCGACATCGCCTTGGCCTTCGTCCAGAAGCACGCCCAGCCCTGACCCCGCCCACACCCCCTGGGCACCGGGATCACCCCGCCTGCAGAGGAGCACGTCATGCCGCTGGTCACTGTCACGCTCGCCGAGGGAGCCTTCACGGAAAGGCAGAAGCACGACCTGGCGGCCAGGCTCACCGACATGATGGTCGCCTTCGAGGGATCTGAGGCTTTCCGCGAGGTGGTCTGGGTGCTCATCGAGGAAGTCCAGCGCGACGGGTGGCATATCGGCGGCCAGCCGTTCTTCGGGCCGCCCACGCTGATGAGCGCCCTCGGCCGGTCAAAAGCCGCCTATGACGCCATTGACGGCACGCCGACCACCCGGGAGGACCTGGCCACCCAGGCCCCGGTCCGCGCTAATCCTCTGGCGCGGCGCTCCGCCGGATAAGGAATCGCCATGTCATCTAGCCGACGGTGCACTGCCCCTTTTGTTACATGGTGCCCCTGCGCCTGGCCTGGGTGAAGCAGCGGCTGCCAGGGGCTGCCTGCTCTTCCTGCGCACGGGCCGCCGGAGGGGCCCAGGCGCGCAAAATGACAGAACGAGGCGGAGCGGACCGGAACGGGCCCGCCGACGGCTGTTAGCGCCGCCGCAGCGACCTTCGCTCACCTGCGCCCCTCCGGCCACATAATGCCTGTTCGGCGCGGCATGGACCGCTCTGCCGGCCGGCCAGGACTAGCGCCCTAACGGCGGATACGGATTGTCAAGCAGCGGGCTGGTTCAACCACGGAGTGTGACGTGGACGCCGATGACCTCTGGCGCCGGATCGCCGAATATCTATGGCTCTGCAGGCTCGGGCATCAGCGCCGCGCCAGGCACAGATCAGCCAGTTCTTGGGGTGGGCCTGGGCGCCGCCAGGCGATCGGCTGTCTGGCTGACCAGGGACCACCGGCCCGTTCACGGCCGCCGTGACGCCGGCGCCAGAGCCTCCTGATACTGTCGCCGCCGAAAAAATTTGCGTAGGTACGAAATATTGCGCTTCTCTGCAAGTTTAGGTACGGTCAGCTCATGCCGGACGAACTGCCGGGGCTGCGGGAGCGGAAGAAGCTGGCGACCCGCGCGGCGCTGGGCCAGGCGGCCTGGCAGCTGACCATCGAACGCGGCTATGCGCACGCCCGGGTGGAGGACATCGCAGCCGCGGCGGGCGTGTCCGCCCGCACGTTCAACAACTACTTCTCCAGCAAGGAAGAGGCACTGCTGTCCGTCGGCGCGGACCGTGGAGCGCGGATGGTGGCCGCGCTCCGCGCCTGGCCGGACGGCGGGAACCTGTGGGAGGCGCTGGCTCACGCAGTGTCCGAGCAGTTCGCGGGCGGCGGCGAGGTGGCCCGGGCGGACGCCCAGTCGATCACGTATCCGCCGGAACTCGCCGCCGTGCAGCGCAGGCTGCACGCATCGATCGAGGCCGCGCTGACCGCCGCCATCGCCGACCGGACCGGCACCGACCCCGAACGCGATCTATATCCGCGGCTGGTCGCCAGCGTGGTCGTCAGCGCGACCCAGACCGCCTTCGACCATTGGCGCACCAGCGAGTCGAGTGCTCCGTTCCCCCACGTACTTCGGGAGGTCCTGCGGCACGTCGCCGCAGGCCTGCAAGCCCCGTCCGCGCCGCCCGCTGCGGCCGGGCCGTATCCCCCCGCGTGAGACAAGGAGATCGCCAGTGGACGCTGATGCCGTCATCGTCGGAGCCGGGCCGACCGGCCTCATGCTCGCCTGCGAGCTGCACCTGGCCGGGGTGCGCCCAATAGTGCTGGAGCGACTGGCCGAGCCCACGGGCCTGTCCAAGGCGCTTGCGCTCGTCGGGCGGTCGGTGGACACCCTTGACTACCGGGGCCTGCTCGGGCGCTTCCAAGCGCGCGCCGCCGTCGCGGTACCGAACGCCGCGCACTTCGCCCTGATCCCGCTGGACCTGCAGAAGGTGCGCAACCTCGGCTTGCGCGGTCTGTTCATCCAGCAGGCGGCCACCGAGGAGGTCCTGAACGAGTATGCGCGCGAGCTCGGCGTGGAGATCCGGCGTGGCCACGAGCTCACCACGCTGCACCAGGACGCCGAAGGCGTGAACGTCCAGGTCAACGGCCCGCAAGGGCACAGCCAGCTGCGAGCCAGGTTCGTGGTCGGCTGCGACGGCGGCGCAAGCGCCGTCCGCAAACAGGCCGGGATCGATTTCCCCGGCATCCCCCCGACCTTCCTGCTGCGCCTCGGTGACGTCACGTTGGAAGCAGACGTAACACCCCCCGATCTCCCCGACGTGCGGGTTCCCGTCATTCCCCTCGGATCGGGGTTCTACCGCGTGATTACCACCGAGCCCTACCCGGCCGACCTGGACCGAGACGCCCCGATGACGCTCGACGAACTCCGCGCCAGCATCCGCCAGGTGAACGGCCGGGACCTGCCCATCAGCGGGACACGGTGGATGTCACGGTTTACCGACGCCAGCCGCCAGGCCGCGCAATACCGCGCCGGCCACGTGCTGCTGGCCGGCGACGCGGCGCACATTCACCTGCCCGCCGGAGGGCCGGGGCTGAACACCGGCCTGCAGGACGCGGTCAACCTCGGCTGGAAGCTCGCCGCCGAGATCCGGGGCTGGGCGCCGCCGGCACTCCTCGACACCTACCACACCGAGCGGCACGCCGAAGGTGAACGAGTGCTCATGCACACCCGGGCCCAGGGCGCGCTGATGGGTTCCGGGGCAGACGGCCGGGTGGCTGCGCTCCGCGAGGTGCTCGGCCAGCTGCTCCAATACGAGCAGCCACTGCGCCACCTGATCAACCTGATGTACGCGCTCGACACCCGCTACGACACAGGCACCGCCGATCCGCACCCCCTCGCCGGCCGCTGGGCGCCCGACCTGGCGCTGACCACCCCGGCAGGTGCCTCCAGCATCGCGGAACTCCTGCACCCGGCCCGCGGCGTCCTGCTCGACCTCACCGAGGGAGGCACGTTCGCCCGGAACGGGCACGGCTGGAAGGACCGGGTGGACATCGTCACCGCGCACTGCACCGCGCCGCCCGCCGCCGCCCTCCTCATCCGGCCCGACGGGTACGTGGCGTGGGCCGCCTCCCCGGACACCCCGGGCAACGACGGGCTGCGCCAGGCCCTCACCACCTGGTTCGGCACCCCGGACGCTGGCTGAGGAATGCCTTACACCGCAGCCGGCGCGTACACGGTTGGCCGGCTGGTCGGCACTACAGAAAAGCCCGATCTGGAATGTCGCCACGACCGGGCTGCGGTTTGCCGAGGTCATACAGAACGGCGGATATTGTCCTGCCGTGGTCGATTAGGCCGGTCACATAGCGTGACACAGACCGCGGCCGATTCCGACGCGCTGCGTGCGCCGGATCGGCCGATTCTGCAGGGGGCGAACTGGAGGGCTGGTCTAGCGGTGCGTGCTCAGGATTACGCCAGAGCCGTGGGCTAGTTCGACGGAGATGAGCTGGGGTGCGGTGAGCAGTGCCTGGCGGACCCGGCTTTGCCCGGCTCGCTGCGTGTCGGGCCAGCCCGGCATCGGAGTCATGTCGTCGACGATGAGCATGCCGTGCGGGCCGAGCGCGGTGATCGTATGGTCGAGGCCATGCCACTTGCCGTCGGGCGCGTCCGCGAAAATCAGGTCGAATGTGCCGCCTTCGGCTAGCAGCTTGAGCGCATCGCCGTAGCGCAGGCTGACGAAGGAGGGCCAGTCGCCGCGTGCGGCCAGTGCTGTTGTCTGGCGGTCGTTGTCGACGGTTGTCAAGGTGACGTCGGTTCTCGGCAGCAACCCGGAGGTGATCCAGGCAGCGCCCACGCCGGCGCCGGTGCCGAGTTCCAGTACCTTCGCCCGAGCGGGCAGGTGAGCGGCCAGGACGGCGAGCAGTCGCCCGACCTCGGGGTCGCAGGACATCGGGAAGCCAGCTTCGCGGGCCCGGCTGGCGGCGGCCGCCACCAGGGGCGGCACGGCGTCGTGGCCGGTCATCGGGTGAGTCTTCCTGCCAGGCGGCATTATCCGCTGATGTTCCGGCCGGCGGTGCTGTCGACGTGGGCGGGGATGTCGCCGTCGTGGCGGTCACCGGTCGTCAGCGTCCCGGACGGCTCGAACATCAGGATGGAGCCGCCGGGCGACGACGGCTTGTGCTCGGTGCCCTTTGGCACCACGAAGATGTCTCCCGAGCGCAGGCTGACGGTCCGCTCGCGGTCGCCGTCCCGCAGGGCGATGTCGAACTGACCCTCGAGTACCAGGAAGAACTCATCGGTGTGGTCGTGCACGTGCCAGACGTGCTCGCCCAGGACATGCGCGATCCGGATGTCGTAGTCGTTGACCCGCCCGACGATCCGCGGGCTGTAGACGTCGCTGAAGGCGGCCAGCGCCTGGCTCAGGCTGATGGGCGTGACTGTCATGCATCTATCGTCGGAAGCGGGAAGACCCGGGTCTTGTACGATCTTGACGTGGACGCGGAACTGCCGGGTCGCTGCCATGTCGAGGCGTGGGCGCCGCAGGTGCCGGGGATCTGTGAGGTGTTCCATGCCCGCCCGGTGGATTACGCCTATCCGCCGCACTGTCATGAGACCTGGGCGGTCCTGATCGTCGACGATGGCGCGATCCGCTACGACCTTGACCGCCGCCGCTGCGGAGCAGCGGGCCAGACCGTGACGATCCTGCCCCCCGGAGTGGCACACGACGGCCGCCCGGCACCCGGCGCCAGCGGATTCCGCAAGCGCGAGCTTTACCTGGACACGGCATTCTTCCCGGCCGAGCTGACCGGCGCCGCGGTCGACCACACCACTATCAGCGACCCGCCGCTGCGGGCTGCGATTTCACAGCTGCATGATTGCCTGCTTCAGGACGGGGAGAGCCTGGATGCCGAGGCCGGGCTCGCGCTGATCGGAGAGCGGATCACCAGCCACCTGACCCGGACGCCGCGCCCGGCTCCCGCACCGGAACCAGGCATCGCCTGGCAGCTCCGGCAGCTCCTCGACGAGCACATAACCAGCCAGGTCAGCCTCGCATGGGCGGCCGCCATGCTAGGTCGCAGCGTCCCGCACCTGGTTCGCAGCTTCACCCGCCAGTTCGGCCTGAGCCCGTACGCCTACGTGATCGGCCGCCGCATCGACGCTGCCCGCCGCCTCATGCTCCGCGGCGCCGCGCCCGCCGATGTGGCCACCGCCGTCGGCTTCTACGACCAGGCACACTTCACCCGCCACTTCAAGAGGCACACAGCCACCACCCCGGCCAGCTACGCCCGCAGCCACACACGACGAGCCGCGTAAGCAGAAAGCGACACGCATGCACCAGGCCGACGCGGCAGCCGCAACTTCCGCGAACGGCGCGCCTACCTTCATCTCCAGGACCAGGCCCTCGGGCAGCGTCATGTGCAGGGAACCGTGCCTCGCTGCCCGTGGCTGCAAACAGATCAGCCACTTCTGCGCGCCGTCTACGACTGCACGAGCCGACTGCTGAAGCATGCAGATCGGCGGATATCGCGTGTCAAGCGGTGCGCAGCGCAAACTACAGCGCGTGATGAGGGGACGGTGACCCCTCGCGCCGGATCGCCGATTCAGTATTTTGTGGCCGGCTCGATGTGATGAACGATGAGCGGCGCGGATCAGCCTGATCTGTGCTGCATTCTCGTCAGGGCGGTAGCGGGTGGCGCTACAGGTTCGGGCTAGAACGCGCTCGGTGTGGCTGACGGCAGTCTCGTGGATCTGCATGGTACCGGCTTCCGTGATCGCAAGGAGCTTCCGCGGGACGGCGGCTGGCCGGCTCGCCGAGCGGGCTAAGCCTTAGCCGGTTACGTAACGGAGCTTGACCTCGTCAGTGTGGCCCGACCAGCTCAGCGCGAGGGTCCAGCAGCCTGCCGCAGGCACGTCCACGTACGAAGGGCCGGGCCCGCCGATGACCTGGCGGCTGACACTCAGGCTGGTGCCGGCCAGCGTGGCCCGGATCTTCAGCGGGCTCAGCGGCTGCCCCGGCAGCCTCGACACCCAGAGGATCTCATTGGCCCGATTGGGGAGCGGCGGCGCGTGCAGCGGGTCCCTGACAGCCCACAGGATCGCGACGATATCGCCGTCGGTGCCGAGGACGTGCGGCTGCGGTGCCGCTGGGTCACTGAACCCGGCACGGGCCCAGCTCGGCAGCGGACTGACAAGCGGCTGTGCGAGACAGCCGCCGCCCGAGGCGGCCGCCTGGCCGCCCGAGGCGGCCGCAGCTGGCGAGCGGCTCGCGGCGGGTTGTCCCGCGCTGGTGCAGCCAGCTGCGAGCGCGGCGGCGCGGCGATCAGGAGCATAAGTCCGCGCAGCCTCATGTCCGGACCATAGAGCCGGCATGCCCGGCCGGCAAGCTAGCGCCCGCCGCTTGGCATGTGGGCTGAGGGAGTCGGCGGCCACCGCCAGCCGCGCTCAGATCAACCGTTCGCGTTCGACCCGGACGGACTGAGATGGCACGCTGGCTGCGGCGCAGAACGGCGGCACTGCGCGCCCAACCAACGGGCTCGCCGGACACGTTCTGCGACAAGCGGGGGGTGTCGCTCGGCGTCGAATTGCGAGGGCTGTGTAGCGCTTACGCGGGTAGTGGCCGGTCGTTCACGACTTTCTTCATGACGAGCGTTGAGGTCATTCGCTGGACACCGGGGAGTGCAGACAGCTTTTCGTCTTGCAGGCGCTGGTATGCCGCGAGGTCGGTGGTGACGATGCGCAGCAGGTAGTCGGGGTCACCGAAGAGCCGCTGGGCCTGGACCACGTGCGGGATGGCCGCGACTCCTGCCTCGAAGCCCAGGAGGGTGTCGCGATCTTCCTGGCGCATGGTGATGAAGGCGAGCGCCTCGAAACACAGGCCGAGGGCGTCGGCGTCCACGACGGCGCGGTAGCCGCGGATCGCGCCGCTGCGTTCCAGTTCTCGCAGCCGGCGGTGGCACGGGGAGATGCTCAGGCCGACACGTGCCGCTAGTTCTGTGACGGTCAGGCGGCCGTCCTCCTGGAGCGCGGCAAGGATTTTGCGGTCTACGGCGTCCATGAAGCAGATTCTCCCCCTGGCTAGCATCCAGGCGGGCAGACTTAGGAACACTTTCTGGCTAGCTGGGGATAGTTTCTCCCTGACGGCGAATTTTGCGGGAGAGTCTTCCATGGCCGCCAGCTCCATAGCCGCGTTCTGGGCGGCCGCCTTGCTGCTGATCATCGTCCCGGGCGCAGACTGGGCGTTCACCATCAGCGCCGGGCTTCGCGGTCACTCCATCCTCGCGGCCGTCAGCGGCCTCGTGCTCGGCTACGCCGCCATGACCATCATCGTGGCGGCTGGCGTGGGAGCCCTCCTCGCCAGATCCCCGGCCTTCCACACCGGGCTCACCATCGCCGGCGGCCTCTACCTGATCTGGCACGGCGCGAGGGCCTTGGCCAGGCCCTCCGCACCGGGCACCCCGGCAGGCGCCCCAGCCAGCACGAACCGGGCCACGCTCGTCAAGGGCGTCGGCGTCAGCGGCCTCAACCCCAAGGGCCTGCTGGTCTTCCTGGCGCTGCTGCCCCAGTTCACCAACCCGCACCGGGGCTGGCCCCTCCCGGTCCAGCTCGGCGTTCTCGGACTGGCCTTCACGCTCACCTGCGCAGTCTTCTACCTCTGCCTCGGGTCGTCCGCCCGGAAGATCCTGCACGCCCGCCCAGCCGCCGCGCGTGCCGTCACCCGGTTCTCCGGAGCCGCGATGATCGTTATCGGCGCCCTCCTCCTCACCGAACGCCTCATCACCTGACATCCCCTGGGGCGCACAGAATGCCCAATCCTGGACGGCCCCCGTGTTGACCGGCAGCACACCGATGGCCGCCCAGATCGGCGGCAATGCGCGTTACCACCGATCACGCTGCGTGACGGCCAAATCGGCGGCGCTTGCCAGGTGGATGCGCGTATCGCCGATTATTCGCTTCTAGCTGGCCGATGCTGGCCGGTGGCAGAGGCACGCAGATTATCTATTCGGCGACGGCTGGCAGCTGTCGCACGCAAATATGTTCGTCTTCAGGCTCAGGTCTGGCCGGTGTCGATGCGGCTGATCTTGTAGCCGGTCACCTGGAAGCGCCAGAAGGTGGACATCTCCCCTAGTAGGTGTCGTTGCGGTACCCGGGCGGGGAGTTGGAGCCTATCTTCTTCTTCACGCTCGACGTTCATGTGACGGTGTGCAGAGAAGATTTCGCGGTCGATCCAGTCGCGGAGTGACCGCGGGTTGCCGTCGTCGGTCAGCGTGGCGTTGGGGTATGAGCGTGGCGAGGAACGCGTCCCGCTCGCCGTCGTTGATGGCGGCAACGAGCTTGCGCACGACGGGGTCGGAAGGTTCCTGGAAAGTCTTGGCTTCTCCTCCATGGTCTTGTGGGCGAATCGCCAGCGGAGCACCACACACGTCATCAACTACATCCATAGAGGTCGGGGAGCGAATGCGACGGGCTGCCGGGGGTGCCCAGCGTCGAGGCTTCGAACGAGTCCTTGAAGTGCTGATCCACGGTGATTCCTTGGCTCGTCCTTGGCCTGACTTCTTTTGGGTGTCACCTCGACCACCATCCTCGCTGGCTGGTGTCTGTGGTTGACAGCCATTGGAGGTGTGCGTCCGGCTGCGCAGATCGTTCCTTAGGGCACGTTTTCTGCTGGCCGCCAGGCCGCCAAGGTGAGATCGTGATGGTTGCCCGCCCCCCGCGTTGGGCATCATTCTCACCGCCGCGGGTCGGCTACGCCAGGAGTTCGGCGCGGACCGTGGCCACGCTGTCCTCCTCGCCCATGTCCTTGAAGACTTGCAGGGCTTCCTGGAGCCTGGCCCGTGCCTCTGCTTCGCGGCCGAGTTCGCGCAGCGCGCGCCCGGAACCGAGCAGGGCTTCGCCTTCGAAACGCTGTCGGCCGTACCGCCGGTGCAGCCTGGCCGCCTCATCAAACCGTTCGGCGGCCTGGCGCCAGCTGGTCATCGCGGCGTAGGTCAGGCCGAGCCTGTCCAGTGATCGTGCGAGAATGCCTTCGCCGATGCTTGGGTCGGTACCATGGTCAGGGCTCTGGAACAGCGTCACGCAGCGTAGGTGGCAGTCAAGGGCCTCCTCCAGGCGGCCAAGACCGCGCAGGCTGTCTCCCAGCACGCCGAGTGCCTGCGGGTATCCTTCCCGGTCCCCGGCTGCTTCCATGTCCGCGACGGCCTCGCACGCATTCTGTTCGGCGCGCGCGTAGTCACCCAGGCGCACGCAGGACGTGGTGATGTAGAAGCGGGCCCAGGCCCGCTGGCGGGTGTCGCTAGTCTCGGCGGCAATCGTGAGCGCCTGGGTGGCGGCCTCGATCGCGTCCTGGTACTGGCGCATGCATACCGAGTACACCCAGGCGAGGTAGTTGAGGTGGAGCGCCTCGAGGCCGGGGTCGCCGAGGGCGTGCGCGGCGGCGCTGGACAGCACGTACACCTCGTGCCAGTGGCCCCAGTAAGTCCACCGCTCGGAGAACCAGTGCATGGCCTCGGCCACGTCGATGACCCTGGCGTGGTCGCCAGTAGCGGCGACGGCCTGCAGCGCGGCGAGCCAGTTGTCGCTCTCAGCGCGCAGCCGGGCGATCGCCGATTCGGCGGTCGGCAGGGCGATCAGCCTGCTCCAGTTGGCCGCCGGCGGCCCGTACTCCGGGTGGAGCCAGCGGCCGGCGACGACGGCGACGTCGAGCAGCCAGTCGAGCATCCGGCGCTGCGCCGTCTCGCGGTCCGCGGAGGGTTCTTCGTCGCTGAACCGGCGGGCGGCGAACAGCCGGACGAGGTCGTGGAACCGGTAGCGGTCTTCGTAGGCTGACTCCAGCAGCCCCAGCTCGACGAGCTCCTCGAGGAGGTCTTCGGCGTCGGCGACGCTGGACTGGGCCAGGACCGCGGCCAGGTGCACCGCGCTGTCGGTGCCCGGAACCAGGGACATCCGCCGGAACAGCGTGCGGGCCGGAGGAGTCAGCTGCCGGTAGGAGAGCACGAAGGCGGTCTCGACGCGCAAATCGCCGGCGGCGAGGGTGGCCAGCCTTCGTTCCTCGTCGCCAAGGCGCCCGGCCAGGTGCTGAACCGTCCAGCCGGGCCTGCTCAGCAACCGGTTGCCGGCGATCCGCAGGGCGAGCGGCAGGTTCCCGCACAGCACGCTGACCCGCTCGACCGCGTCGCTTTCAGCGGCCGCCCTGTTCTTCCCGATGATCGCGGCGACGAACTCGGCAGACTCTGCTCCGGACAGCGGCGCCAGCGGCAGCCGGTGCACGTCCTCCAGCCCGGCCAGCGGCCGGCGGCTGGTGATCACGACCACACTGGCGCTCCCGGCAGCCAGCAGCGGACGGACTTGAAGTTCGTTCGCCGCGTTGTCGAGCACGATGAGGCACCGCCGTCCGCGCAGCGTTCCTCGGTAGAGTTCCGAGCGCTCGGCCTCACCCGCGGGGATCCGGCGCTCGGCGATGCCGAGTGCCCTGAGCAGCCGGGCCAGGCCTTCCGCCGGGTCAAGTGGCTCCGGGTCCATGCCCTGCAGATCGACGAAGAACTGGCCATCGGGGCATTCACCGGCCAGCAGCCGGGCGGCGTGGGTGGCCAGGGCTGTCTTGCCCAGCCCGGCCGGAGCCGTTACTACGGCGATGACCGCGGGCCTGGCCGCGCTGCCCTGGTAGGCCAGGGTCTTCAGATGGGCCAGCTCTGCCGCCCGGCCGGTGAAGTCGGTGATGTCGCGAGGCAGTTCGCAATACCCGGGTGCCCGCGGAACGGGGATCTTCCGCGCTGACGCTGCTGCGTTCAGCAGCACTTGCTCGCCTTCTGGGTCGAGCCCGAGAGCATCGATGATCGCTTTCAGCGTCCGGCGCTGCGGCCTGCGGCTATGCCCCCGTTCCATGTCGCTGATCGCGCGGGCGCTGACACCAGAGGCCTCGGCCAGTTCCTCCAGCGTCAGCCCGGCCGCGTACCGCTGCGCGCGTAGCAGTGGTCCTACCGATTCGCCGTCCGTTGCCATATGCCTCCGCCAGGTTCAGCGCGCGCCACGCGGCACCATGCGCGTATGCCATTAGATCAGACCGCGTCAGCCACCTCTTGCGCGCGAGTTCAGGCCTCCAGGAAGTCCAGCAAGGCCCGGTTGAACTGACGAGGGTGTGTCACATTCACGGAATGTGGTCCGCCGGGGATGACCACTGCCTCGCTGCCGTTGATTGCCCGGTGGGCGCGGGCCCCGGTCGCCTCGTAGGGGAACACAGCGTCGCTGTCCCCGTGAATGATCAAAGTCGGCACGGTGACGGCCGCTAGGTCGTTGCGCAGGTCGGTGTGCGCGAACGCGGTGACGCAGTCCAGCGTCGCCTTCGCCGAGGCCTGTGCCGCGATGCCCCAGTAGTAGGCCAGCGTGGCCACGCCCACCAGGTCCGTGCGCTCACCCGCGCGGAACATCTCGGCCGTGAAGCGGTCAAGAAGGCCCAGCCGGTCCGCGTTTAGTCCCGTCGTCAGCCGCGCGATATCCGCGTCCTCAAGCCAGCCTTCGGGATTGTCATAAGACCGGTACGGATAGGGCACGGCCGCGCTGGCCAGGACCGATTTGCCGACCCGCTCCGGGCCGTAGACGGCCAGATAGCGGACGACTTCACCCCCAGCCATACAAGCCCCGACAAGCGTGACGTCGGCGAGGTCAAGGTATTCCATCAGCAGCTGCAGGTCACGGGCCAGGGTCTGGTAGTCGTAGCCGTGCCAGGGCTGGGACGAGCGGCCGAAGCCACGCCGGTCGTAGGTGATGACCCGGTACCCGCGGTCGACCAGCGGCCCGATCTGCCTTTCCCAGCTGCGCGCGCTCGTCGGCCAGCCGTGCATGAGGACGACCGGCCTGCCCTCCCCGTGATCTTCATAATGCAGGCAGACCGGGGTGCCGTTCTCGGTATGCACGCTGGTGAAAGGCATGTACTGAACAGTCCCGCGTCTCGTGGCCAAGGCTCTGACGCCCGGCACCCAACGTAATCACCTCCTCGGGTCGGCGCCCATGCAGAACCGCATGCAGAAATCGGCCGGACCTGGTCGCTGGTGGCGGCGTCGTCCAGGACCGGGAGCAGCTGCCGCCTGGCCAGCCGGTCCCGCCACAGCCCCGCCCGCGCCTCGTGATCGTCTGGGATCTGGCCGGCCGGGACCCCGATAGTCGGCAGCAGGCTGGCCAGCGCCTCGGCCGGGCTGACCGGCTGGTGCCCCGGCGTGTGCCCGTGCAACGGCAAGAAGATCTGCCCGCCCGGGAACCGGCCGACCAGCGCATGCGCGGCGTGCACGGCGAACGCGGTCTTGCCGATGCCAGCCATCCCGCCAATCGCGTGGATGCTCACCACCCCGCCCGCCTTTGTCGCGGCGTCCGTTAGTTCCCGCAGCTCCTGCGCCCGCCCGGTGAACGAGGCAATGTCGCTGGGCAGTGTCCGGGTCGCCGCCACCCCCTGGGCACCGGCCCGGCCGGTCATCTCACGGCCCTGGGCGGTGGCCTCGAACTCGGCGCGGGCCGAGCCGTCCAGCTGGAGCGCATCGGCGAGCAGTTGCACCGTGTCCTTGTGCGGGGTGGTGACCATACCCCGCTCCAGGTCGCTGATCGCCCGCGGGCTCAGCCCGGCCGCCCCGGCCAGCTCCTCTTGCATCAGCCCGGCTTTAACCCGCAGCCGCCGCAGCACACCGCCGAACCGAACCGGAGGCTCAGCCACAGCCTCTCCCTTGCCCGCAGAAGGCACTATCCGCCGAGCATAACGCCGCCCCCCGAAAGCCTTCTGCGGCAAGCACCAGCGCGGCCGCCAAGCCGCGTCCGGCTCGCGAGCCGGCGCCGCGGCACCAGGGCCAGGGCCGTGGAACAGGCAGCTATCTGCGTCGGCGCCGCACGCAGTTCTGCACCTTTACTTCTGCACGCGGTTCTTCATGTTCATTGCACGGTCCCGCTGCTTGGCTTTTGAGCACGGCAGTAAAGGGTTCGCATAACCACCGTCAGCTTCCATCGTCCTCCGCCGGAAACCCATCCACGTCTCTGCTACGACAGGAGAATCACATGACTCAGTCCACTCCCCAGCAAGGTCCGACCGTCGTGCTCGTGCATGGTGCGTTCGCAGACGCAGGCAGCTGGGCACCGGTAACCGAGCGGCGGCCGGCCATCGTCGGGACCACCACTATCGCCGCTGCCCTCGGCGCTTAACTCAAGGACGCGAGGCAGCCCGTCGGCCGCCGGGATGTGACCTCACGCTGTCGCCCCTACGCAGGCGAAGCAGGGTGGCTCGGCGGCACACACAAGATCGCATCACCACGCAGTAACCCGCGGCCATCCCGGTCGCGGCAGTTATCGAGTTGGTGTCATACCAACCCGAGAAAGGAGGGGCTATGTCCCCGCAGGTCAAGCCGAGCATCGTGTTCGCCCACGGGATCTGGGCCGACGGCTCATGTTTCAGCAAGGTGATCCTGCCGCTTCAGGCGGAGGGGTATGAGGTGATGTCCGCGCAGTACGGCCTCGATTCGAACGTGGAAGACGTCGCCGCGACGCGGCGCACTCTGGGCCGGGTCCACAGCCCGGCCATCCTGGTCGGCCACTCCTACGGCGGTGCCGTCATCACCGCCGCGGGCACCGATGACCGCGTCGCCGGGCTGGTCTACATATGCGCCCTCGGCCCCGATGAGACCGAGACCTCCCAGGGCCAGCAGGACAAGTTCCCCAAGACGCCGGTGTTCAGCCAGATCGACGTCGCCGACGGGCGGGTGTGGCTGAAGCCGTCGGGCATCGGGTGCTTCTGCGGCGACCTGCCCGAGGAAGAGCAGCAGCTGGTCTATGCGACCCACTACGCCCCGGCCGCCGACCTGTTCCTGCACAACGCCCCTGGCGTCGCGTGGCGGACCAAGCCGTCCTGGTGCATCGTGGCCAACAACGACCAGACCGTCCACCCGGACCTGGAGCGGGACTCGGCCAAGCGGATGGGCGCCACCACCTACGACGTCGACAGCAGCCACGTCCCCATGCTGTCGCACCCCGACTTCGTCCTCGACGTCATCCGCGCCGCCGCAGCAGGCGTCTGAACCCGCAACCTTTCCGAGCCCCTGCTCCTCGATCGCGGGGAGCGGGGCTCAGAAAGAGCAAGGTCACAAAGGGAGAAACCGGTGGCATCCGAGCAAGTGCTCGACATACCCGTGCGCCGCCACGTGTTGACCAGCGAACGGCCGTTCCAGGTTGTCCTGGACGGCATCTACGACGGCATCAGCCAGCCGGACATCGGGGCGCTGTTCGCCACGCTGGCGGCTGGTACCTCCTATGAGGAGTTCACCGCGCTGGTCAGGCACGCGCAGGGCAGCGCTGGCCTGATGCGGTTCCTGCACCTCGACGACGACCACGTCCTGGCCCTCGACCCGCAAGCCCGCGACCAGGCCGGACGCCGCCTGGTCCGCCTGATCGCCGGCAACCCGGCCACCATGGGGCAGATGACCCGCCACCTGCCCGCGGCCGGCTCCTACGCCCCGGTCACCATCCTCATCCAGGAACTGGCAGGCGGCGGAACCCAGGTGGCCTACGACACCGTCGCCAGCGCGATCGCGCCCTAC
>WNFM01264933.1_pt1 | contig 16278 bp, 11 predicted proteins | sample 5400271 | NCBI WGS metagenome assembly WNFM01 (sample SAMN13153352, study PRJNA577476) | soil metagenome | isolation source: 60 cm saprolite on Douglas fir-dominated hillslope | place: USA:California | collected 2013-09-17
CCCCGGATCGAAATATCGCCGGGAACGCCGGGCTTGAGATATTTCAGGGCGTTGTCGATCAAATTCGAAAAAATCTGCTCGAGCGCGAGGCGGTCGCTGGTGATCTGCGGCAGCGGCGCGAGGCGGATTTGGGCGTTAGCCTCGGCGGCCTGATGCGCGACCGTTGCAACGATGCCTTCGATCAGTTCGCGGGTGTCGATCCGCGCCGGCTCGAACTCGCGCCGTCCCTCGCGGGTGAGGTTGAGGATCGCGGTAATCAGACGATCCATCTTGGCGATCGAGGATTTGATGAAGCCCAGCGCCTCCGAAAAATCCTGCGAGAGCTGCCGGTCCTGGCCCTCGAGCCCCGGCTCGCCGTCAGTGAGCGGCGCCGGCGAAGCCGAAACCGACGCGCGGCCAAGGGAAGCGATCCGCCTAAAAATGTCGGCGCGCAATTCCTCTAATTCGCTGGTGAATCCCATGATGTTCACCAAGGGCGAGCGCAGGTCGTGGCTGACGATATAAGCGAAACGCTGGATTTCGTCGTTGGCCTCGCGAAGATCGGCGGTGCGCTCGTCCACGGTGGCCTCGAGATTGAGATTGTTATCGCGCAACAAGGTCTCGGCGTCGTCGCGCGCGCGCGCCGAGCGCCGCACCAGAAAGATCGAGATGCCGGCCAGCACGACCACGAAGCCCGAACCGATCCCGGTCAGCGATGCCGCCAGCGTCTGACTGCGGTCGGCGTTTTTGGTCCGCTCGGCAAACAGGCGATCTTCTTCGGCGCGCATTTGGCCGGCGAGATCGTCGATGCGTTTCATGGCGTCGTGGGCGATGCCCTCACGTATGATCCTTGTGGCATCGTCCACGCGCTGGATGCGCGCAAGGTCGATGGTCTTGCGAAACTCCGCAATCCTTTGATTGCCGAGCAGAAGTATCTCGTCGACCAAGCGCTTTTGAACGGGGTTGTCAGCCGTGATTTGCTGCAGCCGCGTTAGCGCCGGGGTGAGCTGGGATGCGGCCTGTTCAAAATCGGTTTGGAAATCCGGCAATAGCGTCGAAAGGTAGCCGCGCTGGGCGCTTTCGGCGCGCCGCAACTGTAATTCGACCAGCGATATCTGGTTCTCGACTTCAACGGTGTGGACAACCGAGCGCGAATCCTCCCGCGCCAGGTTCACCAGATGGACCGAGCCGGCGCTGATGATCGTCAGCACCACCAGGCCCGCGGCAAGCAGCAGGATTTGCCCGATCGCGCGCCGGCGCGTGGCATCAGGCGTCACAACAATAGTCTCGCGTCATGAAGGAACGGAATTCAAGCAGTCCCCCCGCAAAAGGCTTCCCAACCGACCGGAACGCCTGTTCGGGCAATTGGTTCCAGGAGGAACGAATTTGTTTGGGGAGCGGCGGCTCAATCCGCCTTCTGGCCGGCCAGATATTGTTCGAGCCAGTGGATATGGTAGTCGCCATCGATAATGTCGGGTTCCCGGACCAGCGCCCGGAACAGCGGCAGCGTGGTTTCTATGCCTTCCACCACCATCTCGTCCAGCGCACGGCGCAGCCGCATCAGGCACTCGCCGCGGGTCTTGCCGTGGACGATCAGCTTGCCGACGAGGGAGTCGTAATAAGGCGGGATGACATAGCCCTGGTAGACCGCCGAATCGATCCGCACCCCAAGGCCGCCCGGCGGATGGTATTGCAGGATCTTGCCCGGCGAGGGGCGGAAGGTGACGGGGTTTTCGGCGTTGACGCGGCATTCGATGGAGTGGCCGTTGATGACGACTTCCTCCTGCGTCACCGGCAGATCGCCACCGGCCGCGATCCGGATCTGCTCCAGCACCAGGTCGATGTCGGTGATCATCTCGGTAACGGGATGCTCGACCTGGATCCGGGTGTTCATCTCGATGAAATAGAATTCGCCGTCCTCGTAGAGGAATTCGACCGTGCCGACGCCGAGATATTTTAGCTGCTGCATCGCGGTTGCGACGGTGAGGCCGATCTTCTTGCGCGCGGGCGGATCGAGTGCAGGCGAGGGGCCTTCCTCCCAGACCTTTTGATGGCGCCGCTGCAATGAACAATCGCGCTCGCCGAGATGGATGGCGCCGCCGCGACCATCGCCGAGCACCTGGATCTCGATGTGGCGCGGCTTCTGCAGGTATTTTTCGAGATAGACGGAAGCATCTCCAAAGGCCGATTTGGCCTCATTGGCGGCGGTCGAGAGCGCCAGCATCAAATCGTCGGCACTTTGCGCGACCTTCATGCCGCGTCCGCCGCCGCCTGAGGCCGCCTTCACCAGCACCGGAAAGCCGATTGCGTTGGCGATCGCCATCGCGTCGTCGTCGGGTCCGACCGCGCCGTCGGAGCCGGGCACCACGGGAATGCCGAGCTTCTTCGCAGTCTTCTTGGCCTCGATCTTGTCGCCCATCAGGCGGATGTGCTCGGCCTTCGGCCCGATGAAATGCAGATTGTGATCGCCGAGGATTTCGGCAAAGCGGGCGTTTTCCGACAGAAAGCCGTAGCCGGGATGCACCGCGTCCGCGCCGGTGATCTCGCAAGCCGCGAGCAGCGCCGGCACGTTGAGATAGCTCTCCTTCGACGGCGGCGGGCCGATGCAGACGCTCTCGTCGGCAAGCCGCACATGCATGGCGTCGGCGTCGGCGGTGGAATGCACCGCAACGGTGGCGATGCCGAGTTCCTTGCACGCCCGCAGGATGCGTAAGGCGATCTCGCCGCGATTGGCTATGAGAATTTTGTCGAACATATTTTTCCGGTTAGCGAATGGCGAATAGCGAATGGCGAATAGTTAAGAGTGAAAAACCATTCGCTATTCGCCATTCGCTATTCGCGCTCTTACTCAATAATCACCAACGGTTCGCCGAATTCGACCGGCTGGCCGTCCTCGACCAGAATTTGTGTCACGGTGCCCGCGCGCGGCGACGGGATCTGGTTCATCGTTTTCATCGCTTCGATGATCAGTAGCGTCTGGCCGACCGCCACCTTGGTGCCGACCTCGATGAACGGCTTGGCGCCGGGCTCGGACGCCCAATACGCAGTTCCGACCATCGGCGAGGGCACCACGCCCGGATGTTTTGCGATATCGGCTTCACCGGCCGGCGCCGCAACTGCCGGCGCAGCGGCTATGGCCGCTTGAACGCTTGCCGGCATCGATGCCGCGATTGAGACGTTGCGCGCGACCCGCACCCGCAGACCTGCGCGCTCGATCTCGATCTCGGTGAGGCTGGTCTCATCAAGCAGCAACGCCAGTTCGCGGATGAGCGCACCGTCATCGCTCTTGAGTTTTGCGGCTGATTTATCGTCAGGCTGGCGCGCCATGATCTTGATCCGGAACTTTCTAATGAGGGATGGGCGGACGCGTCAGGCTTTTGCCCTGGCGCCGATCCTGGCGGCAAGGCCAGAGATCGCGAGCCGGTAACCATCGATGCCGAAGCCGCAAAGCGTCGCGAATGCGGCCCGAGCGGTGAAGGAATGATGACGAAAACTCTCGCGGGCATAAATGTTGCTGATGTGCACTTCGACCGTCGGGATTTTCACCGCCACCAGGGCATCATGCAGCGCGATCGAGGTGTGCGAATAGCCGCCGGCATTGATGATGATTCCGGCCGCCTTGTTGGCGTGGGCCTCGTGGATGAAATCGATCAGTTCGCCTTCGCGGTTGGACTGCCGGCAATCGGCTTTCAGGCCGAACCGCGCCGATGTCTCCGCGCAAAGTTTCTCCACGTCGGCGAGCGTGGCATGGCCGTAGGTCTCGGGCTCGCGGGTCCCCAATAGATTGAGGTTCGGGCCGTTGAGCACGTAAATCGTCTCGGCAACAGTCTTGGCCATCCAAATCCCGAAAAATGCGGCTGTAGGTGGCGCGGTTATAGGTAACAACCGCGCCAAGGGGAAGCCTTTGAGCGCTCCAGTGATCCCTCAAATGCCTCATCCGGCTGGCAAAAAGGGGCGCAGAAGCTATGGAAATCACTCATTAACCAATGTTTAGGGAGGGCCGCCCGTTTGCCGGGATTGGCGCGGGTCCAAGAAAAAGGGGCGGGCATTTTTCTGCCCGCCCCGAACCCGCAAAGTGCCGTCGGGATTTAGACGTCAAGCACGTCCACGATCTCGAATGTCCGCGGGTCCACCACCACGATCTTGTCATTGACCAGGATGTACTCATATCCGCGCCACTGCGGATAAATCGTCACGACCTCCTGCGGAAGCGGGTAGAACCTCACTTCGCGCGGAACGCGGGTGCCGACCGATATCGAGAAGTTCACGTTCTTGACCGGCTCAACACGCTGTTCCTTGATCACGGTGGTGATCTTGGTGCGCTGCTCGGTCGAAAGCTTCGCGCCGGCCCCGGCCTGACCGGTGGTGATCTGGGACTGCGTCCCCGCCGCGCCCTTCTGCTGCGCGTTCATGCGGTCTTCACGACCCTGCGCCGTGTTGCGGTCTTCGCGGCCCTGGGCGTTCATCTTGCTGTCGCGACCTTCGCGGCCCTCGGCCTTCATGTCTTTGCCGGCCTTGGCGCCTTCGTTCTCAGAGCTCATGCCCTTCGACTTTTCGCCCTTCATGTTGTCTTGGGCCGATTTTTCTTGGGCTGATTTTTCTTGGGCCGATTTTTCGTTCTTTTGGTCCGCCTTCATCTCGTCCTGAGCGCGCTGGCTCTTGGCGGCACCGGGCAGCGCCTTTTCGTCCGATTGCGTGGTCTTTGCCGCGCCCTTGTCCGACTTGTCGCTGCGATTTATCTCATTGCGATTCGACGGGGTCGCCGAAGAAGGCCCAGACGACGGTGCGTTCTGCTGAATCGTGGAACCTCCCGACGTTCCTTCGTGGCTCATTCCGGTTCCCTGCGCATTGGCGAAACCACTTCCGGCGATCAGCGCCGCTGCGGCAACCGAAATCATGAAGCGATTAGTCATGGAATTGTCTCCTCACGTGTTTGCATTGCCCGCGCCGACAACGAAAGGTGATGTTCGACGTTCCCCGATATCGGTGGTTCCACCGGTTTTGTTTTTTGAATGCGAGGTGAACGACTCGCCGGTTGCATTTTTCGAACTGCGAGTCACGCGTCGCTGTGATCGATTGACTTAATCTTGCATTGCAACGCGCGATGAACTCGCACGAAGGCGCTATGAGCGCTTTGCATCGAATCCGCGAATCCGCACAAAGAAGCCGGCTGCGATGCAGCCGGCTTCAATATGTAGAACAGATCGCGGGACGATACGCGCCGCTATTCGTTCAGCACGTCGCCTTGCCGCAGCGGGCGAGGCCGATCTTTTCCTTCAGGCCGTCGAGGCCGACGGCGCCGACTACGACCTGCTTGCCGATCACGTAGCTGGGCGTGCCGTTCATACCCATCGCCTCGGCGAGCTTGAAATTCTCCTCGATGGTAGCTTTCACTTCCGGGCTTGCCAGATCCTTTTCGATCCGCGCGGTATCGAGGCCGGCGTCCTTGGCGGCGGCCATCGCGCGCGCCTTGTCGGCGGGGCCGCGGCCGCCGAGCAGTTTTTGGTGGAAATCGAGATATTTCTTGCCGCCCGGGTCCTGCATGCGCACGGCGACCGCGACCTTGGCGGCTTCGACCGAGCCCTCGCTCAGCACCGGGAATTCCTTCAGCACGACCTTGAGCTTGCCGTCGTTCTTCAAGAGATCGAGCATGTCGGCCATGGCGCGTTTGCAGTAGCCGCAATTGTAGTCGAAGAATTCGACGAAGGTGACGTCGCCGTCCTTGTTGCCGAGCACGACGCCGCGCGGTGAATTGAAAATCGTATCCGCATTGGAGGAGATGCTTGCCTCGTGCTTTTCGGCTTCGGCAGCGGCCTGGCGCTTGTTCAATTCAGCCATCGCCTCTTCGAGCACCTCCGGATGCGCGATCAGGTAATTCCTGACGATGGTCTCGATGTCGCCGCGCTGGCTATCGGTAAAACTCTGCGCCGAGGCTAAAGGCGGCATGGCGCAGAGTGCAAACATCAGCAGTGCGGGAGCGAGAAAGCGGAACGATGGCATTGATAAATCCTCTTGCGTGAAAGCCGGTCTTTCGAGAACCTTAATACGTTAACTTTGTGTATTTCTAGTTGTTACTTTGGCCGGGAAGCGGCTTTGCAGCGACGATATCGTCGGCCTTGACCCATCCGGGCGTGCCGACGGCGAAACGGGTTTTCGCGCGCGAGGCGAGTTCGCGTGCGGTCTTGTTGTCGCCGCGGAGAAAGGCGGCCTGAGCGGAAGCCAGATCGGCCTCCGCGAGGTCTCCCTTTCGGCCATAGGCCATCGCCAGTTGCGTATAGCCAAGCGGTGCCTCGGTCTCTCGTCCCACCGCCGCGCGCAGGATCGCGATGGCTTCATCGGTGTGGGCCTTATTATCAGTTGCCACCAGTGCCTGCCCAAGTAACATCTCGATGAGCGGTGAATTATTCGAGAGCTGGACTGCCCTGCGCAAGGGAGCGATGGCCTCGGCGGGCTTGCCGCCTTCCAATAGCGCCTGGCCGCGCAATTCATAAAAATAGGGATTGTTGGGCTGCACCTGGATCAGGGCGTCGATCATGCCGAGCGCGGTGCGCAGATCGCCGTGCAAATAGGTGGAGATGGCATGTGCGTAGCGCGCCGGCAGGCTGTCGTTCGACAACGGATAGCGCCGATAGATGGTGTCCTGCCGCTCCATGAAGGCCGAAATCTTGGCGCGCACCATGTCGTGGCGCAATTGCAGGGCCGGATCGTCTTTCTTGTCCCAATACGGACTGGACCGCGCCAGTCCCTCGAGCGCGGCGACGCGGTCGGCCGGCATCGGGTGCGACTGCAAATAAGGGTCCGCCCCGCGCGCGGCGAACAGGCTGTCATTGGTGAACCGCTTGAAGGTCTCGTACATGCCCTTGGCGGATTGGCCGGTCGCGGTCAAAAACTTCACCCCGGCGCGGTCGGCATTCTCTTCCTGCTGGCGCACATAGGAGATCAGGCTGCGGCGGATCATTTCCTGGGGCCCTGCGACCGCGGCCGCTCCGGCATTGGCGAGGCCGCTATTGCCGCCGCCCCTTGCGCCCGCGACCATCGCGCCGGCGCCGAGCAGCATGGCGATGATCATCTGCGTCTGCGCCTGCGCCAATTGCTCGTGCATCTTGGCAAGATGGCCGCCAGCCAGATGTCCGGTTTCATGCGCCAGCACCCCGATGATCTGGTTCGGGGTTTCAGACTGCATGATGGCACCGTAGTTCACAAAAATGCGGCGGCCATCGGCGACAAAGGCGTTAAACGCGCTTTCATTGATGATGACGATCTGGATGTTCTGCTTTTCGAGGCCCGCCGCGCGCAGGACTGGCCTGGTGTATTCACGCAATAGCTGTTCGGCCTCGGTATCGCGGATGACCGGCGGGCCTCTTTCCTGCTGTTGTTGCGCGCGGGAAACTTGTATCGGCGCCAGGGCCAGCGCCGCCGCGGCGGAAACGGCGATCAAGTCGGATGTTTTTTTGCGTAGCGCGATGCGGAGCAACATGACTGTCTATAAATGATTGGCGGCAGACCGGATACGGGATATGCCCTAACAACAAACCGTGGAATGCGGCTAGTCTGGGGCGCGGGGTCAGATAGCAGATATCGATGCTGGACGCGACACTAACAGACCGTGCAAGGAACCTCCTGACGGCATCGGGGCGCAGCGATGTTCCGCCGTTCATGGTGATGGACGTGATGGCGGCGGCGGCGCGCATCGAGGCGGCCGGCGGCCACGTCATCCACATGGAGGTCGGACAACCCGCGGCGCCGGCGCCGAACACCGCGATATCGGCCGCTCATGCCGCGCTCGAGGCCGGACGGATCGATTATACCTCCGCGCTCGGGATTCCCTCGCTCCGCGAGCGGATCGCGCGGCACTACCGCGAGACTTACGGCTGCGCGGTGGATACGAATCGGATCGTGGTCACCACGGGCTCGTCGGGCGCCTTCATCTTGGGCTTTCTTGCCCTGTTCGAGCCGGGCGACCGGGTTGCGGTCACCGTGCCCGGTTATCCGCCCTATCGTCACATCCTGACCGCGCTCGGCTGCGAGCCGGTGCTGATCGAGACTTCGAGCGAAACCCGGCATGCGCTGACCGGGGAAGCCCTGCTCGCCGCGCATCGGAAGGCGCCGCTGAAGGGCGTATTGGTCGGAAGTCCGGCCAATCCGACCGGCACCATGATGTCGCGGGAGGCGCTCACTGGCCTGATGGCGGCGGCGGAAGGCGCGGGCATCCGTTTCATCTCCGACGAAATCTATCATGGCCTCGACTACGCATTCCCCGCGGTGACGGCGGCGGAGCTTTCGCCGCACGCCCTGATCATCAATTCATTCTCGAAATATTTCTGCATGACCGGCTGGCGGGTCGGCTGGATGGTGGTGCCGGAGCTACTGGTGCGGCCGATCGAGCGGCTGCAGCAGAATCTTGCGATCTCGGTGCCGACGCTGTCGCAGATCGCCGCCGAAGCCGCGTTCGAAGGCCGCGTGGAGATGGAAAAGCATCCTGATCGAAGGCCTGCCGCAGGCCGGTCTCACCAAATTCCTGCCCGCCGACGGCGCGTTTTATCTTTACGCGGATGTTTCGGCGTTTACGGCGGACAGTTTCGAATTCGCAAAAAACATGCTGGAAGAGGCGCACGTCGCAGCGACCCCCGGCATCGATTTCGATCCTGTTCACGGCCATCAGTTCATCCGTTTCTCCTATGCGCGTTCCGCCGAGGACATGCGCGAAGCGGTGGCGCGCATCGCGCGGTGGCTCGGATAGCGAACGCGAAACAGCCATCTTCCTCGCAAATCCGTGCCGAATTTTCACTCTCAAGCAGGAGATATCCTTGTCCGCCCGATCAGTACCGCAGCCTGTTCACGTGCCGCATTTTCCGCTCGCCGCGGTAGTGTGGCCCGATCGCGCCGATCGAGTTTCCGGCGTGCTGCGTTCGATGCTGCTGATTGCGCTGGGAACGGCGCTGCTGACGCTGTCGGCCAAGGTCAATCTGCCGCTGCCCTACGTGCCGATGACGCTGCAGACGCTGGTCGTGCTTGTGATCGGCGCTGCCTATGGCTGGCGGCTCGGAAGCGTGACCGTCATGGCCTATCTGGCGGAAGGGGCCTTAGGTTTACCGGTGTTTGCCGGTCCTGTTGGCGGTCTCGCGCCGTTGCTCGGCCCGACCGCGGGCTATCTCATCGGCTTTGTCGCCGCCGCCTTTACGACGGGATGGCTGAGCGAGCGTGGATGGGATCGCACGGTGCCACTGCTTTTTGTGGCGATGGGGCTCGGCCACGTCCTCATTCTTGGATGCGGATTTGCGTGGCTTGCGCTTGGCATCAAGCTCGGTTTTGCCAAGGCATGGCTGGTCGGGATCGCGCCCTTCCTTGCCGCGTCCGTGATAAAGAACGCGCTCGGAGCCGTCCTCGTGCCGGCGCTCCGGCGTATGCTCGGCTTCGTGCAACGTCATTGACTCCGCCGCGCCAATTGATCTTGGCTGTAGCGGGGGGCGGTCGCAGGCAAAAGCCGCGGGATAGGTCCGCAAACCCTGAGGGAGAGTAACGACATGGCGGCAACGATCGCAACCGGAGCACCCGTTCGCGCTGCAAAACCCTGGTACAAGATACTTTATCTCCAGGTTCTGATCGCGATCCTGCTCGGCGTCGTCATCGGCTGGTTGTGGCCCAACCTCGCGACCAATGACTGGATCAAGGCGCTCGGCGACGGCTTTATCAAATTGATCAAGATGGTGATCGCGCCGATCATCTTCTGCACGGTCGTGTCGGGCATCTCCCATATTGACGATGCGAGGAAGGTGGGCCGCGTCGGCATCAAGGCGCTGGTCTATTTCGAAGTGGTATCCTCGTTCGCCCTGATCCTCGGCCTGATCATGGGCAATCTGTTTCACGTCGGTCACGGGCTCGCCGCCAGGCCCGATGCCGCGGCGGTCGCGACTTACGTCAAGCAGGCGGAGGCGCAAAAGTCGGTCGATTTCGTGCTCAACATCATTCCGGACAGCGTGGTCGGCGCGCTCGCGCGCGGCGACATCCTGCAGGTGCTGCTGTTTGCCATCCTGTTCGGGTTTTCGCTGATGACGCTCGGCGAACGCGGCCACCGGCTGCGCGACATCATCGACGATACCTCGCACGCGATATTCGGCGTGATCGCCATCGTCATGAAGGCGGCGCCGATCGGCGCCTTCGGCGCGATGGCCTATACCGTCGGGAAATTCGGAACCGCAGCCCTCATCAATTTGTTCGGGTTGATCGTGCTGTTCTATGCGACGGCGGGGTTGTTCGTGGTCGTCGTGCTCGGCCTGATCGCGCGCGCGGTCGGCTTCTCTATCTTTAAATTCCTCGTCTATATCAAGGAAGAGCTATTGATCGTGCTTGGCACCAGCTCGTCGGAAAGCGCGCTGCCGCAATTGATGGAGAAGCTCGAGCGGCTCGGCTGTTCGAAACCGGTGGTTGGGCTCGTGGTGCCCACTGGCTATTCGTTCAATCTCGACGGCACCAACATTTATATGACATTGGCGACGCTGTTCATCGCCGAGGCGCTCGGCCTCGATCTGTCGTTCGGCCAGCAACTGACCATCCTGGTCGTCGCCATGCTGACCTCGAAAGGCGCCAGCGGGGTCACCGGCGCCGGCTTCATCACGCTGGCGGCGACGCTTTCGGTGGTCGATCCGGCGCTGGTGCCGGGCATGGCGATCGTGTTTTCGGTGGACAAGTTCATGAGCGAAGTCCGCGCGCTCACCAACATCATCGGCAATGGCGTCGCTACCGTGTTCGTGTCGTGGTGGGAGGGCGAGCTCGATCGCGACAGGCTGCACGCCACTCTCGATAAAGCGTTCGATCCGTCGGACGTCGAGACGGCGGTCACGACGGGCTAGCTCGGGTGGACGTCATAAACTTCTGTCAAAAAGATCACACTCGGCCGGCCCTGGGGAAAATACCGATATCTCAATTCAAAGACGTCCGCGCCTGGGCGAACCCGTGGCACCGCAACGACGACTAACTTCGAGATATCGCTGCTGCGGAAGCGGCAGCAGATGTGGGCACTCTGGGAGGATCAAGCGTGGACATCAATTATTTCATTACGCCCGGCATCTGGATTGGGGCCTTCTTTGCGATTCTTATCTTGCTGCGGGTGGCCAATATCTTTCGCTACATCTCGAACAATCAGGTCGGGATCGTCGAGAAAATGTGGGCGGCGAAGGGGTCGATCAAATCGGGCTTCATCGCGCTCCATGGTGAGGCCGGGTACGAGCCCGAGATCCTGCGCGGCGGTGTCCACCTGTTCTTTCCCTTCACCTATCGAATCCACACCTCCGATCTCGTCACGGTCGGGCAGGGCAAGATCGCCTATGTGTTTGCGCGCGACGGGGCCTCACTGGGAGCCTCCCAAGTGCTCGCGGCCAACGATACCGAGGACAAATCCGACTTTCAGGATGTGCGGAAATTTCTCGAAGGCGGCGGCCAGAAGGGTCCGCAGCGCAAGGTTCTGCGCGAGGGCACCTACGCGATCAACACCACGCAATTTGCGATCATCACCGATGAGCGGGTCTATGGCCACGCCTTGAGTGGGCAGGAACAGGATGTTCTTGACGGCATGAAGCAGACCATCGCGGATCGCGACGGATTTGCCCCGGTCATCCTCGCTGTCGGTCAGGATCTGGTCGGCATCGTCACGGTTCACGACGGCCCTTCACTGCCTCCCGGTGAAATCATTGCGCCTGAGGTTGGAACCGACTTGCATGACGCCGAAACGTTTCACAACAATTTTCAAGAGCCGGAAAAATTCCTGAAGGCGGGCGGATTTCGCGGACGCCAATTGCAGGTCGTGGTCGAGGGCACCTGGTACATCAATCGACTATTCGCAACCGTCGAGGCCGTTGCCAAGTCGGTGATCCCGGTCGGCAATGTCGGTGTGGTGATCTTCTATACCGGACCGAAGACCGCCGACGTTTCCGGCGAGCAATACCGCCATGGCGAACTGGTCATGAATGGCAGCCGCGGCGTCTGGCGAGACCCCATGCTGCCGGGCAAATACGCCTTCAATACCTACGCCGGCAAGATCGAAATCATCCCCACCGTCAACTTCATCCTCAAATGGGTCCGCGGTGAAGTCGGCGCGCTGAAACTCGACGAAAATCTTTCGGAGATCTCCCTGATCACCAAGGACGCGTTTGAGCCGACGCTGCCGCTCTCCGTTGTCATGCATATCGACTATAAAAAAGCGCCGATGATCATTCAGCGCTTTGGCGACGTAAAGAAGCTGGTCGAACAGACACTCGACCCGATGGTCTCTGCGTTCTTCAAGAATATTGCGCAGAAGATGACGCTGATCGAATTGCTGCAGAACCGCGCCGCGATCCAGGAGGAGTCGGGCAACGAAATGAAAGCGAGGTTCGAGGCCTATTCGCTCGAATTGCAGGAGGTGCTGATCGGCACGCCGCGCGCCGCCGCCGGCGACCGGACCATCGAAGATATCCTTTTTCAACTGCGTTCCCGCCAGGTCGCGCGCGAGCAGGTGACGACCTATCAGGAGCAAGAGAAGGCGGCGGTGCAGGAGCGGACCCTGAACGAGGCCAAGGCGACCGCGGCGGCGCAGATCGCGCTTACCCAGTCGCTAATTCAGGTCAAGGTGCACGAGAACGAAGGCGCCGCGGCGCTGGCGCGGGCGCAGAAGGATGCCGAGACCGTCAAGGTGACGGCGGCCGCGGCTGGCGAGAGATCGCGGCTCGAGGGGCAGGGCGAGGCCGATCGGACACTGGCGATCGGTACCGCGAATGCCCAGGCGACAAAACTGTCCGTCGATGCCTATGGCGGGCCCGAATACCGTTTGGCCGAGCAAAATTTCTCGCGGTTCGCCGAAGCCTTGACCAAGATCAATCAGCCGCTGGTGCCACAATTCCTGATGTCCGGCGCGCAGGGTTCTGAGAATAGTGGCGGCCTGATCCCGACGGCCATGCTGAGTTCGATGTTCGGACGCATGATGCCGGACGCGCTGGAGAAGCTGAAGGAAGAGGCGCCGAAGGCCAAGCCTCGTAGCAACGGCCCCTAGCACGAGCATCTAGCCACGAAGTTTGATTCCGGCTCGCTGAGAGCCGCGCAATCTGCCGGCGCAGCCCTGTCACCATGAACCGAACCGCCGCACGACCGGTCGCGCGGCCATTGGTCCGGTATCGGGCACACGCCGTAATAAATCTCCGACCGGAATCGGAATGCCGCCCCTGGGCGCGGTGTTTTCAAACAAAAATGCCATTTCAGCAAACGAGCCTGATCAAGGGCGGAGCCGCCATGCCAAATCGCGCTCGCCTTGTTCTGCGATATCTAAAGCTTGCGACATTCCTCGCGGTCTGGATCGCGTTGGTGTGGTCTGTTTGGCGATTGCTGTCTTAAATTTTGACGAATAAAAAAACCGCCCGGTTTTGCCGGGCGGTCTTTCTCTCATCATCCTGATTGCCTATTCGCCATTGCCGAAGCGGCGCGACCACCACCCGGCGCGGCGCGGCTGGGTGTCGGTCGTGGTCTCGGAAGCAGGCTGCTCGGCCGGGGCCGGGGCCGGGGCTGATTCAGGTTGGCTCTGGCTGGCAGGGGTCGTTGCCGGAGCATGCTGGGCGTCGACCAGAAAGCTCACCTTTTCGCGGACGGTCGAACGCCGACGCGCGGCTCGTTCCGCCTCTTGCGCGGTCTCCGCCTCTGTCGACGCAGGCGCCGGCTCGGGTTGAGCGCGCTCCATAGGCTGTTGCTCGGGCGGCGGCGCAATCGATTCGGGCTGCACCACGGGCAGTATTGGCTCGGACGGATTTCCATCGAAATCGGCAACCGCGCTCGCGGCTTCCGGAGCTGGCGCCGGGGCGAGTTCGTCCGCGATCGATCCGGCGAGACCGTCCTCGGGGCCGCCGCGCCGGCGGCGTCCGCCACGACGTCCGCGACGGCGGGGACGCCGCTCGCCGCCCGCCGGCTGATCGGCGCGAACCTGGCCCGGCTGCTCGTCGGATTCGTCCTCGTCGGATTCGCTCTCATCCGCAATGACGCCGGGAATAGCGGCTGCTTCAAACGGCACGCGCGTTGATTCATTGTCGTCACGGGGCGGGGTCGGGACGCCTTCGCGCGCCTCACCGGGCCGCCCGCGTCGTCGCCGCCGCCGCTTGCGCCGGGGGCCATCCGCCTCGGTTTGACCCTCGCTGCCCTCGCTGGCCGCGGCATCGTCGGCGAGCGCTTCGGTCTCCTCAGTTTCCACCTCCGCTTCGACTTCGACGTCGAACGGGTCGTCCTCCTCGAAGGCTTCTTCCGACTGCGGCGGGGATGCCGCGACCTGCGCTGCCAACAGCGCCTTGGCGGCTTCCAGCGTATGCACCTGCTCGCCGCGATCGATCACGAACGACTGCTGGCCGCTCACGGTCGGGTCGGCGATCACGGAAAGCGTCACCTTGAAACTGTTTTCGAGGTCGCGCAGATGGCCGCGCTTGTGGTTGAGCACGTAGAGTGCGACATCGGTCCGGGTTCGCACCACGAGATTGTGGGTCGCGCCCTTCATCAGGATTTCTTCAAGCCCGCGCAGCAATTGCAGCGCGACTGAAGATACCGATCGGACATGGCCGCTGCCGCCGCATTGCGGGCAGGGCTCCGTCGAACTTTCCAGCACGCTGGCGCGAATGCGCTGCCGCGACATTTCGAGTAGCCCGAAATGCGAGATGCGCCCGACCTGGATGCGCGCGCGGTCCTGCCGCAGGCAATCGCTGAGTTTGCGTTCGACCGCGCGGTTGTTGCGCTTCTCGTCCATGTCGATGAAGTCGATCACGATCAGGCCGGCGAGATCGCGCAATCGTAATTGCCGCGCGACTTCCTCGGCGGCCTCCATGTTGGTCTTGAGCGCGGTGTCTTCGATGTGATGTTCGCGGGTCGAACGTCCGGAATTGACGTCGATCGAAACCAGCGCCTCGGTCTGGTTGATCACGATGTAGCCGCCGGAGCGCAATTGCACGGTCGGCGAGAACATCGCGTCCAACTGGCTCTCGACGCCCATCCGCGAGAACAGCGGCTGGCCGTCGCGATATTGTTTCACCGCGCGCACGTTCGAGGGCATCAGCATCTTCATGAAATCGCGCGCTTCCTGATAGCCGGCTTCGCCGGCGACCTGGATTTCGTCGATTTCCTTGTTGTAGAGATCGCGCAGCGAACGCTTGATCAGCGAGCCTTCTTCGTAGACCAGGGTCGGCGCCTGCGACTTCAGCGTCATGTCGCGCACGGTTTCCCACATCCGGATCAGATATTCGAAGTCGCGCTTGATCTCGGGCTTGGTGCGGGACGCGCCGGCGGTGCGCAGGATGATGCCCATGCCTTCGGGCACGTCGAGATCCTGCACCACTTCCTTCAACCGCGAGCGATCCTGTGCGCTAGTGATCTTGCGGCTGATGCCGCCGCCGCGCGCGGTATTGGGCATCAAGACCGCATAGCGGCCGGCCAGCGACAAATAGGTCGTCAGCGCGGCGCCCTTGTTGCCGCGCTCTTCCTTGACGACCTGCACCAGCATCACCTGGCGGCGTTTTATCACTTCCTGAATCTTGTATTGCCGGCGCGGCCGGAAGGCGCGCTCCGGCACTTCTTCCAGGACATCGTCGCCGCCAACGGATTCGACGACTTCTTCCTCGGCCTCGTCGCCGTCGTCTTCGTCGTCGGCGCTTTCGTCGCCAAGGGGTGCAGCGGGTTGCTCGGCGTGTTCCGAGGCGGCGGGCTCGCGGCCTTCGTGTTCGGCGCCGCCGTCTTCGGCGTAGGCGGCGTCGTCGGCATGAACGGCGTTTTCGCCGGCATGGGCTTCGTGGATCAGTTCATCACGCGCGTGGTCTTCGGGCACTTCCCGGGCCGCTGGCATATCCTGCGCGGACGCGGAGGCCTCGATTGCTGCCGTATCCGGGGACTCCGGCGCATGGGACTCGCTCGTGTGAGCATGATCGTGCTCGTCATGATCGTGCCCGTCGTGGTCGTGCTCGTGCCCGTTGTGGTCGTCATGGGCATGTTCATGCGCATGACCGTGCTCGTGCGAATGCTCGTGATCGTCAAGATCGTGATGTTCCGGATCGTGATCATGATGCTCCGCATCCGCGTGGTGATGTTGGGCGGCATGCTCGCTCTCGGCGTACAAGCCTTCCGGTTGCAAGCCTTCCGGTTGCTCCTGGCCCTCAAGCGGCTGAGCGGCCTGTGATGGATCGTGGCTTGCGCTCTCGACGATCTCGCTCTGGACGCGCTCGCCATTGCCGCGGCGGCGCGAATTGCGGTGGCGCGGCCGGCGGCGGTTGGAGCGGTTTTCGCTTTCTTCTTCGGCCTCGCGATGGG
>WNFM01026585.1_pt3 | contig 16277 bp, 17 predicted proteins | sample 5400271 | NCBI WGS metagenome assembly WNFM01 (sample SAMN13153352, study PRJNA577476) | soil metagenome | isolation source: 60 cm saprolite on Douglas fir-dominated hillslope | place: USA:California | collected 2013-09-17
CTGGTGTTCACGCGCGCGCTCCCCGTCCAGGTGACGCACACCCCGCCGCGAGGATCGGGCGACGACGTCAAACCGTCGATCACGAGACTATGGATCCGCGTCATCCGCGAAGAGCCGCCATGATAGACGACTTCCATCTCCCCCTGGAACGGCGGCCCCGTGCGGCCGTCCACGTCGAATCCGAACGTCGTCTTCCCGATGGAGGGATCGATGCGGCCCCCGCCGTTCGCTTGGACCTGAGCCTGCTGGGGTGCCGTGATGTCGAACGGCTCACTCGTAGCTTCGGTCAGGTCCGTGGCCGTGGCGACGAGTGTATAGCCGCTCCCGGCCTGGTCGATGCTCAGGTTCGAGAACGTGGCCACGCCGTTCACCGCTGTCCAGGTCTTCGTCCCGGAGAGCGTTCCGTCGCTCGGGTTCGTGCCTAGCGCGATGGTGATCGCGCCGCTGAAGCTCGTGACGGTGTTCCCCGCGTCGTTTTGAGCGGCGACCTGTACCGCGGGCGAGATGGTGCTGCCGGTGGTGGTGTTGCTCGGCTGGACCGTGAAGGCGAGGTGCGTCGCGGGCGGCGGCGCCGCGTTCAGCGTGAGCACGCTGGCCAACGCGGTGCTCGGTCGCAGGAAGAAGTTCCATGTCCATTGCGGATTGACCGTCTCGCCACTCGCGGACACGCGATACTGGCCGTCTTCCTGGATTACCGCGTCCGACCCAAACCCGATCCTGGTAAAGCCCGCGGGCGTCGATAGCAGGCCCACGCCGCCGTTCGCCATGGTCACAGCATACGCGAGTCCGCCCGCGCTGACAGGGATCTCGCCGGGACCGACGGTCGTGGGCGTCGCGCCAAACGCCGATCCCGACCGGTGCGCACCCAGCGCCTGCTCGAACACGTCTTCCACGCCCGTCCACGCGGAGATCTTGACGCCGCCGTCCACGACCGGGAGGGAGAGGTTCGCCCGCACCGCCAGCACCACCTCGTCGGGATTCGGGTCTGGAAAGTTCTGCACGTTCGTGGCGACGTAGGTCGCCATCGAGATGCCGCCCGAGGTGACGTACTCGACGAGTGTGTACTTGTTGCCGACCGGAGTAAACGGGGTGGTGGTGAGGACGTCGGTCACCGAGTCGATGATGTTGGTCGAGCCGACCCAGTAGAAGGTGGCAACGATGGCGTCGCCGAGGTGCGGGTTCGTGTTATTGAACCCTTTGATGAGCTCTGTCCCGCGCTGGTTGAGCGCGCCGTTTTGCTGGTCGAGGGTAATGCCGCTGGCGGAAAAGGCGAACAAGGGCGCCGCTGGACCGCGCCGCTCGGGACTGACCGCGTCCCGACAGCCGACGGGGAACAGCGCGGCTCCCAGAAGCCCTGCCAGCACAGCGAGTGTGGCCCGCTTGGACATTGATCCCGCCCGATACCCTCGCCGTCCCTCGGGGCAAGGTTCAGGCCACCACGCCACGTCCGTCGTCCCGCCCCGCGCGCCACGGTTGCGCGACCGCAGCGCCGCGCAGGGGCCGCAGGCTATGGGAGGAGAGCGTCAGGTCACGAGCGCGTCGGTCCTGGTCCAGAGCTCCCGCGCCAACGCCGCGTCCTCCGCCAGCGGGCTGGTTTTCGCTTCGCGGTTCTTGTAGTAGTAGCGCCCTGTCGTCCCGCTCAGCGCCGGGTCAGTGGCGCAATAGAGCGGTGTCCGTGCGCCTTCCTCGTTCGACAGCATGAAGAGCTTAGCGATCCATTGCACGGGCCCCGGCAGCGCGCGCCAGATGTGCGACGCCACGACGCCCGGGTGTAGCGCGTACGTCGTCACGCGGGTACCGGCGAGCCGCCGCGCCAGCTCCTTGGCGTGCAGCACGTTCATGAGCTTCGTCATCCCGTAGTCCTTGAACGCGCTGCGCTGCGGCGTGGTGCGGCGCTCCAGACCCGACCAGTCTGCCTCCTTGATCATGAAGTGCGCATTGCTCGCCACGTTCACGACGCGTCCCTGCGGGGCCTCGCGCAGCCGCGGCAACAGGAGATTCGTGAGCAGGAACGGGCCGATGTGATTCGTCGCGTAGGTGATGTCGAACCCGTCCTTGCTGAGCCGCCTGGTTCCGGCGATCCCAGCGTTGTTGACCAGCACGTCGACGGGTTGCTGCGTGACCAGCAGCGCCTCGGCGGCACGGCGCACCGATGTGAGATCCGAGACGTCGAGGTGCACCCATTGGGTCCGCGCGTCGGGGTACCGCTTCTTGAGGTCGTCCAGCACCGGGCGGGTTCGTTCCTCGGAGCGCGTCGCCAGGACGACGGTGGCCCCCCGCGCGGCGAGGGCCTCGACGAGGGCGCGACCGATCCCGGAGTTCGCCCCGGTGACGAGGAACGTGGTCACCCTCTAGCGGCCCGGTTCCTGGTAGAGGCCGATCACGTTCCCGCCGGGATCCAGGAATCGGGCCGTCACCTCGGGCGCGTCCGCGCCGATCGGTTGCACGAGCACGCCTCCGTTGGCGGTGACCGCATCGATCGTCGCGGCCACGCTGTCGACCATGATGTAGACCAGCAGGCCCGGTTGCGACGACGCCGGACGCCCCTTCACCCACGTACCGCTCACCTGGCCGGTCGCGTCGTCGAACGCCGTGGCGCCGTCTCCCCGCTTCCGGATCTTCCAGCCGAACACCTTGGCGTAGAACTCTGCCGAGCGCTGAATATCGAGCGTCGGCATCTCGACGTAGCAAATCTTTCCGTGCGTCGGGGTCGGGGACATCAGGACTCCTTCAGGTGGTGAGCACGCTCGAGGAGCAGCGCGCGCTCGCGCGCGTTGCGCGTGAGCGACGCGGCCCGCTCGAGCTCGGCCCGGGCCTCGCGGAACCTGCCGAGCTTGGCGAGAAAGTCGGCGCGGACGCTCGGCAGGAGATGGTAGTGCTCGAGGGCCGGGTCGGACGTCAACGCGTCGGCGATCTCGAGCCCCGCCGCCGGGCCGAAGGCCATCGAATATGCGACGGCGCGGTTCAGCTCCACGACCGGGGACTGCGTCAGCTGGGCGAGTGCATCGTACAGCGCCGTAATGCGGGTCCAATCTGTATCCTCGGCGGTGCGCGCGCGCGCATGACAGGCGGCGATGGCCCCCTGCAGCGCATAGGGACCCAGCGCACCGGCGAGCTGCTCGGCGCGCTCCAGCGCGGCGAGACCACGACGCACGAGCAACTGGTCCCACCGGCCGCGGTCCTGATCGAGCAGCAGGATCGGCTCGCCCCCCGGGCCCACCCGCGCGTTGAGGCGCGACGCCTGGATTTCCATCAGCGCCACGAGGCCGTGGACTTCGGGGCCCGCGGGGGCCAGCTCGGCCACGATCCGGCCGAGTCGCAGGGCGTCTTGGCACAGGGCGGGCCGCACCCACTCGTCACCAGCGGTTGCCGAATACCCCTCATTGAAGATGAGGTAGAGCACGTCGAGCACCGACGACAAGCGGGCGGCGAGCTCGGTGCTCGCGGCCGGGACTTCGAACGGCACGCGGGCTTCTCGCAGGGTCCGCTTCGCGCGGACGATGCGTTGCGCGATCGTCGCCTCGGGCACGAGAAACGCCCGCGCGATTTCGTCGGTCGTCAGGCCGCCGAGCAGCCGGAGGGTGAGCGCCACCCGCGCTTCGGTCGAGAGGACCGGGTGACAGGTCGTGAAGATCAGGCGCAGCAGGTCGTCGCCCACGTGATCGTCGAGGGCTGCGGCGAGATGAGGCTCGGGGCTTTCTTCCAGAGCGCGCAGCTCGTGCCCCAGCTCCACGTGCTTGCGGTCGACCAGCTTGCCGCGGCGAAACTGGTCGATCGCCCGGTGCTTCGCGGTGGCCATGAGCCAGGCGCCGGGATTGTCGGGGACGCCCGTCTCCGGCCAGCGCTCGAGGGCGGCGACGAGCGCGTCCTGCGCGAGATCCTCCGCCGTGCCGACGTCCCCTGTCATGCGCGTGAGCCCGGCGATGAGCTTGGCCGACTCGATCCGCCAGACCGCGTCGATGGCGCGGTGGGCATCGGCTGCCGTCAACGCCTGGCCTCGTTCTGCGCCACCCGCGCCTTGACCAGTTTCCGTACTAACGCCGAGGGGAGGGGCTTGTCGGGCGTGAAGCGAATGGTGCCTTTGGAAACCTCGTACGACGCGAGCTCCTGCTTGAAGGCTCTCGTGAAGTAGGTGCTCATAAAGAGGCTGCAGTGATCTCTGAACGCGGCGTAATACACCAGGATGCCGTGGTGCTTGAACGCCGGAATGCCGTAGCTGATGAGCTCCGTCGCCTTGGGCGCGGCGGCCTTGATCGTCTTGCGCAGCTTCTGGAGCGCTGCGCGCGGGGCGGGCGGGACAGCCTTCATGTAGGCAGCCACAGAGGCGAATTTTTTCATAGCGCGAAGAACTCCTTCAGCACGGGGGCCAGCGCCGCCGCCGCCACGTTGTGGGTTTGCCCCGGGAGCGTCCGAAGCTGCGCTCCGGGAATAACCTCCGCGAGGCGCCGCGCCGCCTCGCGCAGCACGGGGTAGCTCTTGTCGCCGCTGATCACCAACGCCGGCATCGTGAGCGCCGCGGCCCGCCGGACTGGCAAGGAGAAGTCTCCCATGATCGACGAATCATACGCGAGTGTCGGGGCGATCGCTTTGAGCTTGGACCACATCGGCAGGAACCGGAAGATGCTCACGAGCCAACCGGGCATCCCGATGACGTCTTTCATGTAGAACTTGACGGCGTCGCCGCGGCGGCCCTGCGCGATGAGCCGAACCAGCTGCTCGTGGTGGTCCGCGGGTGGCACGTGCGCGGGCGTGCCGACCATGAAGGGTGCCTCGTACAGCGCGAGCCTATTGATGCTGAGACCGCTCGCAGCCGCCTCCAGGGCGAGGGCCGCGCCAGACGAGATGGCGTACACGAACGCGGAGCCGCCGGCCTCGTGGATCAGCGCGTCGATGTCGTCGATCTCGCGCGCGACCGCATACGGCGCCGTGTCGCCGCTTGAGCCGCGGCCGCGGCGATCGTACATGAACACCGTGAAGTCCCGCGCCAGGCGCGGCGCCAGCTTCGGCATCGGCCCGAACGCGCGGCTGCAGAACGCGCCGTCGACCAGGATGACCGGCGGTCCCCCTCCCGCGCCCAGCCGATCGTAGGCGATCGTCGTACCGTCGCGCGAGCGTACCGTGCTCATCTCATCCCCATCTTCCGGAACCGCTCGGCACCATCGCTCGGCCCGAAGTCATCCAGCTCGAACAGCTGGCGCACCTCGATCTCGGCTTCTTTGCCGTCCAAGGACGGGTTGGGAAAGCGTCGAGCCCACTCCATCGCCTCCTCCTTCGACTTCACCTGAATCATCGTGTACCCGGCGATCAACTCCTTCGCCTCGGTGAAGGGACCATCGACGACGGTGCGTTTCTGTCCGGAATAGTTGACGCGCCACCCCTTCGAGCTGGCCTGCAGGCCGGAGGCGTCGAGCAACACGCCGGCCTTCTGCAGCTCCTCGTGGTACTGCGCCATCTCGGCGAGCATTTTCTCGTGCGGCATGACGCCCGCTTCCGAGTCCTTCGTGGCTTTCACGATGATCATGAATCGCATCGTTGTCTCCCAAGGTGTTGGTTCTACAACCACGACGAACGGGCCCTGGTGTTCTCGACACGTCGTCGTAATCATAAGTGAAATAACACCTTAGAGACTGGTTGCCGAGTGCGCCGGCGGGCGACAGTATCTCAGGATGAACACTCCCTGGTCGCGCCGCCAATTCCTCGGCACCGCCGGTGCGTCGCTTGCCGCGACCGCGCTCGGCCCGTTGCCCAAGAGCCTTCTCCCCACGCCGGGTGCCGTGCCGCCCGTCGGTGTCCGTTTCGGCATGATCGGCATCGGGATGCAAGGGTCGTGGCTCTTACCGTCGTCCATTTCCCTGCCGGGTGTCGAGTGCGTCGCCGCGTGCGACCTGTACGACGGCCGCCATACACTGGCGCGGGAGATCGTGCGGGCAGACCTGCCCGTCACCCGCCGCTACCACGACTTGCTCAACGACAAGAGCATCGATTGCATCGTGGCCGCGGTGCCCGACCATTGGCACAAACAAGTGGTCGTGGATGCCGTGAACGCGGGCAAGGACATCTACTGCGAGAAGCCGATGTCGCACAGCGCCGCGGACGGCGTGGCCATGGTCGACGCGGCGCTGAAGACGGGCCGTATCGTGCAGATCGGCTCGCAGCGCGTCAGCTCGCAGATCTGCGCCAAGGCCAAGGAGCTGATCGCGCAGGGGCGGCTCGGCGACCTGATGCTCGTCGAGGGGTATCTCGGCCGCAACGATCCGACCGGCGCGTGGCAGTATCCGCCGCCGCCCGACCTCTCCACGACGACGCTCGACTGGGATACGTGGCAGGGCACGGTTCCGAAACGGGCCTTCGATCCCAAGATCTTCGCGCGCTGGCGCTGCTGGAAGGAATACGGCACCGGCGTCGCCGGGGATCTGCTGGTGCACCTGATCAGTGGTATGCAGTTCATGCTGGGCATCAACGAAGCGCCGCGGCAGGCCTTCGCCGTGGGCGGCATCCGGCGCTGGAACGACGGGCGCAACATGCCCGACGTGCACGCCGTGCTCTACTACTACGGCGACCTTCCCGTGTACATGCGGCTCAACCTTGGCACCGAAATGCCGGAGACGTACCGGATCCAGGGGTCGAAGGGCCTGCTCGAGGTCACCGGTTCCGAGATCTCCTTCTCGCCGCAGAGCGGCGAAGACACGTCGCCCAGCTATTACACCGGGAGCTACCCGGGGGCGCTGCGCCGGGCGTACCAGGAGCAGTGGCACCGCGAACACGATCCGCAGCTGGGTCACGAGCCGATGGCCGAGGCGGTGTCGATTCGCGGGCCCGACTTCGACGACGTGCGGCCGCACCTCTGGACCTTCTTCGAGGCGGTGCGGACGCGGAAGCCCGTGACCGAGGACGCGGTCTTCGCGCACCACGCGGCACTGGCGTGCCACATGGCGAACGAGTCCTACTTCCGCAAAGGTCCGGTGTCCTGGGACGAGGTGTCGAAGACGATCAAGTAAGACGCCGTCAGGGTGCGAGGAACACGATCTCGCGCACCTCGCACTCGCCCTCCCACTCCGGCCAGTGCCGTGTGTGCAATTCCATGAAGCGGCGCGCATCCGCGAGCGCCTGTTCTCGCGTTTTGGCCGCCAACACCGCATAACCGCCAAGCATTTCCTTGGCCTCGGTGAACGGCCCGTCCGTCACCGTCAGTTTCCCCTTAGAAACGCGAAACCGCGCGCCCTTGCTGCTGGGTCCGAGCCCTCCGGTTTGGAGCACGGAGCCGTTCCGCAGGGACTCGGCGACGAACTTGTCCATCGCGTCCATCAGGGCTTGGGGAGGAGGCCCCTGCTTCTCGGATGACTTCACAATCGACAGGAATGGCATAGTGATCTCTCTCAAGTTGGGTTCACTGAAGCAAGCCAGGACCCTCCCAGGATCAGGAGCAGGCCAAGCACAGTCATGAAACCGACATGCTCGCGCAGCAGGAGGACGCCGACGACGACCGCCACAACGGGGTTGACGTAGGTAATGATGCTCGCCCGGCTCGGTCCCGCCTCGGCGATGAGCTGGAAGAAGATCACGAGCCCGAGCACCGTGCAGACGACGCCGAGCACCGCGATGGCACCGAGGGCGGCGGGCGTGGCCATGCCGTGGGGCGGCCGCAGCAGGGCGGCCGGCAGCAGGACGATCGCGGCCAGCACAAGGCTCGCCGTCACTGGACCGAGCGGATCGAGGTCCGACAAGTGGCGGCTCACGATGAGCGGGGCAGCGGCGTAGCACAGCGTGGCCACGAGCACGAGCCCGGCGCCGAAGAGCTCGTTGGGGCGGCCGCCGACGTCCACACCGAGCAGGGCGACGACTCCGCCGAGGCCGATCACCAGTCCGACCATGCGCAGCCCCGTCGGCCGGTCGGTGGGGGAGAGCCGCAGCGCCAGCAGCGCGAGTTGCAGCGGCATCGTCGCAACGAGAATCGCCGCGAGCGACGATGAGATGTATTGCTCACCGACCGCGATGAGGACGAACGGCACGGCGATTTCGCACGCGGTGTACGCCGCGATGGCGCCAGCGTGGTCCCGCAAGCCCCGGAGCGCACCACGCTGCAGCGCGAGCGGGACGAGCAGGGCGGCGCCGAGGGCGACGCGCGCCCATGCCACGAACGCCGGCGGCACGCCGCCATCGACGGCGACCTTGATGAACAGGTAGGGCACTCCCCAGATGACCGAGCTGAGGGCAAACAACACCCACGCCCGCGGGGTCATGGCTTCTGTCACTGGTAGCGCGCCGGCGCGAGTTGAAGGGCGGGCCGCAAGCCGTACGCGACCGTCGCCGCGAGGATTCCCACGATAAGGGGCAAGGCCGCGGCCGCCACGCCTTGAACGGCCACCGTCACGGTCGTCGCGCCCGTCATGATGATGACCAAGCCCGCGGCCGCGAGCGGGGTCAGCCCCGTCCGAATGCGCAGCACGCCAGGCAGGATGAGGCCGATCGCCCCGGTCACCTCGCACAGGCCAATGAACTTGAGGAACGGAGCGGGGAGCGGGCTCACCTTGGCCAGCGCTGCGAGCGGCAGCGCCAGCTTGAACCCGCCGGCGAAGAGGAACAGGGCGGCGAGCACGCCCTGGATGATCCACAGCGCCACGCGGGTCTTTCTCGAGGGCGACGGCATGGGTCTCTCCTTCCGAATGAGTGCGGAGCCGGCCTATCCGGGCTCCTACTCATACGTCGAGCGAGCGCTCGCGGAATCGACACCATGGGAAGCCCTACTTCACCCTGCGGGCGATATAGACGCCGACCAGGCACAACGCACCCCCGAGCACCGCGACCACGCCTGGGACCTCACCGAGGATCAACCAGCTCATCACGATGGTCACGGGAGGTATGAGGTAGGTCATCGCCACCACGCGGCCCGCGGTGCCCCTCGCCAGCGCATACGCCCACGTCGTGAACCCCACCGATGTGGGGAACACACCCAGGAAGACGAGCCAGGCGATGCCTGCCGTGGGCGCGCCACCGAGCTCTCGCACCAGGCCGGGCGCGTAAGGCAGACAGACCAGCGCGCCGACCGTACAACAGGCCCAGGTCACTTGTAAGGCCGGCAGGCGGCCGAGGACGGGTTTTTGCGCCACCAGGCCGATCGCGGATGACACGGCCGCCGCGAGACACATGATGGCCCCCGCGAGTGTCGCGCTGCCGGAGGAGGTCGCGAAGCCAATGACGAGGACACCCAAGAACGCCACCGCGCCACCCACCAGAAAGCTCCTGGTGAACCGCTCCTTCAGGAACGCCGCCGCCAGCGCCACGACGACAATCGGCGCAATCATGATCAGCATCGAGGCCGTGCCGGCGTCGACGCGTCGTTCGGCTTCGTTGAGCACGACGTTGTAGAGGCCGAACCAGGTGAGACCCGCGAGCAGCAACAGGGCGAGGTCGCGGCGCGAGGGCCGGGTCCATCCGCGGGTCAGGAGCAGAGCGCCTAGCAGGAGGCTGCCGAGCGTGAGCCGGCCCAGCGCCAGGGCGCCCGGCGAGAACGCGCGGCCGGCCGCTCTGATGCCGACAAACGCCGAAGCCCAAAGACAGACCGAGACGAGCGCTGCCGCGAGGGGCAGCCTTGTGCGCGAGGGGGTTGCTGGAGGGCTCGGCGGCATCGGCATGGAGTGCGAATCTTACGTGCGCGTGGCGGCCTTGGGAACAACGCGTGTCGTGAGCAATGTTCAGTCGGACGACAGGGGGGTACTGTGATCACGATTACGGGAAGCACCGGCACGATCGGCAGCGAGCTGGTGCGGTTGCTGTCGGGCGCGGGTGTCGACGTCCGCGCGGTGCACCGCGATGTCAGAAAGACGAGGACGTTGCCCAACGTGACCTGGGTGCGTGCCGATCTGGATGACGAGCGACGACTCCCCGTCGCGCTCGACGGCACGCAGCGACTGTTCCTGCTCACGAGCAACGCGCCCGACTTCGCGCGCGTGCAGATCGGCGTGGTTCGCGCCGCCGAGCGACTGGGTGTGGATTACGTCGTGAAACTCTCGGCGCTCGGGGCGTCCGACCACTCGCAGTCGACGATTGCCCGAGAGCATTGGGCGGTCGAGCAGGCGTTGCAGGGCGGCCGTCTGAAATGGACGATCCTCCGCCCTCACGCCTTCATGCAGAATTGGCTCGCCGATGTCGCCGAGTCTGTGCGCGCGGAAGGGGTCATCTACTCGCCGATTGGTGACGGGCGTGTGCCGTTCATCGACGCGCGCGACATTGCCGCCGTGGCCGCCGAGGTGCTGCTGCATCCCGATGCGCACGCAGGCAAGAAGTACTTCCTCACGGGCGGTGAGGCGGTGGGATACGCCGACCTCGCGGTCGCTCTGTCCGAGGCGATTGGCCGGTCGGTCACGTACCGTCCGATCTCGATGGAGGAGACGCGATCCCGTGCGGCGGCCCGAGGCGTTGCGCCGGCGACCATCGATGCGATGCTGGCCATCGCCGCGTACCAGAAGAGCGGGGGACCCACGGCGATCGTCGCGCCCCGGGTCCAGGAGCTACTCGGTCGCCGGCCGCGCACGATCGGCGACTTCGCGCGCGACTACGCCGCCTCGTTTCGGTAGACGCTCGCCCGTCGGGCGCCTATAATCCATCGCATACCGGCTTCCACGCGAGGCTGCACATGTGTCGCAACATCAAGACGCTGGCGAATTTCCAGCCCCCCGCCACGGACGACGAGATCCGCGCCTCCGCGCTCCAGTTCGTTCGTAAGCTGAGCGGCGCGGCGCGGCCGTCACAGGCCAACGAGGCGGTGTTTCAGCGTGCGGTGGAGGAGGTGGCCGAAGCGGCGCACCGTCTCATCCACGGCCTGCAGACGAGCGGCCGACCCCGGGATCGCGATGAGGAGCGGCGCAAGGCTCACGCGCGGGCGCTCGAGCGCTTCGGACCGAAGTCCTCCGGCTCGAACAGCTGACGAAGCTCGACCTCGGTGCCGCCGTCGGTGGCCCCCCTTGACAGTTTACTACTACACTTGTAAATCTACTCCTGTAGATTAACCCAGCGGCGAAGGAGGCCAAGTATGCCGGGTCGCCATCAACTCACTGAACTGCAGCTCGCCATCCTGCGGGTCATCTGGGACAAGGGCGAGGCGACGGTCCAGGACATCTGGGAAGCGCTGCACGCCGAGCGGGGACTCGCGCAGACCACCGTGGCCACGATGCTGTCGCGCCTCGAGCGCCGCGGCGTCGTCACCCGGCGGGCGCAGGCGCGCCAGTACCACTACAAGGCGGCGGTGACCGAGAGCGAGGTGCAGCACACCATGGTCGGTGAGCTGACCGAGCGTCTGTTCGACGGCGACGTCACCGCGCTGGTTCAGCATCTACTCTCGGGCGAGGACATCAGCCCGGGTGACATCGCCAAGATTCGCGAACTGATCGAGCGCGTCGAAACGAACGCCCCGGAGACCAAATGACCGCCCCCACCCTGTTTGCTTGGCTACTGACGTACCTGATCCACAGCACGGTGCTCCTGGGATTGGCGTGGCTCGTCACCCGACGCCTCGAGCCGGCGGCCTCCGACCTGCTTTGGAAGGTGGCACTCCTCGCCGGGCCCGTCACCGGCACGATCCAGTCAAGTCTCAAACTGTCGACGCCGGCGGCGGTGCGGTTGCCCCTTCCGGTCGCCACGCTGCCGCAGGGGGTGCCGGTGACCGACCCAGCCGCGGCTGCTGAGCAGGCTCCTTTGACGCCGGGCTCGCGCCCGGGGTTAACCCACCCGACTTCGTCCCCGGTGTCATTGCCCCTGGTCGTCGTGCTTCTCTGGGGTCTGGTCGCGCTCGCGTCGTCGCTCTACTACGTCGCGCGCCGATTGATCCTGGTCGGTCGCCTCGCTGATCGCCGCGCCGTGACGGGCGGACCGCTCGCTGCCACGCTAGCGGAGTTGAAGCTCACGACGGGATACCGGCGCCGCGTGCACCTCACGATGGCCCGGACGATCTCGAGTCCGGTGGCCTTGGGTCTCTCCGAGATCTGCGTGCCCGAGCTGGCGCTCTCCGAGCTCGGCCTCGAGCAGCAGCGCAGCATGTTGGCGCACGAGCTGGCGCATCTGGCGCGGCGCGATTCGCTGTGGCTCGCCGGCGCGACCCTGATCGAGCGTTTCTTCTTCTTCCAGCCGCTCAACCGGCTCGCGCGCCGCGAGCTCGAGACGACGGCTGAATACCTGAGCGACGAGTGGGCCATGCGAAAGACCGGATCGGCAGTTTCGCTCGCGAAGTGTCTGGCCACGGTGGCCGAATGGATCCAGGCGTCTCCCCTTGGTGTGCCCGTTGCGGGCCTTGCCGAGCGGCGCTCGCTGCTGGTGGCGCGCATCTCGCGGCTGCTCGAGGGGGGGGGGCGGCTGCCGCAGAACCCCGCTTCGCGGCTCGGCTGGGCCGCGCTCGCGACCGCCGGCGTGATGGTGACGATCGCCGCGGCCCCGCGCGTGTCCCAGGGCGTTGCCGCCGCGCCGACGCAGCCTCCGACTCAAGGCCCGTCAGAACCCGTCGTCGCTCGCAAACCGGCGGCGATCCCGGATCAGGACACCACGGTGGTGAATGCGCTGATCGGCCGACTCAAAGACGAGAACGCCAGTGTGCGTCGCGCGGCGGCGCAGTCGCTGGGACGCTTGGGCGATGTGCGCGCCGTGCCGCCGCTCATTGCCGTGCTCGCAGACTCGGACGCCGAAGTGCGCGCTCAGGCGATCGACGCGCTGGCCGATCTCGAAGATCCGAGGGCGGTCGGCCCGATCGCAGGATTGCTCCGGGATCCTGTCTCGGACGTGAAGCACAACGCGCTGAGCGCGTTGTCGCACTGGGATCAGAACGTGCCCACGGCGCCGGTCGTGGCGCTCTTGGACGACCCTGACGCGGACGTGCGGCATGAAGCGATCAATCTGCTCAATCACCTCCGCGCCCGGTCCGCGGGGCCCGCGATCGCGCGGCTGATTCACGATCCCAATTCGGATGTGCGCCGGGCCGTGGTGGAAGCCATGGGCAACCTGAACGAGCAGAGCGGCGCCGCGTCGATCACCGAAGCGTTGAGTGACCCGAACCCGGACGTGCGACACCAGGCCCTGGACGCGCTTAACGACCTGAAGGCGCCGATCGTTGAGACGACGCTACTGAATCTCATGAAAGACCCGGACGCCGACGTGCGGCAAGCGGCGGCGCACATCGCGGGCGAGCGCTCGGTTATCGCGGCGATCCCCTCGCTGCGGCACCTGATCGACGATCCCAAGAGCGACGTGCGCGAGACCGCGACCGAGGCGTTGGGGAATATCGCCGACCCCGCGGCCCGTCAGGCACTGCGCGCGGCATTGCAGTCGCCCGATCCTAAAGTCCGTCGCGCCGCCGCCGAGGCGCTGGGGCAGGAGCCATGATGATGCGCGCCATGAACATCTTGATGCTGTCGCTCGCTGCAGCGGGCGGGGCGACCGCCGTTGGCCTGGCGAAGCACGCATCGCGAGCGAGCCTGCGGACGGTAGTGGAGGGTAGGGGACGGTATGGAGCAGACTCGGCGCGCGTGGCGACGCTGCTCAACGCCTTGGAACGCACCGATCCCGTGATCTGCGACTTGATCGGGGACCAGCTCGGCAACTTCTGGTGGGGTGGCCAACCGGGGCGCTTGGGGCGGTTCGAAGACTCGCCCAATGTCCAGGGCGCGAAGGATTCCCTGGCTGGGACCATCACCGATCCGCGCGCGCTGTCGCTGCTGGTCGCGACGCTCGGTGCGGACAACCCGTGCGTGCGCCGCGTCGCGGCGAAGCTGCTGGGCCAGAGCAACGTGGCGGCGACCGTGCTCAATTCTTTACTCGGCAATGCCTCGCCGCGCACTCGTGAGAGCGCCGCTTACGCGGCGGGCGTCGGCGAGCGGCGCGAGACGCGCGCGGCGCTCGAACGCCGGATCGCCGATACCTCGGGCGGCGCCGCGGCGATGGCCGTGTGGGCGTTAGGCGAGATGGAGGATGCCGCGACCGGGCCCGCGTTGCAGGGGGCCGTCCACTCGACGTCAGCGCGCGTGCGGTTGGCGGCGGTGTGGGCGTTAGGGAAGTTCGAGGATGCGAGTTACGCCAAGGACGTGCTGCCGTTCCTGCGGGATGTCGACCCGATCATGCGCGCCACCGCCGCGGAGGCGCTGGGGCAAATGAAGAACCCGCGCGTCGGTGCCGCGCTCGTGGGGGCGCTCACCGACCGCGATGACGCCGTGCGGCTCGCCGCCGTCAGCGCGCTCTCCGACATGGAGGAGCACTCGGCGGTGGGACCGCTCGAGGGGCTGCTCATCAACGATGCCGATCCCGAGGTGCGGCGCGAGTGCGCCAGCGCTTTGGGCAACCTCAGCCTGGCGGGTTCGCTCGAGCCGCTGGCACGCGCGCTCGGCGACCCCGATGTGGAGGTGCAGCGCAAAGCCGCGGACGCCATCGGCGACCTGCACGACGTGAGCAAGGCACCGGCGGCGCTGGTCCGGGTCACGACGTCGACCGACCGGGAGCTGCGCCGCAACGCCACCAAAGCGCTCGCTCATATCGGCGATCCCGCCACGGTACAGGCGCTGGTGGACCGGCTGGGCGACGAGGACAAGGACGTCCGCCTCGCGGCGGTGGAGGGGCTGGGCGAGATGAACGTCACGGCCGCTGTCCCCGGCCTGACCCGCGCCCTCAACGACCGCGATCCCGAGGTGCGGCGGGCGGCGGCGGAGGCGCTAGGGAAGACGCAAGAATAGGCAGCCTTGTCAACCTGGACCCATGAGCACCGCCGCCCGACCCGCCTCGAAGCCCCTCGACCGTTCCATCGTCGAAGGCCCCATCGCGCGCGCCGTCTGGATGCTCGCCTGGCCCACGATGATGCAGAACCTGATCGGCGGGGCTCAGGGCATGGTCGATCACGCACTCGTCGGGCACTTCGTCGGGTATGCCGGCAACGCCGCCATTGGCGTCTCGATTCAGATCTTCATCGTCGTCATCGTGTTCATGATGTCGGTGTTCAGCGGGATGGGTGTGCTGGTAGCCCGTTTCGCCGGCGCCAACGATCCCGAGCAGGTGAACCGCACGGTCTATCAGGCCTTCCTCGCGGCGGTGGCGCTGTGGGCGCTCGTTCTCGCCCCACTCGGCTGGATCCTCGCGCCGTGGCTGCTCGACGTCGTGCACGCCAAGCCCGCAGTCCAGACCGAGGCGCTACCGTTCCTGCGGATCATGTTCGTCGGCAGCCTCGGTATGCTGTTGTTCTTCATGGTGAGCGGCGCTCTCCGGGCCGCCGGCGACGCGCGCACCCCGATGCGGCTGGGCGTCATCCTGACCATCCTGAACATCGGCTTCAACGTGGTGTTCATCACGGGGCTCGGGCCGTTCCCGCGCATGGGCACGGCCGGAGCCGCCGTGGGCACGACGATCGCGAGTCTGATCGTCGCGAGCTACGCCGGATATCTGCTCTTCTCGGGGCGCCTTCCGGTGACGTGGCATCGCGGCATGGACTGGCGGCCCGACTGGAGCGTGATCCGCGCGCTGTTTCGTTTCGGCCTTCCCACCGGCGCCCAGGGGATCGCGATGAACGTGGCGGGGGTGATGTTGCTGCGCTTCATCGGCTCGTTGCCCCAGAGCGCCGAGGCGCAGGCCACGTATGCCGTCGGCTACACGGAGTTGTTTTCGTTCATCACGTGGACCTCGGTAGGTCTGATGAGCGCCGCCGCGACGGTGGCGGGGCAGAATCTCGGCGCCGGGCGTCCCGAGCGCTCGGTGCAGGGGGTGCACCGCGCGGCGCTGCTGGGGTTGGGACTGGCCGCCGTCATCGGTGTGCTGTTCCTCACGCTGCCGCGTTTCCTGCTCGGCCTCTTCGGCATGACCGACCCCGTGGTTGTCGGCCTGGGCGTACAACTGCTGCGATTCCTCAGCGTGTCGGGTTTGTTCGTCACCGTGGCGCTGACGTACACCGGGGGCCTCCAGGGCACGGGGGATACCCGCTCACCACTGTACATCTCCATCGTGTCACAGATTGTCGTTCCACTCGGGTATTGCACGCTGATCCAGACGACGCGGGACCTCGCGCCCGCCGACATCTGGACGGCGATCCTGCTGGGCCACATGACGCGCTGCGCGTTGAGCGTACTGCGGTTCCGGCAGGGGAAGTGGCGCGCGATTCGGGTGCACGTGGTGCACGCACGACCCTAGACGCGTTTTCGCGAGTCGTTAGGCGGCCAGCGTTGCCGCGAGGGTGGCAGGGTCGGTTCTCGCCGCACGCCAAGCCGGTAGAAACGCTGCGACGAGCGCCGCGGCGATCAACATGAGCGCGATTCGCGACG
>WNFM01210454.1_pt3 | contig 16277 bp, 16 predicted proteins | sample 5400271 | NCBI WGS metagenome assembly WNFM01 (sample SAMN13153352, study PRJNA577476) | soil metagenome | isolation source: 60 cm saprolite on Douglas fir-dominated hillslope | place: USA:California | collected 2013-09-17
ATCGGCGATAGAACATGCACCTGCTCGTCGGGATCGACACAGAGGGCGACAACCAATGGGACGCGGCGGCGCGGGCGGACCAGCGGTTCGAGAATATCTATGCCCTTCCGCGCCTGCACGCGCTCTTCGCGCGGCACGGCGTGCGGCCCTCCTATGTGATCACCTATCCGGTGGCCGCCGATCCGCGCTCGGCGGATGTGCTGCGGGCGCTCAAGGCGGGCGGCGACTGTGAAATCGGCGCGCACCATCACGCCTGGGAGACGCCGCCGTGCACGGCCGAGGACGTCCAGCGGCACCCGTACGCGTCCAACCTGCCGCTTCGCCAGTTCGAAGATCAGCTCGCGTCGCTGACCGACGCCATCGAGCGCGCGGTCGGCGAGCGCCCTGTGTCGTATCGCTCGGGGCGGTTCGGGTTTTCCGCCGCCCACGTGCCCGCGCTCGAGAGACTCGGCTACCGCATCGAATCGAGCGTGGCGCCGCTCTTCTATGAGACGCACAAGCGCGGGCCGGATTTCGTCGAAGCGCCGCTCACTCCCTATTTTCTCGCGTACGACAGCGCGACGAAACCGGGCGCGAGCGGCGTGCTGGAGATCCCGGTCTCCGCCGCGCTGAACCGCAAGGTGCCCAAGCGCCTGCAATATCTCTACGCGAGGGCCCCGCGCAATTACACGACCAAGCGCGTGCTCCGGAAGCTCGGCGTCGCGCGCATGCGCTGGCTGCGGCCGTCGTACTCCTCACTCGAGGACATGATCGGCCTCGCGCGGGATCTGGCGGGCGCCGGCGAGCCCGTGCTGAACCTCCTCTTCCACTCGAGTGAAGCGATTGTGGGCGGCAGCCCGTACAACAGGACCGAGGCCGACTTGACCGCCTTCCGCGATCGCCTCGAGCGCTTCTTCGAGTACACGAAGCGCTCCCTGGCTGCAGTGCCCGTCACCTTCAAGGAGTTTGAAAGAAGCTACACGGCCCCGGCCTCCGACCTCCGACCCCCGTCATGAGGATCGTCCACATCACTCCCCACCTGCCGCCGGAACAGGCGGCGAATGCGCTGCTGCCGTTCCAGCTCGGCGAATGGGCGACGGCGCGCGGCGACTCGGTCCACTACATCGCGCACCCACCTGCGCTGAGTCCCGTCGAGGAACAGGCTGCCGGCCCCGCGGACCCTCGGCCTCAGGCGGCGGTCGGAGGGAACCGCCGCGAAGCGGCGGCCGGAGCGCGCGGCGAGCGTGGGGACGTTCAGGGGCCCGCGAGCGGAGTTAGGAATATCACATGGATCCCGCGGACGAAGCCCTCCGTGTGGCAGAGGGCGGCGCGCCTCGGATCGATCGCCGGCGCGTGGCGAATCCGGCGGGAGGCGCAAGACATCCTCAAGGCGGCGGACGTCGTCCACGTTCACAGCAACGGGCTGCTCCCTGAGATCGGGGCGCGGATCGCGCACGGCCTGGGCAAGCCCGTGGTCCTGACGCTGTACGGCACCGAGATCTGGCACTACCGGCGGAAGCCTCTGGGCCCCGACCTGTTCACTCGCGCTTACAGACGCGCCGGCGCGGTCACGTTTTACAGCCAGCGGTTGCTCGAGCGGGCCAGAGAGCTCGGCCTCGAACGGCCGCGCTGCTACGCGATCTATCCCCCTGTCGCCGCGCCGTTCAGGTACCACGATCCCGCGGCAATGGGCGGCCAGCGACGGGCGCTCGGCTTGACGGCGGCGAATGTGCTCGTGAACGTGAAGCGCCTGCACCCGCTCGCGGGCCAGCGCTGGCTGCTCGAGGCGATGGCGGACGTGGTGCGCGACCATCCGGACACGCATCTGGTTATCTGCGGCGCCGGCGCGCTGCTTCCGCAGCTTCAGACTGTGGCACGATCCACGGGCGTGGAAGGGCATGTGACGTTCGCCGGCCTCGTCGACAACGCGCTCGTGGCCCGCTACTGCGCGGCAGCGGACCTCTTCGTCCTTCCGTCGCTCCTCGAGGCGCTCCCGACCGTTGCCGTCGAGGCGCTCGCGTGCGGCACGCCCGTCATCTCCTCGGACAATCCGGGCGGGGTCGAGCTGCACGGTGTGTTCGGCGACGATGTCGCGGTGGTGCCGAAGGAGCAGCCGGCGGCGCTGGCCGCGGCGATCGGGGCGGCGCTCCGGCAGAAACGCCGCACCCGGCCCTCCACGCAGGCGATCGTGGAGCAGCGGTTCCGCGCCGACGCGGTCGCGCGGCAGTACTTTGACGTGTACGCGGAAGTGATGCGGACATGACGCGCGCCCTCGGCCGCAGCGTCGCGACGGCGTTCCTGGCGGCGCTACTGGGCGGCGCGTGGGCGGCGCTTTTCTACGCCTGGCATCCCGCACTGACCATTGAATTCGATCGCGAGGTGCCCAGGAACCTGTCGGGTGTGTACGGGGGGGAGCGCAACGAGGCGGCGGGGCTGACGTTCGCCTGGACCGGGCCGGACGTCGTGCTTCGGCTTCCGGGCCTCGATCGCGCCAAGAGCTGGACACTCGATCTGCGCGTCCGCGGCGGCCGCCCGAGCGCTGAAGAGAATCCCGATCTCACCATCCTGGCGGACGGCGTGACCCTCGTGACGCGTCGAACGTCCACGGAGTTCGAGGACATCGAGCTCACCATTCCCGCGCTGGCGGAGCGGCGCGGGCTCACGCTCGGCCTGCGCAGCTCGAAGACCTTGGTTCCCGGCCCCTCGGACCCGAGGCCCCTGGGGGTGATGCTGGATCGCCTGTCGCTGACGCCCGAAGGGGTCGTGCTCGTACCGCGCCCCGCCTTGTACGCGTCGTCGCTCTCGTCGGCGGCGCTGGGCGCGGCGATCGCGCTGCTCGGGGTGACGGCCGGCTCCGCGATCGGCGGCGCCGTCCTCCTCAGCGCCGGGGCGGCGGCCGTGATCGGCCGGGGCTTCGGGCCGTTCACGAACTACCCGGACACGGTCATCGCGCTCGCGATCTGGATTGCCCTGGCGCTGGCCGGCCTGTCGCTCGCCGCCCAATACGGGCGAGGCCGGCCGCTGCGCAACACCGCGCGGTTCGCCGCGGCGTTCTCGGCCAGCGCGCTGTTCCTCAAGCTCCTGGTGCTGCTCCACCCGGACATGCCCGTAGGCGACGCGATGTTCCACGCGCACAAGTTTCAGGGCGTGCTCGGCGGAAATCTGTACTTCACATCGATCGCTCCGGGCGGCTACGCGTTTCCATATCCGCCTGGCCTCTACGTGTTCGGGTCGCTCTTCTCGGGTCTCGTGCGAAGGGGCGCGGGCGACATGGCCCTTCTCCGCGTCATCACGTGCTCGATCGACGCGGCGGCCGGCCTCCTCTTGTATGCCATCGTCGTCAAAGCCTGGGGCCGTCGGCTGGCGGCGGCGATGGCCGTCGCGATCTACCAGCTCATGCCGCTCGACTTCGCCGTCCTCACGACGGGCAACCTGACCAACGCGTTCGCGCAGTCGGTGGCCGTCGGCGCGCTGGCGCTCATGGCAGCCGCGGCGGGGACGCCCGCGGCGGCGCTGCTCGCCCTGGTCCTCGCCGTCGCGTACTTGTCCCACACCAGCACGCTCGCGATTCTGTTCGTCGCGACGCTCTCGACGGCCGCGCTCTTCTGGTGGCGCGGCGGGCCGGCGCTGCGGCGGCCCGCGACGGCGATCGCGCTCGCGACGATCGCCGCGGCGGCGCTCGCGGTCGTCCTCTACTACGCCCATTTCATGGACACGTACCGCGCGGAATTCGGGCGTATCGGGCACGAGACCGCGACGGCGGCGTCGGACGCCGGAGGCCGCACGATTGGGGATCGGCTGGCGCTCGTGCCGTATTCCCTTGGGGTCTACGTCGGCGTCCCCGTCCTGCTCTTCGCGCTGCTCGGCGCGGTGGAGCTGGCGCTGAGACGCGCGGGCGATCGCCTGACGCTGACGCTGGCGGGATGGACCCTCTCGTGCCTGGTCTTTCTCACGATTGGCATCCTCACGCCGGTCGACATGCGGTATTACCTCGCCGCGGTGCCGGCCCTCGCGATCGCGGCGGGCTACGGCGCGGCGTGGGCGTGGGACGAGGGCTGGCCCCGACACCGCACCCTCTGGCGCGCGACAGCCGTGGTCTTTCTGGCGGGCACCATCTCGACCGCGTTCCACAATTGGTGGAGTGCGCTCGCATAGCCTGTCTGTCCAGCGCACGGCCGACGGCTCATCACGAAGGCCACAGAGGTGATCTTGTGATGAGCGGTGGGCCGTTACCGTTTTCTGAGTAAGATGAACAGATGACGCTCATCGAACAGATCACGCGGGACATCGCCGAGGCGATGAAGGCCAGGGACCAGCCGCGGCTCTCGGCGCTGCGGATGGTCAAGGCGGCCCTGGTGAACGGCGAGATCTCGAAGGGACGCCCGCTGGAGGACGGCGAGGCGCAGCAGGTGCTCGCGTCGCTCATCAAGCAGCGCCGCGATTCGATCGAGCAGTTCGGCGCCGCCGGCCGCCAGGATCTCGTCGACAAGGAGACCGCCGAGATCGGCGTCCTCGAGAAGTACGCGCCGCCCGCCCCGAGCGCCGCCGAGCTGGAACAGGCCGTCGCCGCCGCGATCACGGACACGGGCGCGACGACGCCGAAGGACATGGGTCGTGTGATGAAAGCCGTGATGGGCGCCCTCGCCGGAAAGAGCGTCGACGGCAAGGCGGTCAACGAGCTGGTCAGGAAGAAGCTCGCCGGCTGAACCTCAGGCAAACTTTTTCGCGCGGCATCCGTCTAATCAGTTTGAAAGGCAACGCACAAGCCTCTCATCCATCCTCCATGGGGCCTCCGCCGAAAGGCGGGGGCCTTTTTCGTTTACAAGTTTGACAACATGTCCGACAGCGGGACGCCGTTGTTCGCTGTGGTACGCTGACCGAAAATGAGCAGCAGTCGGCTTGCGCGGTCCGCCGGCCTCATCGGCGCGGCCACCATGACGAGCCGCGTGCTTGCCGTCGCTCGAGAGACGGTGATCGCCTACCTGTTCGGCGCCGGCAACGACATGGACGCCTACAACGTGGCGTTCCGCGTGCCGAACCTGCTGCGCGACCTCTTCGCTGAAGGAGCCATCAGCGCGGCGTTCGTCCCGACCTTCACCCGGTGCCTGTCACGCCGCGGCAAGGACGCGGCGTGGCGGCTCGGGAACCTCGTCATCAACACCCTCGCGGCCGTCACGCTCGCCTGCGTCATCGCCGGATGGTTCCTCGCCCCGGAGCTGGCGCGGTGGTTCGCGCCCGAGTACGCGCTCGTCCCAGGCAAGCTCGAGCTGACGACGCTCCTCACGCGCATCATGCTGCCCTTCATCACGATGATCGCGCTCGGCGTCGTCATGATGGGTATGCTGAATGCGCTCGGGCGCTTCTTCATTCCCGCGCTGTCGCCGGCGATGTTCAACATTGCCACGCTCATTTCCGTCTTCACGCTCGTGCCATTGATGCCACGGCTTGGTTGGCCTCGCATCGCCGGCATCGCGATTGGTACCGTGCTGGGCGGGGCCGGACAGATCCTCCTGCAGTGGCCGGTGCTCCGCCGCGAGGGCTGGCGCTACGCGGCCGTGTTCGACGGGCGCGACGAGGGGCTCCGCGAGGTCATGCGGCTGATGGGACCGGGCACCATCGGACTCGCCGCGGTGCAGGTCAACGTCTTCGTGAATACCGTGCTGGCCACCAGTCAGGGCACCGGAGCGGTCTCGTGGCTGAACTATGCGTTTCGCTTGATGTACTTGCCGATTGGCTTGTTCGGGGTCTCCGTCGGGACGGCGGCGCTGCCGGACATTGCCCGGCACGCCGCGGCCTCGGATCTGCCGGCCATGCGCCGGACCGTGTCCGACGCGCTGCGATTGATGCTGATGCTCAACGTGCCGGCCACGGTGGGGCTGATCGTCCTTGCGCGCCCGATTGTCGCGCTGCTCCTGGAGCGCGGGAACTTCGGTGCGGGCGACACGGCCGCCACCGCCGCCGCGCTCGTGTGCTACGCGCCGGGTCTTCTCGGCTACGCCGTCGTGAAGATCGCGTCGCCGACCTTCTATGCGCTGCGCGACAGCCGCACGCCGGTCATGGTCAGCGCGCTGTCGGTCGGCGTGAACGTCGCGCTGAATCTTGCGCTCGTCCGCGTCGCGGGCTTCCGCGGGCTCGCGCTCGGCACCGCCGTCGCGGCCATCGTCAACGGCGCCTTGCTGCTCTGGCTGCTGCGCGGCCGGATCGGGGGCCTCGACGGCCGGCGGAACGCGCGTGGGCTGGTCTTCGTGACGATTGCGTCAGTGCTCATGGGCGCCGCCGCCTGGGGCGCCGAGTACGCCCTCGAGATCGCGCTGCCGGGCCACGGCACGCTCGTCCGCGCCGTCCGCGTCTTCACGTCCATCGCGGTCGCCCTGGGTGTGCTCGTGGCTGTCGCGCGGGTCCTGCACATCGAAGAGTTCAGGGAGGCGCTCGCGCGGGCGGCTTCGAGGCTGGGGATGTCGTGAGGCGGATCCATCCCACCGTGCTGCTGATGGCGTGCGCGCATTTCGTGGTGGACGGCTACGGCAACATCTACGCGCCGCTGCTGCCGCTCCTGATTCCGAAGCTGCACCTGACACTCGCCGCGGCGGGGACGCTGACGATGCTGTACCAGATGGCGGCATCGGTGGCGCAGGTGGGATTTGGACACCTCGCGGACCGGTGGCGGCCGAGACTGCTCGTGATGGCCGGACCGGTCGTGGCGGTGGGCGTCCTCAGCTTCGTCGGCCTGGCCCCAAGCGTGCCGGCGCTCGCCGCCGTGCTGATCGTCGGCGGCCTCGGCGCCGCCGCGTTCCATCCGCCGGCGGCGGCGCTCGCGCACCGCCTCGGCGGCAACCAGCGGGGCCTCGCGATGTCGGTGCACATCACAGGCGGCACCCTCGGGTTCTCGATGGGACCGCTTCTCTTCGCGCCCTGGGCGCAGCACTTCGGCCTCAACTGGACACCGCTGCTCGCGATCCCCGGCCTGGTGGTGATCGCCTTCTTCCTGACCCGCGTGCCGCCGATCCCGCTCCATCACGACGGCGTCGCGGGATTTCGCGCCCTTCGGCCTTACACGCGGCCGCTGGCGCTCCTCTACATCGTCGTCGTCTTGCGGACGCTGACGTCGCTCGCCTTCGCGACGTTCGTCCCGGTCATGCTCACGCGGCGGGGTCTGAGCGTGAGCCAGGCGGGGGCCATCGCCGCGGTGTACCTCTTCGCCAGCGGCGCCGGCGGGTTCTTCGGCGGGCCGGCGGCGGACCGGTTCGGTCCCCGGCGGGTGATCGTGTGGTCGCTCGTGCTTGCGGCCCCCTTCCTGCTGGCCGCCCCGCTCCTGACGGGCTGGTTGTTCATCGTGGTCCTGGCGACCGGCGGCTTCTTCCTGCAGTCCACGCTGCCCGTAAACGTCGTGTTCGGACAGGCGCTCGCGCCGGTCAGCGCCGCGACCGTGTCGTCGCTCATGATGGGGTTCGCCTGGGGCATGGGGGGATTCAGCGTGCCCATCGTCGGGGCGATCGCGGATCGCTACGGCATCCAGCAGACGCTCGTCGGTCTGGCGTTCATCCCGGTGGCCGCGGCGACCGTCTCGACGCTGTTGCCCGCGCGCGCGCCGGCGCTGCATGCCACCGTCGCCGACACGCCGGCCTGATACTTGCGTGGTACGATAGCGGCCTGGACGTCCCGTAATGCCCCGCAGCCCCAGCCCCTCCACGATGGCGTACTCCTTCGGCCCCGGCCCGGTCACGCCTGCGGTCAAGATCCTCCTCTACGTCAACATCGGCATGTACTTCGTGTCGTTCTTCTTCCACGCCGTTGTGGACTGGTTCGGGCTGCAGCCGCAGCTCGTGATCGAGAAATACCGGCTGTGGCAGCCGGTGACGTACATGTTCCTGCACGCCCGCTCGCCGTCGCACATCCTGTTCAACATGCTCATCCTGTGGATGTTCGGCGTGGAGCTGGAGCGTCTGTGGCGGACGCCGTTCTTCGTGCGGTTCTACTTCATCACGGGCGTGGGCGCGGGCCTGCTGTCCGTTGCGGCGGCATTCCTGCCATTCGAGGCCACGCGCGCGACGTACACCGCCAACATCATCGGCGCCTCGGGTGCGTTGTATGGGCTGCTGCTCGCCTACGCGATCTACTACCCGAACCGCCCGATCCTGATGTTCCTGCTCTTCCCGGTGCCCGCGAAGTACTTCGTCGCGATCCTGGGAGCCATCGCGTTCATCATGTCGTTCGAGGGGGGCGGCTCTGTCGCCGCCACGACGCACCTCGGCGGACTGGCGATCGGGTATCTCCTGCTGCAGAGCGGGCGGGGCGGGCTGACCGCGGAAATCAAGTATCGCTACCTGAAGTGGCGCATGAACCGCATGCGCCGCAAGTTCGACGTGTATTCCGGCGGGCGATCCCAGAAGTCAAACTGGGATCGCCACGTTCATTGATCGCCGTCCAGACCCGCCACTGGCGCGCGCTGCTCGCCTGCGGGCTCATTCTTCGAGTGCTGGCTCTTCCTCTCGCCGGCACCGGGGACGTGGACGTCTGGAAGACGTGGAGCTACGCGGCCAGCCGCGGCGTCTCCACGATGTACGGCGTCGGTGGTCAGCCTCCTGCGCGCGGCGTGGTCACCTGGCGGACGCACCAGATGACGGTGGACTATCCGCCGGCCGCGCTCGATGGCCTTGCCGTCGTCGGTCTCGTCTACCGCGCGATCGATCCCACCTTCACCGATGGCCGCGGCCTGACGGTCGCGATCAAAGGGTCAATCCTCCTGGCCGAGGTGACGCTCTGCGCCTGCCTCTTTGCGCTGGTGCGGCGGCGTTACCCGGAGTCTGCGGCACGCGCAGCGGCGCTGCTGTACTGGCTGAACCCCTCGTCCATCATGAACGGCGCGATCCTCGGTTACCTGGATCCGTGGGCCGGATGTCTCGTGATCGCCGCCCTGCTCGCCATCGACGCCGGTGCAGCCGCGTCGGGCGGCGCGGTGCTTGCGCTGGCCGTGCTGACGAAGCCGCAGGCGGTCCTGGCGATTCCGGTTGCCGCGCTCCTCCTCGTGCATCGCGCCGGGCGCGACTGGTGGAAGGCGGCGATCGCTTCGTCGCTGGCCGGCGTGGCGACGGTCGCCGCCGTGCTCGCGCCGTTCGCCCGGATTGGTGCGCTCGCCAACCTCCGGCAGGGTGTCGGCTCGCTTCTCCGGCACGACATGCTCTCGGGTGAAGCGGCCAATGTCTGGTGGATCGTGACGTGGCTGCTACGGGCGTCGTACGCGGCGCGTGATCTCGGAGCGCGGGCCGCTTGGACGATGAGGGTGCCGATTCTCGGCATATCGCGCGTCATGGCTCTGGGGTATCCCAATCCCCGTCCGATTGCCGCACTGGCCGCGGGCAGCGTGATGGTGTGGGCTCTCTGGCGCGCGCGGCGCGCGGAGGCGGCCGTCGTGCTGGCCGCCGGCGCGCTGTCGGTGCATGCCTACTTCACATTGCAGGTGCAGGTGCACGAGAACCATCTGTACCTCGCGCTTCCGCTGATGGCGGCCGCGGCCGCCGTCCTGCCCAGGTTGCGTGGGCCTTTTTACCTCGTCAGCGCCGTGTTCGCGCTGAACCTGTTTCTGTTTTATGGCTTCGGTCGCGACTTCAAGACTCCGTCGCGCGCCTTCACGATGGTGGACGCGACGGTCGTGCTCGCGTTCGTCAACGTCGGCGCGTTGATCTGGCACGTCCGGCGCTTTTCACAAGCGTGTCGCGCGGACCTCACCGCTCCGTCTACAGGAGACTTCGCACCCAGCCGCCGTCCACAGGAATTGTGATCCCGGTCACGAACGATGCGGCCGGCGACGCCAGGAACGCGACGACGGCGCCGAACTCGTCCGGCGTGCCCATCCGTCCGAGCGGAATCCTGTCGACGATCCCGCCCTCCGCCTGATCGGGCGTGATTCCTTCGCGGATCGCCGTCGCGTTCGACAGCTCCACCACCCGGTCCGTGCGCGTGTAGCCGGGAGCCACGCAGTTCACGAGGATATTGTGCGGTGCCAGCTCCACCGACAGGGTCTTCGCGAGGCCGGTGACCGCCGCCCGGAGCGCGTTCGACAGCACGAGCCCTTCGATCGGCTGCTTCACCGAGATGGACGTGATGTTGATGATGCGCCCTCCGCCGCGGGCCTGCATGTAGGGAATCGCGCCGCGGCAGAGACGGACGACGCTGAGGAGCATCGAGTCGATCGCGTCGATCCACGCGGTCTCGTCGAGCGTCATGAAGGGGCCGGACGGCGGACCGCCGGTGTTGGTGACGAGGATGTCGAGGCCGCCGAACATCTCGACGGTCGTCTCGACGACGCGGACCACGTCCTCGGGGCGCCGGAGATCCGCCTGGATCGGCAGGATGTCCGCGCCGGACGCCTTCAGCGCGACAGCGGTCGCGGCCAGCGCGTCGCCGCCGCGCGCGCAGATGGCGACACGCACGCCGTCGCGGGCCAGGGCCTCGGCCGAGGCTCTCCCCAAGCCCTTGCTGGCAGCGCAGACAAGCGCGACCCGATGGCGTTCGTGCATTGGGCTCAGTGTATCGTGACGGCGGGCGTGCCTGGCCGTTCGGCGCCCCGTAGCCGGGCACGCTGACCACGATACTTTGCGTCCCTTGAGCCCCCTCGATGTGGTGCCAGCCGGCAGCGAGCACGACCCTAACAGCCACGTGCATCGAATTGATCTCAGCCCTCTGGCTCGGCAGAACGCCTGGCGACAGGCCCGCTGATCGCGTGTGAATTCCGCCAGCGTGGACCGGGCGTCCACGGCGGGCGACGAGGCGTCGGCCATCGCCCCAGAGTGCCACAGCTCGGTCCCGTCCCCGGCTGGAAGCGGGCGGCTGGTTAGTTCCTGTGGAAATACGAGTCGGTGTGATCGAGCCAGTCCTGGCGGATCGGGGCGAAGAGATCGAGCTCGAAGGTGTCGTCCAGGGCCTCGGCCTGGTGCTCGACCCAGGACGGGATGTGCAGGACTTCCCCCTCGCGGACGGTGATCTCCTCGCCGGCGATGAGGAATTTCAGCGCCCCCTGCAGGACGTAGGTCATCTGCTCGCTCTCGTGGTTGTGCATGGGCACGAGCGCCCCCTTTTTCAGGTAGATCTGCGCCAGCATCTCGCGCTCGCCGGTCACGATCTTCCGCGAGATCATCTCGGTGACCTTTTCGAGGGCGAGCTCGTCCCAGCGATACAGACTGACGAATGGGGGCATGAGAATCCTTTAAAAAGCCCGGTGATTATATAATGCCGGGACATGAAAGCGACGGCGGTCAGCCCTCGGACCCGGTCGTACGAAGGGCTTTCGGCGCAGGATCTCCTCCGCGCGTACCGCACCATGGTGCTGTCGCGCAAGCTGGACGACAAGGAAATCCAGCTCAAACACCAAAGCCTCATCTTCTTCCAGATCAGCGGCGCCGGCCACGAAGCGATCCTGGCCGCCGCGGGCATGGTCCTGAAGCCCGCGCACGACTGGTTTCACCCGTACTACCGCGACCGCGCGCTGTGCCTGATGCTCGGCATGACGCCGCTCGAGATGCTCCAGAGCGGCGTCGGCGCCAAGGACGACCCGAACTCGGGCGGCCGCCAGATGCCCTCGCACTGGGGCCACAAGGCGCTGAACATCGTGTCCCAGTCGAGCCCCACGGGCACGCAGTGCCTCCATGCGATCGGCACGGCGGAAGCAGGACGGATCTACGAAACGGTCACCGCGATCGCGGGGCGCGAATCGCGCTTCAAATCCGACGAGGTCACCTACCTCTCCATCGGCGAGGGCACGACCAGTGAAGGCGAGTTCTGGGAGTCTCTCAGCTCCGCCTGCACGCTCAAGCTGCCGGTCGTCATCCTTGTCGAGGACAACGGCTATGCGATCTCCGTCCCAGTGGAAGTGCAGACGCCCGGCGGCGACATCTCGAAGCTCGTCACGTCGTTCCCTGGCCTCCTCGTCCAGAGCGTCGACGGCACGGACTTCCTCGCCAGCTACAGGGCGATGGCGGCGGCGGTGGACTATGCCCGGGCGCGCAAGGGACCGGCGTTCGTCCACGCGACCGTCATCAGGCCGTACTCGCACTCGTTCTCGGACGACGAGAAGCTGTACAAGACGGCGGACGAGCGCGCGGGCGAGATCCGGCGCGACCCGATTACGCGGCTCGCGACGTTCCTCGTGCAGGAGGAGATCGCGAGCGAATCCGACCTGAAACAGATCGCCCGCGAGGTCGAGGCGGAGGTCGGCGCCGCGGCCGACCTGGCGATCGCCTCCGAGAAGCCCGCGCGAGACTCCGTTCGCCTGTATGTCTTCTCCCCTGATGTCGACCCCTCATCCCCCGCGTTCCACACACAGCCGGCGCCCGAGGGGAAGCCCGAGACGATGGTCGCGGCCATCAATCGCACGCTGAAGGACGAGATGGCGCGCGAGCCGCGGATCGTGGTCTTCGGGGAAGACGTCGCCGACGCGAGCCGCGAAGGGGCGATCGAAAAGGTGCCGGGCAAGGGAGGCGTCTTCAAGGTCACCCACGGCCTGCAGCGCGCATTCGGCAGCGCCCGCGTCTTCAACTCGCCGCTGGCGGAAGCGAACATCATCGGACGCGCGGTCGGCATGGCGGTCCGCGGCATCAAGCCGGTCGTCGAGATCCAGTTCTTCGACTACATCTGGCCCGCGATGATGCAGCTGCGCGACGAGATGTCGATGCTGCGCTACCGGTCGAACAACGCCTTCTCGTGCCCGATGGTGATCCGGACGGCGATCGGCGGGTACCTCCGCGGCGGGGCGCCGTACCACTCGCAGTCGGGCGAGAGCATCTTCGCGCACTGCCCCGGGATCCGGATCGTGTTCCCGTCGAACGCCCAGGACGCGGCGGGCCTCCTGCGGACCGCGATCCGCTGCGACGACCCGGTGCTGTACCTCGAGCACAAGCACCTCTACCGTCAGACGTACAACAAGGGCGAGTACCCGGGCAGCGAGTACATGATTCCGTTCGGCAAGGCCGCCGTCCGCCGCGACGGCACCGACGTCGTCGTGCTGACCTGGGGCGCGCTCGTCCAGCGGTCGCTGCTCGCCGCGCAGCAGGCGGAGAAGGACGGCATCAGCGTCATGGTCGTCGACATGCGCACGATCATGCCGTTCGACTGGGACGCCATCACCAGCGCCGTCCGGAAGACCAACCGCGTCATCGTCGCGCACGAGGATCAGCTCACGTGCGGCTTCGGCGCCGAGCTGGCCGCGCGCATCGGCGACGAGCTCTTCGAGCACCTGGACGCCCCCGTGCGCCGCGTCGCCGCGCTCGACACGCCGGTGGCCTACTACCCCGACCTCGAGGAGGTCATCCTCCCGCAGTCGGCGGACGTGCTGAAGGCCATTCAGGACCTGGCTCGGTACTGACTCTTCCGGCTCAAGGCGGAAGATGCGTGCGGCGGGCCTGCTGCTACCAGCGGTGAGGGTTGTCGGGGCGTCCCCGCCACCGCGCCTCGAGACGGTGCGGCCCACCGGCGGGCTCCCCGCGCACATTGCCGGCGCGTTCCGGGAGCCGACCGGTTTCCAGCAGACAGACAGTGGTCAGTATTTCGTCTTCGATCGGCGCGCGCACGCGGTCTTCCCGATTGCCGGGGATGAGGCGAAGATCACAGAGCCCTTTGTGTTCTGTGTGACCTCAGCGACCTTCGGAATGGGCCGTGAGGCCGTGATCCCGCGCTATTATCGGAAAATGGCGAAGAAGAAAGCCGTCCGCCGGAAGAAGGTCGCCCCATCCTCGATCGGGCTGACGCCCGCGGACGTGAAGGCGGTTCCGTCCAGGCCGCTCGACGAGCTCGCGGCGCAGGTCGAGGAAGAAGGCGGCTCCGTGCTCGGGCAGTACAACGATCCCTTCGGCGGCAAGCCGCTGCTGATCGTGGCGCTCCCCGTCAGCAGCGTCGAGCCCACACCCTACCAGCGGGACGCATCCGAGGCGCACGTCAAGCGGTTGATGGCGGTCGTCGAGAAGATCGGCCTGTTCCTGGATCCGATCATCGCCATCCGCCACGAGGACAGATACTGGACGCCGAACGGCAACCACCGACTGCAGGCGCTGAAGAAGCTCGGCGTCCGCACCGTCGTCGCGCTGCTCGTCCCGGATCCGCAGGTCGCGTTCAAGATCCTCGCGCTCAACACCGAGAAGGCGCACAACCTGCGCGAGAAGTCGCTCGAAACGATCCGCATGGCGCGCGCGCTCGCCGGCGCGAAGACGTCCAGGGACGACCCGGAAAGCGCCTTCGCCTTCGAATTCGAACAGCCCGCCTTCCTCACGCTCGGGTCCGCCTACGAAGAGCGCCCGCGCCTGAGCGGCGGCGCCTACCAATCCATCCTGCGCCGCGTCGACGAGTTTCTCGGCGAGCCGATCAGCAAGGCGCTCAAGGAGCGCGACCGGCGAGGCCGGAAGATCCTGAAGCTCGACGATGCGGTGAGCGCCGCGGTCGAGAAGCTGAAGGCAAAAGGGCTCACCAGCCCGTATTTGAAGCCGTTCGTCGTGGCGCGCGTGAACTACACGCGCTTCTCCAAGGCGGCCTCGTTCGACTTCGACGAGACCCTCGACAAGATCATCGCGAGCGCGCAGAAGTTCAACGTGGAACGCGTCAGTCAGCAGGACGTCGCGAAAGCCGGCGGGGGCCCGCCGCCCGACGACGATTGATCAGAGGAGCTTGCCGACGGGGCCGAGATCGAGATTCAGTTCGTCGGGCGAGATGTCGAACTGCTTCGCGAGCTCGGTGATCGTATCCTGCAGCTTCATCAGGGCGAGGCCGACCGATTCGGTGTCCTCCTCGCTCAGCGTGCCGCCTTCCAGACGCCGGATCGCCTGGCGCTCGAGAAGCTGACGGACCAGCTCGACCAGCGTCAGCACCAGCTTCAACACCGATCGCCGTACGTCGTCGGGATCCGCGTTCCAGCGCGGCGTGCGCGGCGACGTGACGTTCTCGATCTGTTTTCTGATCGCCTCGATCTCCCGCGCCCCGGCCGGCTTGGCGATCCTCCCGCCTTTTGCTTTCTGCCTTCTGCCTTCTGCCTTCTGCCTTCTGCCTTGACGCCTCTTCATAGGATCTCCGGCGCAAAAGCAAACGGAGGAAAAGGCCCCCTCACGGTGAGCGTCGGGTTTGCTTTCGTGAGCGCGGCCGCCGTCGTCACGTAGCGGTCCGAGCGCGTGTTCTCGACGAGGTGGTAGACCGCCTCGGGGAGGGCGGCGGTTCCAGGTTGATAGCGCTGGCGGGCAATCAGCGGCGCCAGCTTCGTCCTGAGCGGCCGGAACACCGCCGGCGGCGCCGGATTGGCGGCCCGTGCGGCCCGCCGCAAATACTCAGCGCCCGACGGCGGTCTTTCGCGCTTCGCACCTCGCGCCTCCCGCCTCGCGCCACCCGCCTCGCGCCACGTGAACTGCACGCGGCCCCGCACCAGATCGAAGGCTTCCGCGATCTCGTCGTCGCGTTCCTGCACGGCCTCCTCGAGGTGCTCGGATTCGAGCAGCGTGCCGAAACGGACCGGCAGAATCGCGGGCACGCGCGTCGCAAGCCGGGCCACGACGTCCTGATGCTTCTTCAGGCTTCCAAATTCCACGGGCGGCACATCGGCGCGGCGCTCGACGATGACGAAGGCGCCGGCCAGTTGGCGGACCGAGAGCGCGCCCGTCAGCCCCTTTCCCGCCGCTCCGGACGGCATGGCATCGACGAGCGCGAACACGTACCAGGCCACTACCGTGTACCCGCCCGTTTCGACGGCCGGAGCCCGCGAGGAGGGAGCACGCGGTCGGCCGCGCAGATGAGCGCCGACAGCCGGATGTAGATGAGATCGACATCGGCCAGCGCCAGGATGAGGTCCGCGTTGAGCATCACCCCCTTGTTCAGGAGGTTGTCGATCAGATCGAGCAGCGACGCTTCCTCGTCATCGAGGATTCGGCCGACCTGCCTCTTCAGCGCGACGGTCTTGGGCGCGCGGAGGGCCAGCTTCGGGAGCGGCGCGCGGCGCGTCGGCGGCGGGGGTTTGGGGTCCCACGTCGGGAGCTGCGGCCTGACGGCCGAGGGCCCGGGCGGAGCCGTGACGGTGGACGGCTTCGCTCCCCTTGGCGGACCGGGCCGTGTCCTTGTCCGCTTCACGCGCGAGCCTCCGCTCCCACGAAATTGTAGGCGGGCCACGGCCCGGTGAGCGTCAACTCGGCGCCGGCGGACGCACACAATCCGGCCTGCCGCTTCGCCTCTGACCTGAAGCGCGCGCGCGCGCCGGCCGTCACCAGAAACGCCGCCTCGAGGATCGGCGGATTGCTGCCGGGCTCCTGCCGGCGGGGCCGCTGCTGCGCGTCCCT
>WNFM01274897.1_pt4 | contig 16270 bp, 17 predicted proteins | sample 5400271 | NCBI WGS metagenome assembly WNFM01 (sample SAMN13153352, study PRJNA577476) | soil metagenome | isolation source: 60 cm saprolite on Douglas fir-dominated hillslope | place: USA:California | collected 2013-09-17
GGGCTGTACGCGACGCCGTGCAGGCGATAGCCGGGCACGAACGGATACATGTGGTGCAGCTCGTGGGCGTCGAAGTGGAGGAGCAGCGCGGAGAGCCACGCGGGCAACCGCAGCGAGCGCGAGAACTCTTCCTGTTCAATGGCCGGAAACGGCCGCACCGCGGCGCCGTGGCTGACGTGTTGCGGGATGTGCGTGTGCTGGCTGAGAAGAAGGACGTCCTCAACCATCAGACTGAGCACCAGCGCCGGTCCAAACGTCACCAGCATCTTGAGGGGACCGACGAAATAGATCACGAGCCCGTACAGCAACACCAGGATTGCCGCGTCGCGAACCATGCGGATGCGTTCAGTGCGGGACGCAAAGAACCGGAACAACCGCGGCAGGTGCCAGTAGTTCTCGAGACGGTAGATCACCGAGAAGAGGGGAATCGAGGTCTTCCAGCAGACGTTGACGACGACCCGCTCGAGGCGCGGACGCTCCCGCGGCACGAGCGCCGCGGTCGTGGGATCGAGGTCCTGCCATCCGGTCCAGCGATGGTGCCGGCCGTGAATCCGCGTCCAGCACGCATACGGGATGGCGGCGAATGCGCCGGCGATTCGCCCGATGATGGGGTGGAGGCGGCGGGTGCGGAAGAGCGTGTCGTGCCCGCATTCGTGCAGGACGACGAACCATTGGACGAGCGCCAGCGCGAGCACGACTTGGCCGGCGGCCCAAAGGAAGAGCCGGGGCTGGAGCGCGAGGGCGATCCCGGCGCCGGTCGTCACGCCGACCGAGGCGACCGCCACGGCGCCCGCGAGGTTCGACGGGCGCAGATGCTGGAGCTCCGCTGGGCGTGGTCGGGCCGCCTGCACGTCTCCTCCTTCCGCCACAACAGGCAAGGCGCAGGACGCCGTCGAAACGGCTCAGGAACCCTACCGGCGCGTGCCGGGAAGGGGCAGACTAGTGCGGCGACGGGGGAAAAGCAAGATTGGCGATTGGCGACTGCAGACTGAAGATTGGCGCGTTGGTCGAGTGGCGACGCCAGTCGGCAGTCGCCACTCGCCGGTCGCCAGTCTATTGAAGCCAGCCGCGGATGGCGCCGCCCCCGTTCAGCGTGGTGTGCACGTTGAAATAGAAGTTCGACGGATTGGCGAGGATTGCGGCGATAGTGGCCGCGGGAGCCGTCACCTGTAGAAACGAGAACGTGCCGGACCCGTTCGTCAGGGTGACGTTCCCCGGCGTCAGTGTGGTGCTGATGACGACGGAGGCGTTGTTGCCAACCGGTGCGGGACCGTGAATGTGGGCGATGTTCACCGCGCTCCCCGCCGGGAAGCTGTTCAGCGACACGTTGAAGTCGACGGTGTTCTTCACCGAGTCGATCGTGATGACGGCTGTCCCCCGCGCCGTGGCCTCCGCGTTCGTGATCGGCGGCACCTCGTTCAGCGCCGACAACTGCACTGTGAAGATGGTGGTCGTGCTCGGTGACGACGGAGTGCTACTTCCGCACCCGGCTGCGCCGATCGCCAGCATGCTGACCGCTATTGCCAATCGCTTCATCGCTGTCCTCCTCGTGTCTTAGGATGTAAAGGGCAAAGGCCAGCGCGAGGACCACGGCGAGTCCGACCGCGCTGGCATTCAGATCCGCCACGTCAGAATTTCCGGCTCAAGTTGAATCCCATGTACACGTCGTGCGGGCTGCCGCCCCGCGCCACCATTCCGGCCGTGCTGTCGAAGTTGTTCCCGAAGTTGAGCTGCAGCACATGGCCCCGCGTCAGCTTTTCGATGCCGACGTTCCACGCCGCGCGGTCGGGCCGGTAGCCGAAGATCCGCGGCGAACCTTCCGCTACGAGCGAGACGGTCTCGCGAATTCTGGCGCGCATGCCCAGGCCGATGAACGCGGTGTCGTGATGGTTCTCACCCGGGATCTCGCCAACCGGGTCGGGGGTCAGGCCGCTGTGGTCGTGGCCTGCGTGCGCCAGGCGCAGCGTCGCGGTGTGCGCGTTGTGCACGTAGGTCGGATTGGCGTAGAGCGCCAGCCAGGTGCCGTGGACGTGCGACAGCGTCGCGGAGATGCCGGGCTGCGGATCCAGGTGGAGATTGTTCTGGCCTTCGATCGACGCGCCGACCGAGAGGCCGAACGGCCCGCCGTCGGACTGACGGCGGACATCCCACTTGCCGAACGTCTCGATCGTCTTCCCGAGAATCGAACGGTGGATGCCGGCCTGCAGGTTCGAGGTCACCGCGAACCGGTACTCGAGGCCGATGATCGCGCCGTTGTCGGTGCCCAGGCCGTCCTGCGCGAGCTGGCTGAAGCTCCCGCGCCGGAGGTCGCGCGCGAAGCGGTGCGTGAGTTTGAAATAGCTCTTGTGCCGCGTGATCGGCGTCGTCGTCCACACGTTGACGACTGTCTGGTCCAGCTCGACGGTCGCACCGGGGGAAGGGGGCGCCGGCGTCTTGTCAGGTTTCGCCTGGGCTGGTGGTGGAGCCGCGGGATCCTGCGCGAAGCCGGCAACCGGACAAACAAAGGATGTGGCCGCGAGGAGCAGCGTGGCAAACAGACGGGGCATCGGGCTCGCACGATCGCAAGGGACGTGCCCCGGTAAATTCTCGCAAGTGATTGATTCTGTTATGCATCTTTCATGCGCCATGTTTACCGTTTCAGTAACCGCTTACGTGTCGTGTAAGGTACAGATTCATGGGTTGGCGTGAGCCATCGCGTTCTCTCAGTCTTCCCGAGGTCCACGGCTCGGTTCGCGTCCCCGCCACCGGGTTCTGGCGCAAAGTCTTTGCGTTCGCGGGCCCGGGGTATCTCGTCGCCGTCGGCTACATGGACCCCGGCAATTGGGCGACTGACCTCGCCGGCGGCGCGAAGTACGGCTACACCCTCATCAGCGTGATCCTGCTGTCGAACCTGATGGCGATCCTGCTTCAGGCGCTCGCCGCGCGGCTGGGGATCGCCAGCGGGCGCGATCTCGCGCAGGCGTGCCGCGACAGCTACTCGCGCGGGACGACCATCGTCTTGTGGATCCTCTGCGAGATCGCGATTGCCGCCTGCGATCTCGCGGAAGTCATCGGCTCCGCCATCGCGTTGAACCTGCTCTTCGGGCTGCCGATGACGTGGGGCGTGTGCCTGACGTCGGCCGACGTGCTGCTGGTCCTCTGGCTGCAGCAGCACCAGTTCCGCTACGTCGAGGCGCTGGTGGTGCTGCTCATTCTCGGGATTGCGGGGTCGTTCGCCGTCGAGCTGTGGTTCGCGCGGCCGGATCTCTCCGGCGTCGTGAAAGGCCTGCTGCCGAGCGCGGACATCGTCCGCAACCCCGACATGCTCTACATCGCGGTCGGCATCCTGGGCGCCACGGTGATGCCCCATAACCTGTACCTGCACTCGTCGATCGTGCAGACCCGCATGTACAAGGACGATCTCAGCAGCCGGCGCGAAGCGGTGCGCTTCTCGGTGCTCGACTCGACGGTGGCGCTGATGTTCGCCCTCTTTCTCAACGCGGCGATTCTCGTGATGGCCGCCGCGACGTTCCATGGCACGGCGTACGAGAGCGTGGCCGACATCGGCGACGCCTACAAGCTGCTCGAGCCACTGCTGAAGACCGGCCTGGCGAGCACGCTGTTCGCGGTCGCGCTGCTGTTCGCCGGCCAGAACGCGACGCTCACGGGCACGCTGGCCGGGCAGATCGTGATGGAGGGCTTCCTCAACATCCGCCTGCGCCCCTGGCTCCGCCGCCTCATCACGCGGCTGGTGGCGATCATTCCCGCGCTCATCACCGTCATCCTGTACGGCGAGCGCGGTACGGGCCAGCTCATCGTCTTGAGCCAGGTCATCCTGAGCCTTCAGCTGCCGTTCGCGGTGTTTCCGCTCGTCATCTTCACGGGGGACAAGAGCAAGATGGGGGAGCTCGTGGCGCCGATGTGGATGCGCGCGCTCGCCTGGCCTGTCGCGGTGGTGATCGCGGTGCTCAACGTATGGCTCCTCTGGCAGACGTTTTTTTAGGCTTTAGGCTTTAGGCTTTGGGCTTTAGGATGTATCAGAAAATTCTGGTCGCGATCGAGAACTCGGATGCGGATCGTACGGTTCTCGAGCACGTGCAGCAGCTGGCCAGGCTGACCGGCGCGTCGCTGCTGCTGGTCCACGTCGCCGACGGCTGGGTCGCGCGCCATTTCGACGAGCTGGCGCTGCGCGAGTCCGAAGAGATGATGGAGGACCGCGCGTACCTGGAGCGGATCCAGGAGCAGCTCGTCGCGCGGGGCTTCACGACGCGCACGCATCTGGCGATGGGGGACCCGGCGACGGAGCTCGTCCGCGTGGCGAACGCCGAGCACCCCGACCTGATTGCGATGTCCACGCACGGCCACCGGCTGCTGAACGACATCATCCGCGGCAGCACGGCCGATCGCGTCCGCCACAGTGTGTCGATCCCGGTGCTGATGATCAAGGCCAAGTAGATCGCCGACTGCCGATCGCCAAGGACGACCGTCACGCCCGGGACGTCACTAATCGCCGCCGCCGCGGCGAGGCGTGGGCTGGGGAATGCGCGGGACCGCGGGGTCGAGGTTCTTCTGGATGACCTTCAGCAGCGAGTGCGGCGAGGCCGGGTCGTCCTGCGTCAACTCCCAGATCATGGCGCCGCCGTATTGCGCGCCGAGCTGCGTCTCGCGGGCGACGGTGGTCTCACCCTGATAGCTGAAGACGGCGCCGTCCCGGTACGTGCCGCCGCCGACCGTGTCGACCGCCCAGGCGTTGGGATAGCTGGCGAGGATCGCGCTGTAGTTATGAAAGCCGATGCCGAGGGTGAGCTTCTCCCTGGGCACGTGCTTGGTGTTGGCCCACCAGGCCATGTCGGTCACGCTGCGCTCGTAGGAGCCGTAGATCATCACGTTGACGATATCGAACTGCGGCAGGACATCGTCTTGCGTGCCGGCCTGGATGTACTGCGCGACGGCGGCGGTCACGAGCTTGCCTTTCGGCCGGAGTCTGGCGACCAGCGTGCTGACGAAGGTGGTGAACGGCACGCCCATCTGCGTGGGCTGCTCGATGTCGACGTCGACGCCGTCGATGTCGTGCTTCTTGAGATAGGCGTCGATGACGTCGGTGAGCGGCGAGGAGAGGCCGGCGTTGTAGAACTGCATGATGTTCTTGTCGCCGCCATCGCCGCCGATGGAGATGAGCACTTTGGTGCCGTGCGCGTGGGCGGCGTCGACGATCGTCTTGAGCGCCTCGTCCGTGAGCGACCTGTTGGCGGCGAGCGTCATGTCGCTCTGCGCGGTGCAAGGGCCGCTGCAGATCGGGGGGTTGACGAACGCGAGATTGAGATGCGTCATCTTAGTGAAGTCGAGGGTCCTGGCGACGGCGTTCCAGTCGGCGTTCTTGTAGACGCCGAGGTAGCCGACCAGGTAGGGGTGCGCGTTGGGCGGGCCGTCGGGGATCTGGCAGGCGCAGATAGTGGTGTCGCGGTTCTGGGCGTAGGCCACGGTCGCGCAGACGACGCCGGCGGCGAACAGCAAGGTGAAGAACCGGAAGCTTCTGAGATGCATGCTGGCTTTCTCCTGAGGTGCAGTACTAAGATCGATCTGCTGGCGGCGCCAACCGATACACGCCGGGTGCGGGCATGGTCGCGTAGCCTTCGGCCACCAGCGCGCGGTTGCCGCGTCCGGCTTCCGGCCGCTGCAGCCCCGTCACGCGGGCCATTTCGCCGGGGATCGTCATGCCGGCTCCCGCGAGGAAGCAGCGGGCGATTTCCCGCAGGGCCGTCTCCCGATTCACGCGCCGGCGGAGCGCGTCGGGAAACCGTCCGACGGCGAGCGTCCAGATGTAGGTGAACTTCGGTTGATAGAAGACCTCGCTCGGCACCACGATCATCGCGGCCTGGAGCTCATCGAGGCCTCTCGTGAACGCCGTGCGGTCTTTCACGCCGGACTCATCGCGCAGGTCCCCCGTGCTCATCTCCCACTCCCGGCGGAGCACCTTGAGGATCGCGCGCGCGTTCCGGCTCAATCGCCGTGCCTCCTCCGATCGGCGCATCCCCCAGACGGCGTGAAAGTACGGAATCATGCGCGGCGCGAGGAACATCGTCTTGCCTCGGGGCAGTTTGGCATAGTAGACCTTGGCGCGCCCCACGAGCTCGTCCTTCAACACCCACGCCAGTGAGGTCTCTGGATCCTTCTGGACGTTTCGCGGCAACACGGCGTCGCGCCGCCCGCAGACCGCCACGTAGAGCGACGGGCCGGGTCGCCGGGAATCGGTCAGGCAGGCGGCGAAGCCGATCTGCTCGATGAAGCGCTCCGCGTCGAAGGCGGTTTCGATCTGGCGCGTGGCTTCACGACGCCAGCGTTCGTCGCGGTACTCCTCGATCTCCGTTGGAATCTCGGGCCCGGGTCGGATCACGGTCAGAGCTTGGTGACTGTCGCGATCCGTTTCGCTGCCCGCGCGCCGGACTGCAGCGCGCCTTCCATGTAGCCGACAAACGCGTAACAGGTGTGCTCGCCGGCGAGATACACGCGGCCGCCGAGCGGCTGCTGGAGCTGCGGGCCGAGCGTCGTGACTTCCCCAGGCGCCGGGAAGGAGTACGAGCCCTTCACCCAGGGATCCGACGGCCAGTCCATGAAGCGCGCGCGCTCGAAGCTCGCACGCAGGCCTGGATAGAGAGGCGAGAGCGCGGCGAGGTATCGCTCGGTGCGTTCGGTCGGCGACCACCCGCGGCAGGTGTCCGCCGCCGCACCGCCCGAGAACGCGACGACGCCGGCGCCGGCCACCTTCTGGTGCTGCGTCGTGTGCCACGTCAGGTGCACCGGTCCGTCGCCGAGCGAATCCGGTCCGGCGTGCGAGTGGCGCCAATACAGGTCGCGGACCTTCATCAGGAACTTCACATTGGCGCCCATCTGCGGCACGGAAGACACGTGCAGGCGCGGCGTGAAGGCGATCCGGTTCCACGTGAGCGGCGGGACCGCGAGGACGGCATAGTCCGCCTCGTGCTTCGTCCCGCCCGCGGTCACCGTGACCCCGCGGCCGGTCGCCTCAATTGCCGACACCGCCTGCCGCTGGCGCACGCGCGCCGCGCCGATCGCCGCGGCGAGCTTCGCCGCCAGCTGCTGGCTGCCGCCGGCGCACCGGTGGACCTCCGTGTCGGTCCAGTACTTCTCGACGCCGCCTCCCTTGATCATGGCGAGATTGCCGAGATAGCTCTGCCAGGCGGTCGAGACGCCGTTGTCGGCCACCATCTGCGCGTCGATGCCGACTTTGCACAGATCGGAAATCGGCTGCACGGAGATCCAGTCGGCCAGCGATCGCCTGTCCAGGGCCGCCGCGTCCGCGGCGCTCCACGCCGCGAACGGATCGGCGATGCGCGCGGCGTCCACGTTCAGCCCGTTCAACGCGGCCTTCATCTCGTCCCACAGTTTCTCCGACTCGGCGGCTGTCAGCCGGCGGCCGTTCAGGACGATCGGCGATTCGGCATCCTCGTCGGTGATGTCGATGAAGGACAGGCCGAACCGCTGCTTGTAGTCCATCCAGATCGCATGGTTCGACCCAATCAGCTCCGCGCCCCCTTCCATCGTCCCGCCCGGCACGAGGTCCCGGAAGCTGACGACGCGGCCGCCGACGCGGTTGCGCGCCTCGAGGACCGTCACGTCGGCGCCGGCGCGCGACAGTTCGTAGGCGGCCGCGAGCCCCGCGAAGCCGGCGCCGATGACGACCACGCGGGGACCGGACGATCGCGGCTGGGCGAAGGCGAACCGCTCGCTCAAGAGCAAGCCGGCGGTCCCGGCGAGCGACCGTCGGATCATTTCCCGCCGATCGATCGGCGCCCCGTAACGGGCGTGCAGGCGCGCGTACAGCGATCGCATCAGATCACCTCACCGAATCACCAAATCACCAAATCCCGAGATCACCAACTCAAGAACGTAGAGTCTACTCGGGATGGCGGCCGATCGGCCGCATTACTCGGACCGGAGGGCGATCGCGGGATCGACGCGCGCGGCGCGCGCGACGGGAACGATGCTGGCGGTCAGGGCCGCTGCCATCAGGATCAGGACCACTTCGACGATCGTCTCCGAGTCCAGTCGCGAGACACCGAACAACAGCGTCGACAAGGTGCGTGTGAACGCCGTCGAGACGAGCGCTCCCGCGATGGCGCCGCTGATGGCGATCGACAGGACCTGACGAACGATCATCCACGTCACGCCGATGGGCGTTGCGCCAAGGGCAAGACGGAGTCCGACCTCCCTGGTGCGCTGTTCGACGACATACGACACGACTCCGTACACGCCGCCGGCGGCGAGCGCCAGCGCCAGCCCTCCGAAGACCGCAATCAGGATCAAGGTGAACGTCCGCTGAGCCGCTGAGAGCGAAATGTAGGTCGCCATCGGTTGCAGATGGAAGATGGGCTGAACCGGATCGGTCGCGATCGGGGCCGCCCGGACCGCTGATTCGATTCGCTCGGGCGGCACGGTTGAGCGGACCACGAGACTGGACCACCCTTGCGCCGGATCGACCTGGGGAAAGGGCATGTAGATCGCCGCGTCAGGTTTCTGATCCAGGGCGTACTGATGCACGTCGCCCACCACGCCGACGATGACGGCCCACGGTCGATCCTCGTCGCGGCCCAGCCGGATGTGCCGGCCGATCGGATCCTCGCCATGAAACTGGCTGCGCGCGGCGGACTCACTGACGAGGGCCACCGGCTCCGCCGTTCTCCCGTCCAGCGCGGTCAACCCGGGGCCACGCACGACACGAATCCTCATGACGTCAAGGTAGTGGACCGAGACCAGATACCTGTCGAGGCTCGGCGCGTCCGCGGCGTTCGCGACCCGGTGTTCGCGGATGTGGACCTGCGCGACCGACGGATGGCTCAGGGGCAGCGTGCTGGAGTAGCCCGCTTCCTGCACGCCGGGGATCGCTCGCACGCGCTCGACCACTGCGTCAAGGTGATTATGCCTTTGACAAGACTCTACCATCGGGGCCTAGACGTAAAAGTCTAGACCTTCGCTTCTATGACGAAACCGCCAAATCTCGCCTGCCTGTGGGCCTTGGGTTAGACTAGTATTTGGACCATGCCGCAACCTTTGGAGCACGAAACCGCCTTGTTCGACAAACACGCTGAGGAATGGCGCAAGAAGCACCTCGGCCAGTTTGTGCTCATCAAGGGTGATGAGATCGTAGGATTCTACCCGTCCCTTGAGAAAGCGTTCACGGTTGGCACTGGGCGCTTTGGTCTAGAAACGTTCTTGGTGCGTCAAATCGTTCCCAAGGACGTCGTGAACGTTTCTCTATACGGCAAACGGATTCACGTCGCGTAGGATGTCCTCCAGTGCAGCGCGGAAGCGGCGAGCGGCTGAAGCCCAAGCCGCGCGGAAGCTGCAGCGCGAACCGGTCGTTCTACAGTTCGACTACCAGCCCGGAGCTCTCCTGTACCACGGTCCGATCATTACGACCGGGTTAACCATCACGCAGGCGCACGCTGACGCCTTGACGGCGGCAGGCAGTCCGGTTCCGCCTGTGGTCTCATGTCGGTTCTTGATTGATACCGGCGCTGATGGCTGTGTCGTGAAGCATGAGTTTGCCGTCAAAGCCGGACTGAAGTTGATCAACGCCAACTCTCCATTGGCCGGAGTCGGTGTTGACACGACCGGCAAGACGTACATGGGGCGCGTGGTGTTTGGAGTCCCATCTAAGGTTATCAGCGGTGCGGTCCACAGCATGAGCGTGGACACGCAAGTCATGAGCGGCGATCTTAAGACCACGTTATTCGATGGATTAATTGGTCGCGACGTCCTCCAGCATTTCGTCATGACGTACGACGGCAAGACGGGCCGCGTAACAATGCAGTACCACAAGCCCTCGCCCTGAACACTGGTGGCGACCCTACCTACCACCACGAGGACTAGCGCCCCTTCTTCCGCGTCCCCTTCTTCTTCGGCTTCTTCTTCAGGTTCACAGCCCGCGATCCCTTCACGTAGTCGGCCGGTGGTGAACCCAGGAAGCCCCTGACTGGCGTCTCGAAGTCCACGTTCAGGGGCGGCAAGATGCCGGGGGAACGCTCCATCTTCGACAGAATTGACAAGCGTTTACGCGGCATACTGGGTACCTGCATCGTGAGATTCAATCTGGAGATTCGTGGAACATTTCTGGAGACGACGCGAAAGTACGTGGAACACCGATAACTCTGCCACGCAAAGAACTATCCAAGCCACTATCAATACCACAACGTGGCCCACGTGTTGACGCCCGACGGAGCGTCCCCCACAGTCTGCCGATGAGCTCGCGGAGCGTGATCATCCCTGACCGCCCAGCAGCACGTGCATCATCGTGGTAATGCGGTCCCACTCGGCCTTTTCGGCGGCCAGCCGCCTCCGGCCGGCGGCCGTGATCGCGTAGAACCGCGCCTTGCGGTTGGAGTCGGTGACGCCCCATTTCGCCCGCAGCAGCCCTTGCTGCTCGAGGCGCATCAGGCCCGGATAGAGCGTGCCCATGTTGATCTGGTGGGCGCCTTCGGAAACGCGTTCGAGTCGCGCGGCGATCGCGTACCCGTGCAGCGGGCCCATGGTGGCCACCGTCTGCAGCACCATGAGATCGAGCGTGCCCTGCAGCAGTCCGGCCTTGACGTGTCCATCGGCCATGTCGATGGAGTATACGCGACTCTATTAGACTGTCAAATGGTCAAACGACCGCTCGGAGCGCGACGACGACGACGAGGGCGCTTCTCTTGAGGTTCAGGTCCGTCCGACGGCGCCAGCTCTGCCGGTCGTACGGTGCGAGTCTTGCTCTAGCCCGGGACGAAAGGAGAGGCAGAGCTCATATGGAACTCGGTTCGCCGGATCCCGCTCGCGGCTGGTGTCGGTGGCTCGTGCTCGCCATTGCAATGGCAGGGTCCACGACTGTGCTCACCGGCACACGCGTCATTGATGAGCCGGCGGTCTCCGCTCTCTGGCGCGAGCCCGCGGACATCGCGGACCGCGACTTATTCTACGGGCCTGGCGGGAAAGCGCACCAGCCGCACGGCACGATGACATTTCTCCAGGAAGATCTCGACGCCACGAATCCCAAGTTCGATGTGCGGGACGGCGACGGAGTGAAGTGGAAACTCAAGCTCGGTCGTGAAGCCCGCCCGGAAACGGCCGCCGCGCGTCTGGTCTGGGCAGTCGGCTATGCAACCGACGAGGACTATTTCCTGCGCGAGGTGCAGGTCACAGGGATGCCGCTTCACGTGCACCGGGGGCAATCCCTGATCGGGGCGGATGGCACGATGCACGACGTACGGTTGAAGCGGGAACCGGGCGGACGGAAGAAGGTCGCCAACTGGGCGTGGCGGGATGACCCCTTCACCGGGACGCGGGAGCTGAACGGATTGCGGGTCCTGATGGCGGTCATCAACAATTGGGATGTCAAGGACATCAACAACGCGGTGTACGCGTACCACGACGGCAAGGCGGCGACCGCCGAGGAGCGCGTGTATGAAGTCAGCGACCTGGGGTCCAGTTTTGGCAGCGCAGGTCTCGAGCGCACCAACGGATCGACCGGGGAGCTCCGCGCGTACCGCCGCACGTCGTTCATCAAGAAGATCACCCCTGGTGACGTGGACTTCGACGTTCCCAGACGTGCCGATTTGATCGTCCTGTTCAACGTGCCCGAGTTCTTCATGCGGCTCCGGCTCCGCTGGATCGGCCGGCACATTCCGCGCGACGACGCGAAATGGATGGGACGACTGCTGGCCCGGCTCTCGCCGAATCAGATTCGGGACGCGTTTCGCGCGGCCGGATATTCGCCTGAGGACGTAGAAGGATTCGCCACCGTGCTCGAATCGCGCATTGCGCAATTGACTGGGTTGTGATTGTCGGCGCGCAGCCATCTGCCGCCGTTTTTCGGTGTTCTTCTGTGCCGGGTTGTGGCGGAATAGATCAGTGGCACCTCGAGCTCCGTGGCGGACGCGCGCGTGGAAGCGCCTGACGAGCCTCGAGCGTCATGAACTGTCGTGGCTGCTCATCGGCCTCGGCGGCTGCCTTCTGCTGATGGCCTTCCTCATCCTGGCCGGAGAGGTGATGAAAGGGGAGACGCTCGCCTTCGACAAGAAGATCGTCCTCGCGCTCCGGAAAGTGGATGACCCGTCGAGGCCGATCGGCCCCGCCTGGATCACCGGCGTGCTGCTCGACCTGACCGCGCTCGGCGGCCCCACCGTCCTCGGACTCGTCGTGCTGGCGGTGGTCGGCTTCCTGGTCCTTCAGGCGCGGTACCGCACCGCGTTCTTCATCTTGACGACATCGGCGACCGGCGCGGTGGTGGGTGACGCGATGAAGAGCGCGTTTTCCCGCCCGCGTCCGACGCTCGTGCCGCACCTGCGCGAGGCGTTGTCGAGCAGTTTCCCGAGCGGCCACGCGATGCAGTCAGCCGTCATCTATCTCACACTGGGCGCCGTGCTGATGCGGATCGCCGAGGGGCGCCTCACGAAGGTCTATTGCTTCACGACGGCGATGCTCCTGACGCTCCTGGTGGGCGTGAGCCGAGTGTGGCTCGGCGTGCACTATCCGACCGATGTCCTGGGCGGGTGGATTGTGGGCCTGTTCTGGGCGTCAGCGTGCTGGCTGGCGGCGCAGCGCTACGAAGTCCCCGCAGGCATCCGGGCGGAAAAGCGGAAGGCCGGCGCCTGAGTCGCCGATGTGTCACTCCTGACGGACGTGTGCCAGTCCCGCACAGTGCGCGGGCGCCAAGGCCTGGATCTCGGACAATCCGGGCCATTCTCCGGGCGAGGTTTTTGCAACGTGCCCATTACCGGGAGGTGAGTGGAATGTTCGACTTGCACCGCGCCACGACGCTGCTACGCTATGGACAGCGCCAAACCGCTACGATGACGGAAACGATGACAGAAACCACGCTGGAAACGATCCTGCTCGTCGAAGATGAGCCCGCCGTCCGTCAGTTGTTCGCACAGGCGCTGATGCGCGCGGGGTACCAGGTCCACGAGGCGCGCAACGGCCAGGAAGCGATGAAAGTATTCGATCGGCACGGCGAATCGATCGACATGCTGCTGACCGACATGCGCATGCCCTACATGGGCGGGGCCGAGCTCGCGCACCATCTGCGCGGCCGCCGGCGCAGCCTCAAGCTGCTCTGCATCTCGGGCTACCCGGGCAACCTGGACGCCGAGCTCGCGATTGACTTCCTGGCGAAGCCCTTCTCGCGCGACGACCTGCTGAAGAAAGTGCGGGAAGTCCTGGACAAGTAGGGCCGCGGAATACGCGGAGTACGCGGAACGCCTTCCGGCTAGAATCTTGCTATGACCCGAACGGGCTTGCGGCTGGCCGCCGCGGCGCTCCTCGCGGCGCTCGTCGCGGCCGGCGCGCGGGGGGCCGAACGGCAGAAGCTCACCCTCGCGGTCCTGCGGCGCGACGGCGTCATCATCCCCTTCGCCTCCTTCGACGGCCGCAACTGGGGCCTGCACTGGCCCGACTCCGACGTCGGCGTCCCGCTGCCGATCTCCCTCGCCGACATTCCGAAAACCTGGTGGGGACCCCAGGGTCCTGACGCGCCGTGGACGGCGTGGCTGCCCGGCGGGGACACCCGTCCGCTCGCGCTCGCCAAACCGATCGACGCGAAGGTCTTCTGCAGCGGCCACCCCGCCATCGCCACGAACTATCGGGGCGACCCGTTCGATCCGCGCGAGCCGACCGGGCCGAAGGACGGCCTCGCCATCGCCGGCGACGTGAAGGTCCAGGACATCATCAGCATCTCGGTCCATGCGCCGGACGCCAGGCGCGTGATCGACATGATCACCGACGAGTTCAACGCGCAGGAAGCGCTCGCCATCCAGCACTTCACCGACTGGACGCATCCGTTCTGGATCTGGGAACGGAAACGGTACGCCATCGACCTCGAAGCCTTCTATCGTTCGAGCGAGTCAACGCCCCGGGGCCAGTGGAAGACGATTTACGTCGAAGCGATCCGGCGATTTCCGCCGCGCGCGGGGGACAGGAACTGCGGCCTGATCACCTTCGCGCGCGGCTGGATCACCGAGCGGGAGGGGAAGGCCCCGGTCATCAACATCGGGGCGCGCGTGACTTACTGCGATCGCGCGGAAGTCTCGTTCATGCTGCCGTTCGGCCGGCTCCTGATCGACAACGAGGCCTACTGGGTGTACCAGATGTCGAGCTGGCGCGACGAGCTGTACAGCGTGACGCGAATCCGGCCCGACGGCGCGCGTCCAGTGGTCGCCGTGGCCGGCGGGGGATGCCCGAAGGATAGCGTGCGTTGACGGTGAGGGCTTCCGGCCGGCTGCTCCTCGCCGCGGCGAGTCTCCTGCTCATGCCGCTGGGGCTCCGCGCCGCGAACCGGTTGCGTCCGGCCCCGCCGTTGCCGCCCAGTTACCTGCCGGCCCTCTCCGGTCCGCGGGAGCGCAGTTCCTTCGACGCGGGGCGGGTCACCGACCTCGCCCGGATGAACCCCGGCCTCGTCGTCATCGGCGACTCGATGGCGGGATCCCGCATCGACCCGGCCCTCCTCACGCGGCTGACCGGACAGCTCACGGCGCCGTTGCTGTATGCCGGGAGCGGACCGGCCTGGTGGTATCTCGCGCTCAAGAACTGGGTGATCGCCAGCGCCATCCATCCACGCGCCGTGGTCGTGTTTTTCCGTGACACGAACCTCACGAACGTGCTGTTCCGCATCGACGCGACCTGGGCGCTCGACACGGCCGCGCGCGATCGCGAGGACGACCTGAACGCGGCCGTGGCGCGCCGGCGCGGCAGCCCGTTCTACCGGCTGCGCGACGGCGTTGAGCGTGTGTACCAGGCCGAGCAGGCGCGCCGCTGGATCGAGCCGGCCGTCGACGAGTGGGCGGCGCGCGTGATCTTTCCGTACCGGAAGCCGCGCGCCGCGTTCCTCGATCGCCTGAACGACCGCTTCGGGCTGTCGCACCTGCGGCCGATGGACGCCGCCGACATGCAGGCCACCGAGGACCGCGACGCGGACTTCGACGCGTTCGTCGACGAGTCCGGCCTGCCGCTGATGCTGCGCGACGCGCGCGCCGCGGGCCTGACGCTGGTCCTCGTCCGCGTCCAGCGACGCCCGGTGGACGGCCGTCCGCCCTACCAGTCGCCCGCGCTGCTGCGGTACGCCGCGAAGCTGCAGACCTACGTCGAGGCCCACGGGGGCGTCTTCATGGACGACACCGGCGATCCCGCAGAAACGCTCGACTGGTACGGGGACGGCGACCACCTGTCGCGCGAGGGCCGCCGCCGGTACACGGAGCGCTTCGTTTCCCGCCTGCGTCAGCGCGTTCCGTGATCTTCCACAGCCTCGACTTCGTCGTCTTTTTCGTCGTCGTCGTCGTGATGTACTGGCGGCTGCCGCACCGCGGGCAGAACGTGCTGCTGCTCATCGCGAGTTATTTCTTCTACGGTTACGTCCATCCCTGGTTCCTGATCCTGATCGCCTCCTCGACGACCATCGACTATCTCTCCGCGCGCGGCATGGAGCGATGGCCGGGGCGCAGGCGCGTCTTCATGGCGATCAGCATCATCTCGAACTTCGGGATGCTCGGTTTCTTCAAGTACTTCAATTTCTTCGTTGATAACCTGCACGCCGTTCTCGGGGCCGCCGGCCTGCACGTGAGCCTGCCGGTCCTGCGCGTCATCCTTCCCGTCGGCATCTCGTTCTACACGTTCCAGGCGATGAGTTATACGGTGGATGTCTTCCGCGGCGAGCTTCGCGCGCGGCGCAGCCTGCTCGACGTCGCGGTCTTCATCTCCTTCTTCCCGCACCTGGTCGCCGGCCCCATCCAGCGCGCCTCGTACCTGCTTCCGCAGGTGGAAGGGGAGCGCCGGTTCTCGCTGCCGAAGGCGGCGAGCGGCTTCTATCTGATGGTGTGGGGCTTCTTCAAGAAGCTCGTCGTCGCCGACAACGTCGGCATCATTGCCAACAAGGTGTTCGCGCTGAGCGATCCGTCGTTCGAAATTCTGTGGGCCGGCGTGTTCGCGTTCGCCATCCAGATCTACGCGGACTTCTCGGCGTACACCGACATCGCGCGCGGCTCGTCGCGGTGGCTCGGGTTCGAGCTGACCGAGAACTTCGATCATCCTTACATGGCGCGCAACCCGGCCGACTTCTGGCGGCGCTGGAACATCTCACTCTCGTCGTGGTTCCGCGACTACGTCTACATCCCCCTCGGCGGATCACGCGCGTCGGAGTGGATCTGGGGACGCAACGTGCTGATCACGTTCCTGCTCTCGGGCCTGTGGCACGGCGCGAACTGGAACTACGTGCTCTGGGGGCTCTATCACGGCCTGTTGTTGGTCA
>WNFM01227997.1_pt1 | contig 16269 bp, 14 predicted proteins | sample 5400271 | NCBI WGS metagenome assembly WNFM01 (sample SAMN13153352, study PRJNA577476) | soil metagenome | isolation source: 60 cm saprolite on Douglas fir-dominated hillslope | place: USA:California | collected 2013-09-17
GATCGTGATCGATTTTTCCGCCCGCCGGGTCTGGTGTCTTGTCGGTGATCCCCGCCTTTTGAAACGCCAGCGAATTGCAATACACCGTATGCCCGCCGCGATGCTCGATCTGTGCCGGATGATCCGGCACCGCCGCATCCAGATCCTCAATCTTCAGCGGCCGCCCGTCCGACGTCTTGGTATCGTCATATTTGAATCCCAGCACCCATTCGCCCGCCGGAGTTTTCGCCGCCCGCTCCCGCATCGCCGCCTGAATCGCCGCAATCGACCGCAAGTCGCAATCCACCATCCGCAAATGCATCACCCCGGCCTGTGCCGGGTGCGAGTGCGCATCAATAAATCCCGGCAGCACCGTCGCGCCACCAAGATCAATTTTCTTCGCGCCCACCCCTGCCAGATGCAGAACGTCCGCATCACTGCCCACCGCCAAAATCCGTCCGCGCGAAATTGCCACCGCCTGTGCGCGCGGCTCCCGCGCATTTACCGTCACAATATTTCCGTTGTGCAGGATCAGCTCCGGCTTTTCCGCTTCCATCGGAAACAGCGAAATCGCCGCCATCGAACCAAGAAATTCCCGCCGCGTCGGATGGTCAGTCATTTTTTCCTTTTCAGAGTTTAGAACAATCCCGCAGATGCTACGCTGCCCCAGCGCCGGCGTCAATTCGGTGCAAACGCCAAACACCTACTCCAGCGCGCCACCTATCACGTGGAATTTCATGAAGTTGGTCGTACCGCGCACGCCCATCGGCGTACCCGCCACAATCGCGATCACATCGCCTTTGCGTACCAATTTCTCTTGCAGCAATCGTTTTTCGGAAATTTCCGCCAACTGGTCCACTTTTCGCAAGTCCGGTATCCCCAGCGGCGCTACGCCCCACACCAGTGCCAGTCGCCGCCGCGTTTCCGCTTCCGGAGAAAACGCCGCAATCGGCACCAGCGGCCGGTAGCGCGAGATCAGCCGTGCCGTGAAACCGCTGTGCGTGAACACCACGATCCATTTCATGTGCAGTTCGCGCGAAGCGTGGCAGACCAGTTCCGCCACGGTCTCCGCTACTTTTAGTTTTTCCTGCGGCGCCGGCCGCGAGAACTCAGTGATACTCGCTTCCGCCTCTTCGATGATCCGTGCCATCATGCTGACCGCTTCCACCGGATACTTTCCGCTCGCCGTTTCCGCCGAAAGCATCACCGCATCGGACCCGTCAAAAATTGCATTGGCCACATCGGAAGCTTCCGCTCGCGTCGGCCGCGGATTTTCGGTCATCGATTCCAGCATCTGCGTCGCGGTAATTACCGGACGGCGAAATTCTCGCGCTCGCGCGATAATATTTTTCTGCACCACCGGCACACGCTCCGGATTCATCTCCACGCCCAAGTCGCCGCGCGCCACCATCACGCCGTCCGATACCCGCAAAATTCCTTCCAGGTTTTCGATCGCTTCCGGCTTTTCCAGTTTGGCGATTACCGGGGTCTCTTTTTTCGCGCGGCGAATTAGACTTTTAGCCAGTAGCACATCTTCCGGGCGCCGCACAAAACTCACCGCGATGTAATCCGCTCCATGCGCCAGCGCGAACTTCAGATCCGCTTTGTCCTTCGGCGTCAGCGCAGGAACACGCAAATTTACTCCCGGCAAATTGATGCCCTTGTGCTCGCCGAGCGCGCCGCCATTCACCACGTGGCAATTCACATTTCGACCGCTTACATTCTCCACCCGCAACTCGATCAGCCCGTCTGACAACAAGATGCGGTCGCCGCGATGCACTTCCTTCGGAAGTGGTAAAAACGTCGTATTGACCCGCGTCGAATCGCCCAGTATTTTCGCGGTGGTAATCGTGAATTTCTGTCCCGCGCGCAACATCACCGGCACGCCGCCGGCCAGCGGCCCGGTGCGGATCTTCGGCCCCTGCAAATCCGCAAGGATCGCGATGGTCTTTCCAAGTTTGCTGGCCGTCGCCCGCAACGTTTGCATGCAGCTCAAATGTTCGGCATGGCTGCCGTGCGAAAAATTCAGCCGCGCCACATCCATTCCCGCGAGCAACAATCGCTTTAACACCCGCGGGTCGCGCGATGCCGGACCAATGGTGCACACAATTTTGGAATGTCGAAAGCTCATGTGACTTCCAGATTTACCGAGAATTGTCATTCTGAGGCGATCCGACGGGATCGCCGAAGAATCTCAACTTCAAAACAAGCGCCGCTCAAGAACGTCGGGTAACTCACCGCCCAGCTGCGAACTCCCCAACCAGCCGCACCATCAAGTCCACGCCCTTGGCAAAAGCCGCCACCAGAATCCGCTCGTCGTCGCCGTGCATGCGCCTCAAATCTTCCTCCGCCAACGGAAACGGCACCAGGCCATACGACTGCACATTGTGCAAACGCAATTGCGCCGAATCCGTCGACCATGTCGACTGAAACGGCAGCACCGGCGCACCGCCAAACTCTTCCGCCGAAGCTTTCACGATCGCCGCGTAAAATTCCGATTCCAGCGAAGAGTCTGGCGCCGCCAATCCGGCGTCCGGCTGCACTTCCAATTTCACTGCCGGATCGTTCACCACTTTGTTCAACTCCGCCAGCAGCGCGGTGATCGTATTTCCCGGCAACAATCGCACATTCAACACCGCCCGCGCCTCCGAAGGAATCACGTTCGCCCGCACTCCGGCGCTCAACATCGTCGGCGAAATGGTGTCGCGCATCATCGCATTCCACATCGGATTGCCATCTGAAAGCACGCGTACTGCATGCTCGCCGCGGTCCGATGTTTCCAGCGAACGGATCCACTTTCCAATTTCGTCGTCTTGCAGCGGCGCAATTCCCTCGAAATATCTGCGCACAATGGTGGTCAGGTGCACCGGCGCGGTGTAGTTGCTGATCTTTTCCACCGCTGCCGCCAGATGCGTTACCGCGTTATCCTTCAATGGAATCGAAGCATGGCCCGCGGTTCCTCGCGCGATTACATTCACATTCACGGTAACTTTTTCGCTGGCTTGCACCGCGACGTACTGCACCTTCCCATCCTTTGCGAAAACGTTGCCGCCCTCGTTGATGGAATACTTCGCCGCGATCTTGTCCCAATATTTGGCAATCGCGGCACGGATATTGGCATCGCTCGGTCCCTCTTCGCTGGCCGTCGCCAGAAAAATCACGTCGCGGTTTAGCCGAGCATTGGCGCGTTTCAGCGCAATGAACGCCGCCAGATTCGCCGCCAGCATTCCCTTGTCGTCCACCGCTCCGCGCCCGTAGATGTATCCATCCTTGGTCACCGCGCCAAACGGGTCCACTGTCCACTTGTCCCGCTCCACACCTACCACGTCCGTATGCGCCATCAGCAGCAACGCCTTCGATGGGTCCTTGAATGTCGAACTGTTCAGCCGCGCCACCAAAGCGCTTCGCCCGGGCGACAGTGGCAGCAGCTCCGCGGTGATTCCCTCTTTTTGCAATACCGCGGCAATGTATTTCGCGGCCGCTTCTTCGTTACCGGGAGGGTTGGTGGTGTTAATCTTGATCAAATCCATCAGCCAGCCAGTCGCTTCCCGCGCCAGCGCTGAAGTATCGCCCAACGGCCCGCTGGACTGCGTCATCACCGGCTGTCCCGCCACCGGCTGCCCAATTCCCGGCACCTGCGCTCCCGTCCAGGGACCTAAGATCGCCAGGCACAGCGCGCCCAGCAACGCTTTACACACCTCTCGCATCCTTCTCACCTTGTTCTCTCCTGTTTTGTGCCCGATCGCGCCTCTGCGCAATCAATTAGCAAACGTTTTTCTTCAATTCTGCTTCATACTAACATGCGATTAGCGAACGCTCGGCGGCTGGCAACGCCCGGCGTTCCTAAGTTCCACCGTCGGCTACTGGCGCGCCGGGTCAGGGTTTAAGGGTTGTTTTACAAACCCTTAGAAAAACAAGTTGTACTTACAAACCCTGAGTCAAACAGGGGCAATTCATGGGGGATGGGATGATGGGATTTCTTGCAGGAGTATTTCGGCGTTTGGCGCTAGCAGGCGTCGCCTTTGCGATCGGTGTGACCGTTCTTTTTGCCCAGGCGCCGACCGGGCCGCAGTCCGGCGGACAACCGCAGACCACGCCACCTCCGGGACAAACTCCGACCCCGCCAAAGCAAAAACCGCCCGAGGCCGGCCTCTCCATCGCGGTCGAAGTTCCCGTGGTCACCATGGACGTAGTCGCCACCACTAGTCACGGCGACATCATCACCGGACTGAATCGCGAAAATTTTCGAGTTCTTGAAGACGGCGTTCCGCAGACTATCACCAACTTCGGCCCCACCGAAGCTCCTATCACCATGGTCATCGTGATGGAGTTCAGCAACAGGTACTACGGGCGGTTTTCCTATCTGGCGAAATACTGGACCGATGCGCTCTTCCCTCATCTCAAGCCGCAGGATTACGTCGCGCTGGTTACCTTCGACATGAAACCGAAAATGGAAGTGGACTTCACACAAAATAAAGACGAAGTCCGCAACGCGCTTTATCACCTCTATTTTCCAGGGTTCAGCGAATCGAACGTCTACGACGCGCTGCTCGATACCGTGGATCGCCTGAAAGATGTGCCTGGCAAGAAATCCATTCTGCTGATTGCCACCGGCCGCGACACTTTTTCAAGACACAACTACGACGAGACCATGAAAGCTCTGCATCAAACCGACGTGCCGATTTTCATCGTCGGCATGAGTCAAGTGGTTATGCTTACGGCGGAGTCGCGCGGCTACCGCGGAAGCGAAATTGATTTCGCGCAGGATGAAAATCAGATGAAGACTTTCGCTCACGAAACCGGCGGCAATGCCTGGTTCCCGCGCTTCGAAGGCGAAATTCCCGGAATCTTTCAGGAAGTCGCGGCATTCCTTCGCAACCAGTACAGCCTGACCTACAGCCCCACCAACCGCAATCGCGACGGAAAATTCCGCAAAGTGAAAGTAGAACTGGTCGCGCCCGACGGCTCACCGCTCACGGTGCAAGACCAAAAAGGCAAAAAGCAGAAATACCAGGTATACGCACGCGAAGGCTACGTCGCCCCCAAGGGCTTGGATTAATTCTGAAGATTCAGGCCGGGACGCGCTAATACCCGCGCGAAAAATCGACGCGATTTGATAATTCTTTCCCGCTGAACCATTCGTCCAGCAGTTTCATCATTAACTCCGTTTCGCGCTCCCATAACCGTTCGCTGATTGCGCTGGTGTGGGGTGTGATGAAAAGATTCGGCGCATGCCACAACGGCGATTCCGGCGGCAACGGCTCCTTGCTCGTCACATCGAGCGCCGCGCCGCCCAGTGCTCCGCTCTGCAACGCATCGGCCAGCGCCGCTTCATCCAACAACGACCCCCGCGCCACATTGATCAGACGAGCGCCGCGCTTCATCCGCGCAATCTGCCTAGCGCCAATCAGATTTTTGGTCTCCGGAGTCTCCGGCGCCGCAATCACAATATAGTCCGCATGTGGCAAGGCGTCGTCCAATTGTGAAATCGGCAGGATCTTCTCCGCGTTCGTGGCGTCGCCTTTGCCCGACCGCGTCACTCCCCACACCCGCAGTTCAAACGCATTTGCTCGCCGCGCCAGTTCGCGCCCGATCGATCCGTAGCCCACAATTAACAGAATGCTGCCGTTGATTTCGCTGATGCGCTGCGGCTTATCCCACAATTCCTGTTGCGACCATTTCGCCCGGTCCTGGTAACGCAGCGAATCTGGAAAGTTTCTGGCCAGCGCCAGAATCAACCCCATGGTGTGCTCGGCGACCGGCACCGACGGGATTCCGCTGGTATTGGTTACGATTCCCCTGGAATTTTTTAGCTCGGGATACATTAGTTGCGAAACTCCGGCCGCGGTCGAGTGAATCCATTGCAGCTCATTCGCATGCGCCAATTGAGCCGGCCGCAGAAACGCGCCGACAAAAATGTGAGTGCCTGGCAACTCTTGTGGCAGCAAATCGTAATTCGGCAAATGAACCACCCGCATTTGCGGATAGCGCGCGCGGATCGTCTCGGCAAAAATCACCTTTGGCCGCCACTCGGTGAACGCGTGCCACACGCAAATCACCAGCTTGGTTTCTGCAGGAGTTGAACGGATCGCTGAGCCTCGGAGCGGCATTACGGCAAAACGCGCAAGTCCGTGCCGGTCATGTCGGCGGGCTGCTTCTGGCCGAGCACGGCGAGCAGCGTGGGCGCAATGTCGCGCAACGCGCCGCCGGCCTTCAATTGCAGCTTTTCGTTTTCCGTTACCAAAATGAACGGAACCGGATTGGTGGTGTGATAGGTGTGCGGGCCGCCGGTGACCGGATCAATCATCGTCTCCGCATTGCCGTGGTCCGCGGTGATGATCCACGCGCCGCCGCGCGGCTTCAGCGTTTGAAAAATTGTACCGAGGCCCGCGTCCACCGCTTCCACTGCTTTGATCGCGGCTTCCAGCTTTCCGGAGTGGCCGACCATATCCGCGTTGGCGTAGTTCATAATGATGGCGTCGAAATCGCTTTTCTCGATCGCGTTCACCACCGTATCCGTAATTCCCTGCGCCGACATTTCCGGCTTCAAATCGTACGTCGCGACTTTCGGCGACGGAACCAGGATGCGTTCTTCTCCGGAGAACGGCTTCTCCACTCCGCCATTGAAAAAATAGGTTACGTGAGCGTATTTTTCGGTTTCCGCGGTGCGCAGATTCTTGTAATTCAAATCGGCAAACACCTGCGCCAGAATTTGTTCGAGCTTGTCCGGCTTGATCACCGATTGCAGCCACGGCCAGTTTTTGTCGTACTGGGTCATAGCCACGTAGAAAAGATTCTTCGGCCGCTTGGCATCGACAAATTTGTCGAAGTCCGGCGCCGCCAGCGCATAAGTCATTTGCCGTGCGCGATCCGCCCGGAAGTTGAAAAAGATAATCGCGTCGTCATCGCGAATTGGGCCGACCGGTTTCGCCGAGCCTTCCTCATTCGTCGCCACAATCGGCTTTATGAATTCATCGGTCACGCCCGCTTCATAACTTGCATTCAACGCGGCGACCGGGTCGTCGGTAAGGGTTTCCGCTTCGCCGTGCACCAGTGCGCGATAGGCGAGTTCGATGCGCTCCCAGCGGCTGTCGCGGTCCATCGCGTAGTAGCGGCCAACCAGCGTCGCGATTTTTCCAACGCCAAGTTCGCGCATCTTCTGTTGAAGTCGCTGCACAAACTCGCGCCCACTGTGTGGCGGCGTGTCGCGGCCATCCATAAAGCAGTGCACAAAAACGTTTTCCACTTTTTGCTGCTTTGCCATTTCCAACAAAGCAAAGAGATGCTGAATGTGTGAATGCACGCCGCCATCGCTCAGCAGCCCGAGAAAATGCAGTTGCCGCTGCCTCCCGCGTTCCATCGCTTTTTGAAATAGCGGAACCTGATCCAGCGTGTTGTTCGCCACCATCAAATCGATCTTCGTGATGTCCATGTGCACGATGCGGCCCGCGCCAATGTTCAGGTGGCCGACTTCGCTGTTGCCCATCTGTCCTTCCGGCAACCCCACCGCCGGCCCCGAAGTGTGAATCAGCGTGTTCGCAAAATCCTTGATCAGCCGGTCGTAGTTCGGCTTGCGCGCGAGGGCGATCGCGTTGCCGTTGGTCTCCACGCGATATCCCCAGCCGTCCAGCACAGTCAACACAATTGGTTTCGGTGGTTGGCTCATTTTCCCTCGGAAAAATTCCTTACGATGCGCAAAACACGCTGAGCGCCGCGAGCAACCGGTCCACTTCCTCGGCGGTGTTGTAATGCACCAAGCCGACGCGCAGCACGCCGCCCAGTTTTTCGACGCCGAGGCGCTCGGTCAAATTGAGCGCGTAGAAATTTCCGTCCCAGGTGAAGACTCCATGTTCGCCAAGAAATGTCGCAGCGTCGGTCGGCGTGCCTTTGCTGAGGCGAAAAGAAACGGTGGAGCAGCGCCCGGCAAATCGCGCTGGTTCGGTGATACCAAAAAATCGCAGGCCGGGAATCGCCAGCACTCCTTCGATTAACCGCGTGACCAACGAACGTTCGTACGCAACCGTCGAACGGTAAGCTGCCAGCAGCGCTTCGCGCCGAGTTTTCGCCGATGGATCGCAGCGCCGGCCGAGTTCGGCGATGTATTCAACCGCAGCGTGAATCCCCGCAATCAATTCCTGCACTTGTGTGCCCGTCTCCCAACATTCTGGAACCACATCGGTCGCGGGCCGCACCTTGTACGGCTTGAATCGATCAAGGTGTTCTTTCTTTCCGTACAGCGCGCCCATGTGCGGGCCAAAGAATTTGTACGGTGAGCACACCAGAAAATCGCAATCGAGCGTTTTCACATCAATCGGACCGTGTGGCGCGTAGTGCACCGCATCAATGAAAATCATTGCGCCAGCCGTGTGCGCCAGCTTGGCGATTTCCCCAACAGGATTGATAGTGCCAACGATATTCGACGCGTACCCGACTGCGACCAATTTTGTTTTTGCGTTGAGCTTGCTCTTCAGGTCGTCCAGATCGAGCGTGCAGTCCGACTCGCGAATGTCCACGGTGCGAATCACCACGCCTTTTTCTTCCAGCACTTTCCATGGCGAATAATTCGCGTCGTGATCGAGCACCGTCAGCAGAATTTCGTCGCCGGCTTTGAGTTCGCGTCCGATCGCCCGCGCCAGACCTAGCGTGATTGTGGTCATGTTCTGCCCGAAGACCACTTCCTCCGGCGAACAGTTGAACAAGTCCGCCATCGCCGCACGCGCCGCCGAAATCATTTCATTGGTGCGCCGGCTGGTCAGAAACGCGCCGTAAGTATTTGCGTTCGCTTCCAGAAAATATCGCTGCACAGCGTCGATCACTTGCCGCGGTACTTGCGTTCCTGCCGGTCCATCGAGGAACGCCGCTTGCTGGCCGTTCACTTTTAATTGCAGCGATGGAAACTGTTCGCGAACCCAGCCGACATCGAACGTTTTGGAAATGCTTTCGTGCAAAGCAGGTGTGCTCATGGTGCTCCCAGTGCGAATGGCAAGCCGTTAGTTTCTCACACTCACGCCAACGGGAAAACACCGCAGCGCACCAGCATCACCGTGTTAGCATCAAGGGGATTGGTTCACACATGCCGCGTCGGCGCCGGCTAAAAATCAAATGAGCGGTCCCACGCGCTGGGACGCGCTCCGCGCCACGATTCATCCCAGGAAACCATGCCGGAAAATGCTGCGATGTCAGACCGGACGCGCATCGTGCGCGAGCCGGTTCGCGCGGAGTACGACCGCGAAGCGATTTGCAAGATTCTCGACGAAGGTTTCGTCTGCCACGTCGGCTTCACCGCGGACCAGCAGACCTTCGTGATCCCCACCATGTACGCGCGCATCGGCGACGCCATCTATTTTCACGGCTCGGCTGCCAGCCGAATGCTCCGCGGGGTCAGCGCAGGCCTCAACGTTTGCGTCACCGTCACGCTTGCCGATGGACTCGTTCTCGCGCGCTCCGTTTTCAATGAATTACAGATCGGTAGTCGCGCTCGGCCACGCGGCCATCGTCGACGAACCCGCCGAAAAATTGGCAGCCCTCCGCGCTTTCACCGAAAAAATCCTGCCCGGCCGGTGGAACCATGCGCGCCAGCCCAATGAAAAAGAATTGAAGGCCACCAGCATCTTGCGTTTGCCGCTCAATGAAGTTTCCGCGAAGGTTCGCGTGGGCGGAGTCGAAGACGACGCTGAAGATTACGCGCTGCAGGTGTGGGCCGGAATCGTTCCGCTCCGCCTGGTCGCCGATGCGCCGATTCGCGACGAACGCTGCGATCCATCGCTGGCCACTCCAGCTTACGCTGCGAATTTTGGCGAAAGGCTTAGCTAAACCGCGGGTCGCACCGCGCGCAGAAAATCCGCCAGCAATCCGTACGCCGTCGCGTCAATTCCCGGACTGTGCTCGACCATCGAGAGTCCAAATACATCCAGATCAAAATGGATCGCCGAGCTGGATCCCTCGAGATTCGCCAGCGGATCGCTAGCCAGCAACAGCTCCGGACGCACCGTGCAATCGACACCCGCCCCGCGCCGTTCCGCCCTGCACACCAGCTTGTAGCGCATCCCCGCGGCACGCACGCTGCGTATCTTCTCCGTACTCAGATCGCGAATTCCGGTTCGCTGCACTTGTTCCAGCTTCACCGCAAATCCCATCAGCACGATCGTCAGTGCCGCCACTTTTACCGCCGAATCCCAGCCATCCAGATCGTTCGAAGGATCAGTTTCCGCTATGCCCAGCACCTGCGCGCGCTTGATCGCATCTTCAAATGACAATCCTTTTTCCACTTCGCTCAGCACCACGTTGGTCGTCGAATTCAACACTCCGGAAAATCCCCGCAGCTCGGTTGCGGGCAACCCCGAGGGAAACATCGAAAAGATCGGCACCCCATCCATCACCGTCGATTCGCAGAGAAACTTTTTCCCACGGTCCCGCGCCAGTGCCGTCAACTCCTGGTACGCGTGCACCACCGGGCCTTTGTTCGCGGAAATCGCGTGCGCGCCGTGATTCAACGCCGCTTTGAGGTGATCGATCGCCGGCTGCCCGCTGTGCGGATCAAGCGAACTGGTCTCAAAGAAAATATCCGCGCGCGATTGTTCCAGCCATTCCGCAGCGTTTTGCGGAACTGGCGACGATGCCCGCGCCGCCGGCCAGTGCCCGTTCAGCAGCGCAATCGGATTCAACCCGTCTGGATCCGCAACCCAGCCCGCTCGCCGCGTGGCAACTCCGGTCAGCCGCCAGCGCACGTCATACCGCCGCCGCATTTCGGTCTCCTTGGCAATCAGCAGCCGCAGCAACGCTCGGCCAACATTTCCAAAACCGACGATGGCGAGATTATAGAGAGGAATGTCAGCCTCTTCTTACGAATTAATTTTCACAGACCTATTAGCGAACCGCGGCGTCCAGCTTTTGCACAACAGTAAGAATGTGCGCGGCTTCCGTTTCCAGTACCCGCGCCGTCACCACGATTCCTGCGTCGGCTTCTTTCCACTGCTTTTGTTCGATCGCCTCGCGCACCACCGGCAGCGTTTTCGCCTCGTAGCCGGTATATTGACCGGGAGCGTCGACAAAATGTTTGAACCACGGCCGCCCGGGCAGCCCTTCCTCCAGCGTCAGCTTGTGTTCGCTCTCCATCAACGCGGCATTCACTTCCGCGAGCGAAGCCTTCGCAATCGCCGCTCCCCCATTGGCCGTTGCCCTCTCCAGGGCCTGGCGGTACTCGGCGCTCGCCCGCGACAGCGAGTCAGTCGCATTGTCCAGCGGCGCAAAATTCAGGAACGGAGGCACCGCTTCCTTCTTCGGCGGAACCGATTTCACTTTCGGATCAGTCATCGCCGCAAACACGCCCTCTTCCAGTTCGCGGTTGCGCTCGATAATCTCTTCGCGCGATTTCTGCGCCAATGTTTTCAGTTCTTTTACATAGGTCTGCATGGTGTCGGAGAAATTCCCGAATTCGAACGGCAACAAATCCGCATCCGCCAGCCTCATGATCGCCGTTCCCGCGGTCTGCGCCAGCGCCCGGCCGTACACAAAATCCGTATCACTGAAGTGCGTAAACCAGTAGAAATCGTCGTAAATCGAGTGGTAGATGCCGCCGCCATCTTCGCCGCCAAATCCGAGATTCACCGCGGCGACTCCGTCATGCTGCAAAAACGCGCCATAATCTGATCCTGAGCCCAGCGCGCCAATGCGCAAATCGGTGCGCGCCCGCGCTTCTTGCCGTTCGGAAATTTCATCCGGCCGCCCGATCTGCCGCAATTGTGCGCGCTTCCACACCGAAAGCTTCGTCTCCGGATCCTGAATATCCCGCGCCACATCGTTGATGAATTTTTCCAACGTGTGCGAACCTTCCGCGCCGAAGTATCCGCGCCCGTTGACATCCGAATTGATGTACGCCACCGCGTGCGCTTTCAATTCGTCGGCGTGCTCTTCGGCAAATTCCGTCGAGCCGATCAGCCCTGGTTCTTCCGCGTCCCACGCGCAAAAAATAATTGTACGCTTCGGCTTCCAGCCATCTCTCACCAACTGGCCCATCGCGCGCGCTTCTTCCATTACCGCGATCAAGCCTGAAATCGGATCCTGCGCGCCATTCACCCACGCGTCATGGTGATTGCCGCGAATAATCCATTGATCCGCGTTCGAGGTTCCGGAAATTCTTCCAATCACGTCGTAAATCGTTTTCAATCCCCAATCCGAGTTCACTTTCAAGTGAACTTTCGCGGGCCCCGGCCCGACGTGATAAGTCATGCCGAGTCCGCCGCGCCACGCGCGCGGAGCAATCGCTCCGCTGATCGCCGCCAGCAGCGGCTCTGCATCGCCGTAGGAAATCGGCAGCACCGGAATTTTCGTAATCACCGGCACATCTTTCAGCTCCAGCCGCTTGGCATTTTTTGTCGCGCCAACTCCCGGCGTCAGCGGATCGCCCGGATAAATCGGATCATCCGCCACGCTGCCACGCTGCACGCCATCACGCGGACGCCACGGTCCCGCCGGAAAAGTTTCTCCTTGTTTGAATCCATCTTCGTTCGGATCGGAATAAATAAGGCAGCCCAGCGCTCCATGCTCCGCCGCAACTTTCGGCTTGATGCCGCGCCACGAGTGGCCGTATTTCGCAATTACGATCGCGCCTTTCACCGAAACGCCCAGCCGCTCCAGTTGCTCGTAGTCCTCCGGAATGCCGTAATTCACAAATACCAGAGGTCCCGTAACATCGCCGTCGATCGAGTACGCGTGGTAAGTCGGCAACTGCTCGCTCTGCTGGCTGGAAGTTGGATCGCCCGCAACCGCCGGCTCCTGCAGTTTCGCCACGAACTTCGGCCCGCCATCAACCAACTCAACGGCGCGCTCTTTCGGCGTCGGATACAAAATGTCAAACGTCTCGATGTGCGTATCGAGCCCGAACTCTTTAAATTTAGCCGCCAGCCATTCGGCGTTGTCCTTGTCGTACCGCGTCCCCACGTTGTGCGGGCGCGCCGATAGCCGTTGCATGTAATCGCGCATCAATTGGGGACTCGGAATCGCCTTGAACTTTTCTTCCCACTGCCGTTCCGTGCGGGAAGATTCCGTCGAAAATCCCGCCAGCAGCGGCTCGTCCGCAGTCGTAACTCTCCGAACCGGCAACAGCAGCGCTGCCGCCAGAACAGCAATCAGCAAAAGAAGACGATTCTTCATGATTCCCTCAATGCCAACGATGGACACGGTATTTTGCCTGAAGCACCGCGAATGCAAAAGGTCTATTAAGGCCCAACGTGGAAAAAGTAGTTTAGGAATTCTGGTCCGATTTTTTGTGCGTGGTATTCAGAATTTCGTCGGGAATGCGCAGCCGTTCAACCGGAACGTCTCCCAAAATGTGCGATTCGATAATTTCGTCAACATCTTCGGGCCGCACTCCACCATAAAAAACGCCTTCCGGATACACCGCGACCGTCGGCCCCAACTCGCACTGATCCAGGCAGCCGGACTTGTTCGCGCGAACCAGCTTCACCCCGCGCTGCGCCAGCTTGATCTTGAATAATCGCTGCAATTCGCCCTGTCCGGTGGGATCGCAGCACCCGCGCGGATGGCCTTCCTCCCGCTGATTCATGCAAATAAAAATGTGCTTCTTGAATTTAGGCATTGATTCGAATCACGTACTTCATGCTGCTGCTCGCGTCCACATCCATCATGCGACGCACCGGAGCAAATCACAAATCGGGCTTGCCGCGCGCTTTCATCAGTCGCGGGCAAAACTCCACGCGAAACGACAGCGCATTGTCGCGGTTTTGCATTTCTTTTTTTGCGTTGGCCCGGCAATGAAAGATCACTTTTTGCGATTCCGGGTCGATGGCCGGCTCGCCATTTAACAAGCGTGAAAAATGCATCTCGGTTCGGACTACGTCGGTGTCTCCGTCTTCCACGTAGTTCACCGCCTGAAGATCCAGCGTGCCGCCGCTCTCCAGTTCCAGAAACAGGGTGTCATGCAAATCTTCCCGTGCATCACGCAGAATCCGCAGCGGCTCGTCGCCTTCCACCGTCAGCACATAGTCCGGCAGCGGATTTTCATCCACTTTCGCTACTGCGTTCTTCGCGCCGGCCCGCGCTTCCACCCTCTTGGCTTCTGCCAATCGAATCGTGCTGGACGACCACCACAGCACGGTGACCGCCGGCAATGGATGGGCCCGCGAAATGGTCACACCGGCCACCACCGCCGTGTTTCGCCCGTTCACATGCGAATCATCCACTACGCCCGATTGGGAATTCGTCGCGCGCTGCGTGTAATTCGATTCCAGGGAAAATTTTGAGGGGCTCCACGGAGAATCCTGCAAAATTCGGAAAACATCGGCCAGCGTCCACTGCTCGGGAGGTTTGTCCCACGGAGGCGTGGCCGCAAAAACAGCCACGGCAAAAACAACAATCGGCGCAAAGAAACAAAACGCGATACGTCGCTTAAACATGGCTGGGACCCACCCCATTCTAATCCCACTGGATGCGTCCGGCCGCAAAAGAGTTGCGACTTCGTCAGCGCTTTACTTTCAACTTTACTGGCGGGGCCCACATATCCGCGGTTGGCACAAACTCGATCGGAACGCCGGTGACAAACGTCCGCATCCAGCGCGCGCATTCTTCCATCCCGGCCTGCTCGGAAGCAATGTGCCCGAGCAGGATCAAGGGGCCTTCAGTGTAGGCGTCCGTTACGTACTCGACGGTTTCCCACTCGTGCGTTTCGCCCGCGATCAGCACTTGCGCAGCCGGCATCTCCAGAGCTCCGGTCTCGCGGTGAAATCCTGCGGAACCAGGACTGAAGGCAATGCGCGTCACTTTCAGTTCGCGATCACCCGCGATCCGCGGCACCGCCGCGCGCAGCTTCGCGCCTACTTCCTCCGCCAGCTTGGCAACGGTAGTTTCCGGAATGGTGAAAAAATATTGGTTCGTCGGGTCCTGATATTTTTCCCAGCCCAGCTTGTGAACGTTGCCAAGTTCGATTTGATCGATTGCCATGCGGTGCATGTGATCGTGGAAGCGCCAGATCACCAGATGATGTTTCGCGATGAACGCGCGCTTCTCCTTCAGCACCGGGTCTTCTTCGCCCTGCGGCAATTGCGCAACTTCATCCTGATGATCGTAGAACGTCGGCTCGTGCGTGATGATCAGGTTTTGTCCATTCGCCGCGGCACGCTGCAGAACATCCAGCGTCGCCATCATCGTCACCGCAATTCCAGTCACCCGCGTCTGCGGATCGCCGGCTTTGAACGTGTCCACCGTTTTTTCCATCCACGGAATACCGACCTGCGCTTCGATCTGTTCCACTACTTCATTCGCTGTCCAGATCTTTTCTGGCTTGCCCGAGGCGTTCGCATCCTGTCCGTGCGCTGTCGCCATCAAAAACAGTGCTGCCGCAAAGCTGATCACAATTTTCATGGTGCCTCGCAACTTGCATAACGGTCCGGCAAAACAAGTGTACGCCGCATGACGCAAATCATGCTGCAGATTTCAGGAGAGTTCCTTGGACATGACGATAAAATGGCTGGGGATTTTCAGCGGGGTGGACTCCGGAATCGGTGCGATTCCAGTCTCCTTATATCCCAGCCGTTTATAAAACGGCGGAAGCTCGGCACGCACGCTTACGGTGCGGAGGTCCACTCCTTCACATCCGGCGTTGCGGAAATAATCTTCTGCAGCCGTGGTGAGCCGGCGGCCCAATCCGGATTTCTGCCGGCTCGGCTGCACTCCAAGCAGTCCGAGATAGCCCCGTTTGCCTTTCACTTCCACGTACACACAGCCCAGAAGTTCTTCCGCTTCGAACAGCAACAGAAAATTTCCGCTTCCGAACAGCGCACGCACTTTTTCGGAATCGATGCGATCGCCTTCGATCACGATTTTTTCCACAGCGAACGCCGCGTTGATCAACTGGACCAGCGCATCAGTATCGGTCGAATCTGCCAGTCGCACGCGGTATTGCGGCGAGGCGTGAACGGCGTCTGACATTTATCGTGCCTCAGGAGAAAATGCTCTTGCCCGGAAATCGCGCAGCGGACCCAAGCTGCTCCTCAATGCGCAGCAGTTGGTTATATTTGGCGATGCGATCGGTGCGTGAAGCGGAGCCAGTCTTGATCTGCCCGGCCGCGGTTGCCACTGCCAAATCAGCAATGAACGTATCCTCGGTTTCCCCGGAGCGATGCGAAATGATCGAGTTATATCCAGCCTTGCGCGCCAGCTCGATCGCATCAATCGTTTCGGTCACGCTGCCAATCTGGTTCAACTTGATCCGAATCGCATTGGCGATTCCGTCGTTGATGCCGCGCGACAATCTTTCAGTGTTCGTAACAAACA
>WNFM01275568.1_pt1 | contig 16268 bp, 12 predicted proteins | sample 5400271 | NCBI WGS metagenome assembly WNFM01 (sample SAMN13153352, study PRJNA577476) | soil metagenome | isolation source: 60 cm saprolite on Douglas fir-dominated hillslope | place: USA:California | collected 2013-09-17
AAGAGCAAGCTATTCCATTGATCATGCAAAAGCATGATTTGATTGGGTGCGCACAGACCGGCACAGGCAAAACCGCAGCCTATTTGTTGCCGATTTTGAATAACATCATTCATTCTGATCACCGCCATTTGAATACATTGATCATTGCCCCGACTCGTGAATTGGCGCAGCAGATCGATCAGCAAGTTGAAGGCTTTGCTTATTTCACCGGCATCAGCTCAATAGCGATTTACGGAGGTGGAGATGGAGCAACTTGGGATGTGCAGAAAAAAGCGCTTGAAGCCGGAGTTGATTTGATGATAGCCACCCCCGGGCGGTTGATAGCACAGTTGGCATCAGGGGTGATCGATCTCAAATATGTTCAGCATTTAGTGCTTGACGAAGCTGATCGCATGCTCGACATGGGTTTTTATGACGACATCATTCGCATCATTAAAAACCTGCCCGAAAAAAGACAGACCCTTATGTTTTCGGCCACGATGCCGCCAAGGATCCGGACTCTTGCTAATAAGATTTTGCACCAGCCGAAAGAAGTGACTCTTGCGCTTTCCAAACCGGCCGAAGGAATAGTGCAAGAAGCCTATTTGGTTCGTGATGATTCGAAAGAGAAATTGCTGACCAAGCTTTTAAAGGAAACAGACTATTCAAGTGTAATCATTTTTGCTTCAACCAAAGAGAAAGTAAAACATCTTGGCCGTGTCCTTCCGAGAATAGGTCTTCCGTCCAAAGCAATTCATTCGGACCTGGAACAAAATGAACGCGAAGAGATTCTGCGCGAATTCAAAAATAAACAACTGAAGCTCCTCATCGGCACGGATGTACTTTCAAGAGGGATAGATGTGGAGGGAATAGGATTGGTTTTGAATTATGATGTTCCACCTGATCCTGAGGATTACATTCACCGCATTGGCCGAACTGCAAGGGCAGAAAGCACCGGTCACGCGATCACCTTCATCAATGAACATGACCAGCGAAGATTTCATCAAATCGAAAAACTGATTGGAAGAGAAGTCACCAAAGTTGCGTTGCCAGCGGAAGTTGGGACTTCGTTTGAGTACAGCCCTGAAAATCAACGATCAGTAAAGGCTAAGCACAATGGGAGCGGGCGAAAGAAATTTTTTAAGAGGAGGCCTTCGAAATAATTCTTGAAGTTTGGCAGGCTCATTTTCCACCGGAAAGACGCAAGGCCGCAAAGAATTTTCGTTCGTAGTAAAAACTTAGCGTCTTTGGTTTTAATTTTTAGACAGAATCTTCTTGATGATCTCCGAATAGTACTCGCCATAGTATGGCCCAACCCAATTCATCGCCATTACTTCCTCTTGCTCGGTGTGCCCGTAGTGCTCATCGTAAGTGATGTAGCCAGCATAATCGCCATTGAAACTTGTGATAAACAATCTTTCATGCTGGTCTTCTGCAATTTTACCAAGACCATCGGCTATAAAAATTTCTCCGGAGAAGTCACAAGGAGTTCCCAGCATAATAAGGTTACCGATTTTTAAATAAGTGATTTCACCTTTCAATGGTGTAAACAACCAGCGAAAAGCCCAGTCTCTTACTTTGGCTTTTTGCAGCACATGAAGTTGAGACGGACCATATTCAACCGGAAAACGAGCGGTAGAAATTTCAATCGAATCTTTAAGTGAAATGGTTATCGAATTTTGAATTTTCTTGAGCAACCTTGAGGCAAGAGTATCACACATTTCAAATTCAGTTTCAGAGATTCCTTTTACCCGATGGCTGCCCACCATCCCTGCAGCGAACATAGCAAAATCGAAATTTTTTTCTTCCGCTTTGTTAACCAAAGCATTTGGATAGTCCCCTGAGAGCGTGAGACTTAAATGACTAATGTTGGTTGGGTGGGCGCTATAACTGGCAAGCAACCCTTTGCTTCCATCTTCCCGAATAATTTTTAGCCCACGGATTTTTCCATCGACTTGTCCGTGCTCCGGGTCGAGCCTGTTTTCCACATATTCATCAGCACTGGCTTCAAAATAACTTATGGACGATGGCTTTAACTGGGAGGAAGCCCTTTCAATTGCTGAAACTATTTTGTTTGATAAACTATCCACCCACGGTTCATTGTAGTTGCCAAGAATTAGATTTCCAACGATGCTATTATTCCATGCGCCCAAACTGCTGTGTGCATGAGTAGCAGTGAAGTATAAAAACCTTTTTGATTTCTTCTGTCTGAGTTGTTCAGCGACTTTATCTTTCAGGGCAGGAGGGAAGAGAAGCAAATCGGCACTAATGATAAAGGATTGAATGTCTCCATTGTCGATGGCTAAAATGCGAACGTAAATTGAATCATGTACTTTATCGAAATGATTACGAGGCGCATAACCTGCCATCGGCATAGCTGACTTCGGAGTGATGTTGATCACACTCCAACTCGTTTTTAATTTTGATTTAGGCTTGTGATGAATCGGATTGAGTGTATCCAATTCTGCCATTGTCTTTTTATAGAATGGCTGCTCAGGCAGAGGAGTATAGTCAATCGTGCCAAATAAGGAGATTGTAATTACAGCTAGTGCTCCAATTACACCCAGAAGCCAGCGAAGAGATTTTTTCAAAATGATTTTCGTAAAAATAAAGGCAAATAGTCAATTAAGGTGCCAGAAATGTTATTTGCAAATGGAGGCTTTTGTTTTGGCATCAACAGATGCTCCAAGACTTTGCGCTTTTTTTAAGTCTTCGCATGCGTCTTTCAAATTTCCTCCGCGTTGATGAGCCAACGCGCGTGAGTAGTAAGCCAATCCAAATTCCGGTTTAAGTGTCGAGGCAATTGTGAAATCCTCAATAGCCTCTTTTATCCGCTTAAGTTCCAACATCAGATTTCCTCGGCACATCCAAACTTTTTCGTTGTCGTCTTTGAGTTTGATTGACTGCGTAAAATCGGCTAATGCACCGTTAAGGTCTTTCAGCTTTTGTTTGATTAGTCCCCGCTTTGTCCACACATCAGCATTTGTGTTGTCAAAGTGAATTGACGCATTGTAATCAATTAGCGCCTTTGCCAGATCTCCCTGCGCTGTATAGTTAATCGCTCGCCCGGCATAGTAAGCAGAATTCTGAGGACTTCGTTCAATTGCTTCTGTCAACAATGTTTCTACTTCTCTCAAATTTCCTTTTTTTGCAGAAAGCACCGCCAGATTATAACGGGCCAAACTACTCTCTGGATTTAATGACAATGCCTTTTGGTAATCTGTAGTAGCGTGCACTGTATCCCGCATTTCCTGGTATGCCCAACCTCTGTTGATAAAAAATTCCGGATTTTTCTGATCAAGTCTTATCGCTGAGTCAAGGTATCTGATCGCCCTCAGAAAATTCTTCATTTTCGTATCCACGAGCCCAAGGTAATTAAGCACCGATGATGTCATATTGCTTTGGGTAGTCACAATCGGATTACCGCTTTCGCGATCAGTGGCAAAAAAAACGGATCTTGTTTCGCCCGCAGGTGCTTTTAGCAAATTCAAAAAATCCTCACGCGCCATCGCCCATTGTGCATATTGATAGCGGAGCATGGCCCTTGAAAACAATGCTTCGGTATTTTGAGGTTTTGATTCCAGGTAGATATTAAAATCAGTGAGCGCCCCCCGGGAATCACCCGTGTTTTCGCGCACTTGGGCACGGTAATAATACGCTTCCATGTAATAAGGATCGAGGCGAAGGCATTCATTGAAATGAGCAAGTGCCGTTTTATAGGATTGCACGTCCATCGCTTCTTCGCCTTTCCGAAAATAATACGATGCTGTTTTCTTCTGGCCTTGTCCTAAACAAAGAAGTGGCAAGAGAACTAATACTCCAATGCTAATTCGCTTGAAAGACATGAGGTAAATTTATAAATTTTATCAGCGCACACTCAAATAATTTTTTCTGGCCTTGTATTTGCGATTACTTTTGCTTTTGCAATGAAGAAAATTGATAAGCTGGTCCTATCGTCCTTTCTGGGGCCGTTTGTGCTCACGTTTCTGGTTGTGGTCTTCATTCTGTTGTTGCAGAACATGCTCAAATATTTTGATGACATCATCGGCAAAGATTTGGGATGGGATGTACTCGTTACGTTACTTTTTTATTTTGCCGTTTCGATGACACCGTTAGCGTTGCCCTTGGCGGTATTGCTTTCTTCATTAATTACTTATGGAAATCTTGGAGAACACTTTGAAATAACAGCGGTGAAAAGTCTCGGGATTTCTTTGGTTCGAAGTCTGGCTCCGATCTTCGTCTTTACTTTAGGGATAACATACGTTGCCTTTCTTGCGAATAATTACATGGTGCCCAAGGCCGCCCTGGAGACATATAGCTTGTTGTACGACATTAAGCAGAAAAAGCCCGGACTTGATTTGCGAGAAGGAGCTTTTTACAATGGCATTCCTGACATCAGCATTAAAGTGTCGAAAAAATTTCCCGGTGGAATTGCATTAAAAGACGTTGTCATCTACGATCACCGAGGCCGAAGTGGCAATAAAGAAGTGACGATAGCGGACTCGGGCAGGATGTTCACTATTTTCAATGAACAATACCTGAAGCTTGAACTTTTCAGAGGCTACAATTACAACGAAGGTTCTGGCCAGGACATGAGTGGTCGAAGCACTAATGAAGACAGCTACAGCAAAACAAAATTTGACAAAACCGAAATTGTATTTGACCTCTCTTCCTTTGGATTGATCAGAACCGATAAAAGATGGTTTGCCAGTAATCGCATCATGCGCAACTTGTCTGAATTGACCACGGACATGGATTCAGTTGCACGCGAAGTTCAATCTCAGAAGCTTGGACTATTTAACCTTCAGTCTACCTTCTTCGCGTTCCATTTCAAGAAGGATTCTGTGCCAATGCCGCCCGACTTAAAAAAGTTTGTACGATATAAAGACTCCCTTGCCATTGCAAAAACGAGAGACACTGCCATTCATATCCCGCAAGCCTTGTCGCCTTCCACAGGCTCCTATCACAACGTGAAGGTGAAGTTACCCAAGTCTGTAAGCCAAAAAGACGTGAAATTCTCCGATAGTTTGTACAGTAACAGAGAGTCGTTTAGTGATATATCTTCTGCGCTTAGCCGCGCCCGGATGGTGAAGAGCCAATTATCAAACTACAACACGAATATTGAAAGTTACAAGCATGAATATCGGGTATTTCAGATCCAATGGAATAAGATATTGGCAAACTCTATTGCTTGTATCGCAATGTTTTTGATAGGAGCGCCCTTGGGAGCAATTATAAAAAAGGGAGGATTAGGGATGCCCGTTCTGGCTTCTATTTTGTTCTTTATTGTTTTTTATGTGCTTAGCATCACTGGCGATAAATGGGCATTGGCTGAAACGGTGCCCGTGACTGTTGGCACCTGGATGTCGAATGCCATACTTTTTACTATTGGTTTAGTCTTCCTCAGACAAGCTCGTGCTGATGCCCGTCTTTTTGATGCTGACTTCTATAATGTAGCCTTTGATAAACTAAAACAGCGATGGCAGGCTCTATTCCCTCCGAAAGCAAAAACAATCTAAATTTGGAGATTCTGCCGTTTTATCCTACTTTTGCGCGATAAAAAAATAGATAAAGCAAAAACAAAGCAGATGTATCTCACAGTAGCTACCAAACAAGACCTGTTCAGCAAACATGGGTTTGCCAAGAAGAAAGCAGACACAGGCTCTCCAGAATCTCAAATCGCCCTTTTTACGCACCGCATCAATCATTTGACTGGGCATTTGAAGGAAAACAAGAAAGATTTTGCCACTCAGCAAGGCTTACTTAAGTTAGTGGGCAAGCGTAAGAAATTGTTGAACTATCTTCAGGCCAACAACATTGAGCGCTATCGTGCAATCTTAGCCGAATTAGACCTTAGAAAATAAATCATTCAATAGCAGATCAGGGAACCCAACAGGTTCCCTTTTCGCTTTTTTACTCATTGGTCATTAGGCTTACTTTTCATTAAGCCGTGGTGACTCAAACATAATTAAAAATGACACCTACTATTATTTCAAAAACATGCAAGCTTCCTGATGGTCGTGAGATCACGATCGAAACAGGTAAACTTGCTCGCCAAGCGGATGGATCGGTTGTATTGAGAATGGGAAAAACCATGATCTTGGCAACTGTAGTTTCCAACAAAGACGGAGTTGAAGGGGCTGATTTTCTTCCGCTCTCTGTAGATTATCAAGAAAAATTTGCTTCGACAGGGAAAATCCCTGGCGGTTTCTTAAAGCGTGAAGGAAGACTTTCAGATTACGAAATATTAATCAGCCGTTTGGTTGACCGTGCTATCCGTCCGCTTTTCCCGGAAGATTACCATGCCGAGACTCAAGTGAATATTCAATTGATCTCTGGCGATCACAACGCATTGCCCGATTCATTGGCTGCATTTGCCGCCTCTTCAGCTCTTGCCGTATCAGATATTCCATTTCATGGACCAATTTCAGAGGTAAGGGTTGTTCGTGTTGATGGTCAATATGTTATCAATCCTACATTAGAGCAAAAAGAGAAGGCTGATTTAGACTTTATAGTTGCGGCCTCTATCGAAAATATTTTGATGGTGGAGGGTGAGTGCAAAGAAATCAGCGAGGCTGATATGCTTGAAGCTTTGAAGCTAGCTCATGATGCGATCAAGACTCAATGCCAGCTTCAGATAGAATTGACAAAAGCTGTTGGTAAAACAGAAAAGCGCAAGTACGAGCACGAAGTGAAGGATGAAAATCTTCGCCAAGAACTTCACAAACTTTTATACGACAAGGTTTACGAGGTTGCCAGAAAGCAGTTGAAAAGCAAACATGATCGTTCCGAGCTTTTCGGGAAAATCGTTGAGGACTATGTTGCTTCACTTCCTGAAGACACTACCATCGACAAAGATCTTGTAAAGAGATACTATAAGGAAATACAAAAGAAGGCCTGCCGTAATTTGGCTTTGGATGAAAAAGTAAGATTAGATGGACGCAAAACAAATGAGATACGCCCCATCTGGACAGAAGTAGATTATCTTCCTTCAGCTCACGGCTCGGCTGTCTTCACCCGTGGTGAAACACAGTCGTTGACAACAGCTACACTCGGTACCAAACTCGATGAACAGATGATCGATGGTGCTATGTTTGATGGCAATAACAAATTCATTTTGCACTACAACTTCCCTGGTTTTTCAACGGGGGAAGTAAAGCCTAACCGTGGCCCAGGCCGCAGAGAAGTCGGGCACGGCAATTTGGCTATGCGTGCGCTAAAGCAAGTGCTTCCAAACCTTGCCGAAAGTCCTTACACAATTCGCGTGGTTTCTGATATCCTGGAATCGAATGGTTCATCATCAATGGCAACGGTTTGCGCAGGCTCATTAGCTTTAATGGACGCGGGTATACAAATCAAAGGTCCGGTTTCTGGTATCGCAATGGGAATGCTTTCCGATAGCAGCACAGGAAAATATGTGATCCTGTCAGACATCCTTGGAGACGAGGATCACCTTGGTGATATGGACTTTAAAGTGACTGGCACCGAAAAAGGTATCACTGCTTGTCAGATGGATTTGAAAGTGGATGGTCTTACATATGATGTACTGAGTGAAGCATTGCATCAGGCAAAAGAGGGTCGTTTGCATATCCTCAACGAAATGAAGAAGACGTTGTCTGCGCCTAAAGCAGATTTGAAACCACATGCGCCTCGTGCAGTTACCATTACCATCGACAAAGATTTGATCGGTGCAGTAATCGGTCCCGGTGGAAAAGTGGTTCAGGATATTCAAAAGACAACAGGTGCAACGGTAGTAATCGAAGAAGTTGGAAACAAAGGGTTGGTAAACATTTTTGCAACGGATCAATCAATAATGGATGCGGCTGTGAAGCGTGTTAAAGCAATCGTAGCTGTTCCTGAAGTTGGTGAAGTATATTCAGGTGTTGTAAAATCAATCATGCCATTTGGGGCGTTTGTTGAGTTCATGCCTGGCAAAGATGGGTTGCTCCACATCTCTGAAATCAAATGGGAGCGCCTCGAAAACATGGATGGTGTGCTCGAAGTAGGAGAAGAAGTGAAAGTGAAATTGATCGAAGTCGATAAAAAAACTGGAAAATTCAGGCTTTCAAGAAAAGTGCTGCTGCCAAAACCTCCCAAAAAGGAAGAAGCACCAGCACCACAGTCTTGAGTTAAATACGCATTTTTGCGTCATAACTTGAGTTTTTCTGGAACTTATTTCTAAATTTCACGTGTTTGATTAAACGATTGTAAAATCAGATGAGACAACTAAAGATCTGATTAAACGATTGTAAAATCAGATGAGACAACTAAAGATCAGTAAACAGATTACCAACCGCGAAAGCCAGTCGCTAGATAAATACCTTCAGGAGATTGGTAAGGTTGACCTGCTTACTCCCGATGAGGAGGTGGAGTTGGCCAAGCGGATTAAGGAAGGAGACCAGATTGCGTTGGAGAAATTAACCAAGGCCAATTTGCGTTTCGTAGTGTCTGTAGCAAAACAATATCAAAATCAGGGATTATCATTAGGAGATTTGATCAACGAAGGAAATCTTGGGTTGATCAAGGCCGCACAACGTTTCGATGAAACCCGTGGTTTTAAATTTATCTCTTATGCCGTATGGTGGATTCGCCAGTCAATACTTCAGGCATTGGCAGAACAGTCACGCATTGTGCGTTTACCTTTGAACCGCGTTGGTTCATTGAACAAAATATCTAAGACATTCTCTGAACTCGAACAGAAATATGAACGCGAGCCTTCACCTGAAGAACTTGCAGAAGTATTGGAAGTAACAACTGCAGAAGTTGTTGACACCATGAAGATTTCCGGTCGCCATGTTTCTATGGATGCGCCATTCGTTCAGGGTGAAGAAAACAGTCTTTTAGACGTATTGGAAAATGACAGCGAAGAGACCCCGGATTCGGGATTGATTACAGATTCACTTCGAAGAGAAGTACAGCGCGCACTCTCTACGCTTACTCAGCGCGAGGCCGATGTAATCACCCTGTATTTTGGACTAAACGGTGAGCATGCCTTGACTTTGGAAGAGATTGGCGAGAAATTCAGCCTTACCCGTGAGCGTGTTCGTCAGATCAAGGAAAAAGCTATACGCAGGCTTCGCCACACTAGCAGAAGCAAAGCTTTGAAACCATACTTGGGTTAAAAGTGTTTTAAGTAAGAACGAAATTAAAGGTCTCTTTCATTGAGACCTTTTTTTATCGAAAAATGAAAGTGCTATGAGCAAAGTTGAAAAAGAAAAGGTTTTGGTCGTTGGTTCAGGTCCCGCTGGCTATACAGCAGCTATCTATGCAGCACGCGCTGGATTGAATCCGGTATTGTATACAGGAGGGGAACCCGGAGGGCAATTGACAACGACAAATGATGTAGAGAACTTCCCAGGCTATCCTGACGGCATCAATGGCCCTCAAATGATGATCGACTTACAAAAGCAGGCGGAACGTTTTGGTACAAGGGTTAATTTCGGGCTTGTCACTTCGGTAGACTTCTCTTCCTATCCGCTGAAAGTCACTGTAGATGGAAATAATGTTGTTGAAGCAGAGTCAGTGATCGTTGCTACGGGTGCTTCCGCAAAATATTTGGGTATTCCTTCTGAACAAACTTACGCTAACAGAGGAGTTTCGGCCTGTGCAGTTTGCGATGGATATTTTTATCGTGGCAAAGAAGTAGCTGTTGTTGGCGCTGGCGATTCAGCTGCTGAAGAATCGACATATCTTGCGAAACTTTGCTCTAAAGTGCACCTGATTGTGAGGCGAAACGAAATGCGGGCTTCTAAGATCATGCAGCACCGAGTGAAGAATACACCGAATATTGAAATTCATTGGAACTCTGAAACAGACGAAGTTCTTGGAGACGAAAATGGAGTGAATGGAGTTCGCATTGTCACAGATGGAAAGAAGAAAGTAATTCCAATTCAAGGTTTTTTCCTTGCCATTGGCCACAAGCCAAACACGGACATATTCAAAGGTCAATTGGAGATGGATGAAGCAGGCTATGTGAAAGTAGAACCAGGCACTACAAAAACCAATGTGGAAGGCGTGTTTGCAGTAGGTGATGTAGCTGACCGCGTTTATCGGCAGGCGATTACAGCTGCAGGCACCGGCTGTATGGGCGCGCTCGATGCAGAGAAATTTCTTCAAGCCAAGGAACTTGAACTAGCTCATTCTTGAAACAGGAGGCAAGCGCATTTTCAATAAGCAAAAAATTGCCTACTACTGACTGCCTACTTAAAATAATACCGGACAACAATAGTCAATGAAACTAGATATCCTCATAATTGCGGCTCATCCTGATGATGCAGAGATCAGTTGCGGTGGGACAATTGCCAAGCATATCGCTCTTGGAAAAAAAGTTGGAGTAGTTGATCTTACGCGGGGTGAACTAGGTACGCGGGGTAGTGCTGAAATTCGTGAACAGGAAGCAACAGCTTCAGCAAAAGTTTTAGGATTATCTGCGCGCGAGAATTTGGGATTGAGAGATGGGTTCTTTCAAAATTCAGAAGCAGATCAATTAAAAGTGGTTACAGCTATTCGTAAATACCAACCCGAAATTATTTTGACCAATGCGGTTCATGATCGTCATCCTGATCACGGACGTGCCTCAGATTTGGTTTATCAATCAGCTTTTCTTTCAGGGCTGGTTAAAGTTGAAACTTCGTTGGATGGCAATCCCGATAGCTATAAGAAGCAAATGCCCTGGCGGCCGAAAGCAGTTTATCATTTTATTCAAAGTCTGTATATCAATCCGGACTTTGTGATAGATGTATCTGAGTTTTGGGAAAAGAAAATGGAATCGCTTCGTGCCTATAAGTCACAGTTTTACGATCCGAAAAGTAGTGAACCTGAAACGTTCATTTCCAATCCTGGTTTTATGAAGTTGATTGAAGCCCGGAGCCACGAACTTGGTTACACTATTGGAGTCAAGTATGGCGAAGGGTTCACTGTTCGCAGGCACATTGGCGTGGAGAATCTGTTCCACTTAAAATAGGCTCATTTCCAAAGTAGTTTCCGATTTCATTTTTCCAGGTCAGCCACTTGTACTTCCACATCCCAGTGAGCAATGAGAATCTCAAACCTGTGCTGCTCGTCTTTCTTCAACTTTTCGAGATCCGGATATAACGCCTTCTTATAAGGTTCAGTGAGGTTTGGATCGAAGGCTGCATCTTTGTTTTTAAAAACGAGTGTGATTCTGTAGTCCCACCTACTTTCTTCTGAACTGTGGTACCTCGGCTTATCAAGTCTTATCGAAACAACATCTCCTTTTTCCATAGCTTTTTTCAACAATGGATAGTGATTCTTCTTGTACAACTCAAGAAACTCATCGGCAAAACCCCATTTGACTTTGTAGTAGTTTTCGATGACGAATGTTTGGTCTGGTTGCTTTTGAGCGGAGCCCAATGTGCAGGCAAAAACCAGGCTAAGCAGAATCCATTTTGTATTCATAATCCTTTTGATTTTTTATGATCCTTATGACTTCATTAAAAAGCTAGCAGCAAAGATAATTTACGGGGCGAGCCTATGCACTTGCCACTTTTCATCCACTTTATAAAACACAATTCTGTCATGTAATCGATTGGGTCGGCCTTGCCAAAATTCAATTTCACTTGGCTCAACTTCAAAGCCGCCCCATTGATTTGGTTTCGGAAGTTTTTCAACGCCATCAAATTTTTTCTGAATCTCTTTTACTCGCTCATCCAGGATTTCTCTGCCGGAGATGATTGCACTTTGAGGCGAGGCCCATGCACCAATCTGGCTTTCGCGTGGCCGACTTTGAAAATATTTTTCGGAGGAGCCGAGATCTGTTTTAGCTGCAACTCCCTCTACGCGTACTTGTCTTTCAAGCTCGGCCCAAAAGAAAGTCAGTGCACACGCGGGGTTTTTCTCAAGTTCTTTTCCCTTCGCGCTTTGGTAGTTGGTGTAGAAAATAAACTTTCCGTTCTCAACTCCTTTCAGCAATAAAATTCTTGCTGATGGCCGTCCGTCTTCGGTCACCGTGGCAAGTGTAAACGCATTGGGTTCCGGCACTTGCGATGACAGCGCCTCGTCAAACCATAAAGTAAATTGGGTGATGGGGTCATTGCTTATGGAAGCGGTATCCAGCGATGATTTCGAATAATCCTTTCTGATGTCGGCAATTGATTTCAAATGTGTTGCGGTTGATACAAAAATAAGTTTGATTTGAGTTTTGAAACTCGGCAAAACCTTTGGCAATTTACTGACGTTTTTGGGATACAAGTATGCATTTTTTTGAATATAAGAATAAGCTAAAGCCGGAAGCTGGTCGTCTTCTTGTTTCAGAGCCGTACTTGCCTGATCCGAATTTTGAACGAACTATTATTTTGTTGTGCGAACATAACCATGAAGGCACGATCGGCTTTGTGCTAAACAAACCATCGTTATCAAAGCTTGGTGAGTTAATCAGCGACTTGCCGCATTGCGAAAACACGGTTGGTATAGGAGGGCCGGTGCAACAAGATACACTGCATTATATTCATCGGTGTGCTGAAGTTGAAGGCGCAATGGAAATCAGCGATGGAATTTTTTGGGGAGGCGAATTTGAAGATGTCATTGAAAAAATGAATAATAATCAAATCAACCAGGCGGATATAAAATTCTTCCTGGGATATAGTGGCTGGTCACCGGGGCAATTGGATGATGAGCTGGAACAGAATTCATGGATCGTTAATGGCCGGGTAACTCAAGAATTGATTTTTGAGACCGAGGCTGAAGAAATGTGGAAGAAAACATTACGCGGAATGGGGGGTAGATTCTCTATGTACTCGAATTATCCTCTTGATCCCACCATGAATTGAGCCAAATTTGTACCTTTACATTTTATAACACGTGATGGAAAACGGAAGTGAGATCGAAGAGAAAGTAGCAGTTCTGAATGGTGAATCGCCAGCAAATTCCAATGGATCAGCAATTTTAGGTGACGAACATTCCTATGGAATTGCGGAAGAAAAATCACCGGAAGTTGACCTTCCCGAGGCCAAGCCCGTAGATTATTCAGGATTTGGCAAAAAGGAATTTGTCGGGCTGCTGAAAGAAGCCGCTACAAAAAATGATTTCAAAAAAGCGGATGAGCTCATCCGTGACATTAAGCCGTTGTTCGATGAAATCCGTGTGCGCGAAAAATCAGAAGCGCTGTCCCGCTTCAAAGAAGAAGGTGGTCTTGAAGATGACTTTCAATATCGGGGAGACGAGTGGGATACCGCGTTTGACATTTATTTAAAATCCATTCGTGATAACCGCCAGCGTCATTTTAAAGAAATAGAAGAGCAAAAGAATGCGAATTTAGCAGCCAAGAATGCCATTCTCGAGAGGCTTCGCCACCTGGCTGACGGTGAAGACACAGAACATTCCCTTCGTCAATTCAAAGAGATTCAAAAAGAATGGAAAGTAGTAGGCCAGGTGCCGCAATCTCAAATCAAAACTTTGTGGGCCAACTATAACGCCCTGGTTGATCGCTTTTATGATCAACGGAGTATCTATTTTGAATTAAAAGAGCTTGACCGCAAGAAAAATTTAGAACTGAAGCAAGAGCTGTGCGCTCGCGCAGATAAATTGCTGGACGAGAAGAAAATTGGTGACGCTGTTAAAGAACTGAACGAACTTCACAATGAGTTCCGTCATATAGGCCCTGTGCCTATCGAAGAAAAGGAATCGTTGTGGCAGAAATTCAAGACTGCATCAGATGCTGTCTATGCTAAGCGCGATGAATTTGTTTCGAATCTTCAACAGGAACTGCATGCCAATTCTTTGGAAAAAGAAAAAATAAACGAAGAAGTTGCCGCCTTTGGAGCATTTCATTCGGAAAGCATTAAAGAGTGGAATCAGAAGACCAAAGACATTATCGAACTTCAGAAAAAGTGGGAAGGTATAGGTGGGGTGCCACGCTCAAAGGTGCGGGAGGTCAATAAAAAATTCTGGGCCGCTTTCAAGCAGTTTTTCCAAAATAAAAATGTGTTTTTCAAAAAACTCGATGAAGAACGCAACGCCAACCTAAAGCTAAAGACGGAGATTCTTAATCGTGCCATCGAATTAAAGGAAAGCAAAGATTGGGAGAAGGCATCGAATGAGTTGAAAGACCTTCAACTGAAATGGAAGGAAATAGGAACAGTACCGGAAAAGCACAGAGAGAAAATATTCAAGCAGTTTAAAGAGGCCTGTGATTTCTTTTTCGACCAACGCAGACAATCGAACGATAAGGAAGCTGGTGAACAGAAAGAGAACCTTGTCAAGAAGGAAGCTATTATTTCGTTGCTTGAGAAAATTGTAGAAGAAAAGAGTGGATCACTTAATCAAGTGAAAGAATTGCAAAGCCAGTTTATGTCGATCGGTTTTGTGCCCAAGCGTGATGTGAACTCACTGAAAAGCCGCTTTTCAGAAACGCTAACCAAAGCTATTGCAGCCTTACCTGATTTGGGCGCTGAAGAAAAAGATCAGGCTACCTTCGAGGTTCGCTTGAGTAATATGAAACAAAGCCCTCAGGGGGAGATGAAAATCCACCACAAAGAGCATCATTTGCGCAAGCAGATAGCCAGGGCAGAAAATGACATCGCCACTTTGAGAAATAACCTTGAATTCTTCGGGCGCTCTAAAAATGCTGAAAAAATGAAGGAAGAATTCAACGCCAAAATCAAGCTGGCAGATGAAGAAATTGTGCATTTAAAAAAACAGTTGCAAATGTTGCAGGCATCCGCCTAACAGGTTTGTATTGCTGCAAACTTCCGTTATTTTTGCACCTCCAAATTAAAGCCTCCTTAGCTCATCCGCCAGTTGGCGGAAACGGACTAAGTCATCAGAGAAGGGAGAATTTGAATATGGAGATAAGCCTCCTTAGCTCAGCTGGTAGAGCAACTGACTTGTAATCAGTAGGTCGCTGGTTCGATCCCGGCAGGAGGCTCTCTAATTATAAGTAATGCAGCCTGATGATGGCTGCATTTTTTGTTGTTTCATCAGACAACTGAATTTACCTACAACGTTATCGAGGGAGTATGCGCTGTCTTTTCTTTTTCAAAACGTTTCCGCTCGGTCAGGTAATAGAGGGGGGGTATGACAATTGGTGCAAAAATTAAGGTACTTGTAAGACCACCAATAATCACAGTGGCCAATGGCCGTTGAACATCAGATCCTATACCGGTGCTGATCGCGGCAGGGACTAATCCTACAATGGCTACAACCAAAATAGAAAGTATGGCGCGAAGCTGTTCGCTGGAAGCTTCGATCACAATCTCCTTTAATGAGCCACGGTGGGTTTCCTCTATTCGTTTAATAGCTGAAACTAAAAGCACTCCCGCCATCACTGATATGCCAAAAATCGATACAAACCCAACGCCTGCGGAGACATTGAAGTGATAACCGCGAAGTATTAAGGCAAAAATTCCTCCACCCAGCGCGAACGTGATGCAAGTCATGGTTACCAGTGTATGCTTAGTATTTCCAAAAAGTGAAAAGAGAAGGGCGCCCACTAACACAACTGTTAATGGAATAGTAACTGAAAGTTGTTTTCCAGCGCGTTCAAGATTTTCGTACTGGCCACCATAAATCACTTTGTAGCCTTTCGGAATGTTCACTTCTTTATCTATTCTCTTGCTGACCTCCGCAACAAATCCCCCTTGATCCCTGCCTCGGATATTGGTGCGAACCGTCACCATCCGCTTGCCATTGATTCGGTAAATGTTGGTTTGGCCTTCCACATAATTGATGTCTGCTAGCTGGCTCATAGGAATGAGGGCTCCACTCGCAGAAGGCACTTGCAAATTTTTAATTGCCTCTACCGTATTTCTGCTCTCTGGCAAAAAGCGCGCAACAATATCATAGCGCTTAGTGCCATCATAAACTTTTGAAATGATTTTACCCCCGATCGCAGCCTCTATCATTCCTTGAATATCAATCACGTTTATTCCAAACCGGGCCGCGTTTTCACGATTGATGTTGATGGCAAGTTGAGCTTGTTCGCCCTCTTGTTCTATATTGACAGCTACTGCACCTTGAGTATTGCGAACGATCTCAGCAATGCTGTCTGCCTTGGTTCTCATGAATTCAAGATCATCTCCCACTGCTGAAATAGCGAGATCAGCGGCACTGCCGGTAACAATTTCCATCACCTGATCGATGATAGGTTGCCCGGTTGAGAAGAATGCTCCCGGAAAGTGATTTTGCAAATCCGTTTGAATCAACGCCACCAAATCCTTTTTCTTAATCGTGTCGCTCCATAATTTGTATTCTTTTAAGCCTACCAAAATTTCAGTTCGGTTGGTTGGGAATGGGTCGGTACCGTCATCATTACGTCCGGTTTGAGTGATCAC
>WNFM01357273.1_pt1 | contig 16263 bp, 15 predicted proteins | sample 5400271 | NCBI WGS metagenome assembly WNFM01 (sample SAMN13153352, study PRJNA577476) | soil metagenome | isolation source: 60 cm saprolite on Douglas fir-dominated hillslope | place: USA:California | collected 2013-09-17
CCAGGTCTCTTCCATGCGTGCCCTTACGCCGGGCTCGCTCATGCCCGGTTCTGCCCCAAAGAACCCTTTGCGCAGCCCCAGGTCGCGAGGAGAGAGCCCTTGGGCGAGGGCCTCTTCGGCCAGCGGCAGCATATACGAAGGAGTCGCGCTGATGGCGTTGATCTGAAGTTCGCGGATGGTCTGGATGAGTGAGGCGGTCTGTCCCACCCCATAGGGAACCACCGTAGCTCCCGTCGTCTCCAGATTCTCGTGGTCGGAATAGCCTCCCGCCCAGAGACGATAGTTGAGACAATGGACGACCGTATCGGTGGGGCGCAGCCCGGCGGCCCACAGGGAACGGGCGGCACTTTCATTCATCACCTGGCGATCTTTGTCTGTCAGCGCGACATAGAGCGCGCGGCCTGTGGTGCCGGAGGTTTTGTGGACGCGTAGCAACCGTTCGGGTGTCGTGGCAAGATAACTGCCAAAGGGAGGATGTTCCTGTTGATTCTGCCGGATCTCGTCTTTCTCTGTGAAAGGGAGGAGTGGGAGATCGGCCAGGTCACGAACAGCATTGCGCTTGACGCCGGCGGAAGAGAATTTGGCCTGGTAGAAAGGAGAAGAGGCCCAGACATACTCAAGCTGAGCTTGCAGGCGTGCATTTTCTACCTGGCGTAATGCGGCTGGCGGCAGCGTTTCAATGTCTTCATTCCAGAAGCGGCGTTCCATGGATCACACTCCTTCGATACAGCCTCCGTGTGCGCCTGGACTGCATGGTAATCCTAGTATACATGACAAGCAGGCTGTTGCAAAGTCACGGTCCTTCTTTTTATTCCCGACCTTGCAACAGCCCTGCATGTTTCTCGCCACGGATACATTCAACAGGTGTTACCTGATATGAGCCGATGTGCAGCGCTGCCAGGATGTTACCCTAAGCGCTGATGATGGAGACCGATGAGGGATATGGGGGATAAACACTTGCAGAAGTCGGAGAGGGAGGCGAGCAGCAGACAAACGGGGATGAGACATACTAAAGAAGGCGCCGTGATAAGGCAAAGCACGCCACGGTCTCTTTACTCGTGACGTTGCTTCGCGTTAGGCGAGAAAAGACAGTTCGAGTTGAATGACCTCGATCTGTGCCTGGAGGGCAGCCAGATCGCCCTGGCAGAAGATGATCGCCTGCCGCAGCCGGTCCTCCTCCTGCATGAGACGTTCCCGCTCATAGTGGAACAGCCGCTCAGCCGGCAAAGACCGCGTGCGAGCGAGACCGGAGAGCAAGATCTGGGCCGCCAGTTTCGGTTTCTGTTGCTGCAAGGTGACTTTGCGCTGCTGAAGCACATGCCATGCCTGGTCCAGGCTTTCAGCACGGGCTATGAGCGCCTGCACCTGTAACTCCAGTTTGACGCGCTCTCGCCAGAGGAATTCGCGCCGTTGCACCTCGGGATTTCCAGACCGCTGGTGATCCTGGTGACTTCGTTGGTGGTGTCGCTGATCGCGACGGGATTGCTGTTGATCGGTCATGAGAAACCTTCTTTCCTGGCGCTGGTTGTTCATACCGCCTTGTGTGAAACGAGCAGCATGAAAGCAGGCAGAATCAGCCCCTCATAGTTCTTGTGACCTGAACGCCTCCTTTCTGCTGCTTTGCTGTCGCGCAGTGACGATGAACAAACCGAGCATGATACACAATTGTACAAAACGATGGTACACAACGATGCTACGAAGAACGACACGAGGAAGGATTGAGCACGATGGACGATGCTACGAAGAAACGAGATACCTACGAAACGGACATACCCGCTGTCCTTTGACTGGCGGCGAGCCATCTCTTGAAAGATTACCCAGCGGCACTCCAGTCGAGGGTGGACAGCAATCCCTCATCCGAATCTTCCTCCCAGCGAGCAGTCTCTACCCGGCGACGGACGGAGGACGAGGCCGGATCGCCTCGCGTGGCTGACAGGAGCGGCCTTCTGGCTGTGCTTCCGTCTAGTCCACTTGTTCTACAGGAAAGATATACCACGACCGGCTCGAAAAGACAAGCCTGGAGTCTCCCTAAAAACGAGTTTTTTGGCATCAAGTGCATAAAATGAGGTGTTCAGATATATTAGTACCACAGGCAATTTTCCAGTTGTGGAGCGCCTTGAGGACGAGTTGAGTGCTATGAGACAGTCTCATTGCATTTCCTCACTATTAGCTCAGCAATAAAACGATATGTCACTCGATGTCGTGGATGCATTTGTCATTTATCAGTTCAATCAGAGCGTTCCAATCTGCAAAAGAGATTTGATCGCTCGTCGTTGGTCCATGGCCTCATAGGCTTCTTTGATGCCGGAGAGCTCAGTCGTGAAGTCGAAGACGAGTCCAGGATGAATGCGTCCCGCTAACACATCGTCAAGCAGCTCTGGGATATACCTTCGCACTGGCGATACGCCGCCGCGCAGTCCTATGTTGCGAAAGATCACGGTATCCATCGGCACCACCACGTCGTGTGGAGCGCCAATCGCACCAACAACGGAGCCGACTCGCGCGATGCTAAACGCCGTTGCCATCGACTCTCCCGTCCCAACACATTCGAGAGCCGCGTCAACGCCTAGCCCGTTGGTCATGTCCAAAATTTTCTTGGTGGCTTCCTCCCCGCGCTCAGAGAGGATGTCTGTCGCACCAAACTCTCGAGCGAGCTTTTGGCGAGCCGGGTTCCGGCTCAACGCAAGAATGCGCTCTGCACCCAATCGTTTGGCCGCGATGATGGCGCACAGACCGACGGCCCCGTCACCAACCACAGCAACAACATCGCCTTGTTTCACGCCAGCACTCAGCGCTGCATGGTGACCGGTACACATCACATCGGAGAGCGTCAGCAGTGAGCGCAGCATTTCATCTGCATACCCAGAGCCGGGGACTTTCACCAGCGTGGCATCAGCAAAGGGCGCACGCACCGCCTCCCCCTGACCTCCGTCAATGCCATGGTTGCCAAACGAGCCGCCGTGCAGACAGTTTGACGGCCAACCCGCGCGACAGTTGGCGCACGTGCCATCGCAGTAGGTGAAGGGAGCGATCACCAAGTCCCCTTTTTTGATGGCATAGACATCTGACCCGACCTCTTCAACCACACCGATGAACTCGTGGCCGATGGAACCCAGCGCATGAGGGGACAGACCGCGATAATACCAGAGGTCGGAACCACAGACGCATCCCAGCGCCACGCGCACGACAGCATCAGTCGGCTCTTGAATCTTCGGGTCTGGTCGCTCGCCAAGTTCAATGGAATGGGGCCCATTAAAAATTGCTGCTTTCATCCTTATTTCCCCTCCTTTGTAGATACCTCTTTCGGCAGCTTCAACTCCTGAGCGAGAGCATACGTTCGCTCTCTCGTGGCTTGTATCTGTTGTGTATCGCCTGATGCCACCGCCCTCCAATAGGCAATTTTGATGTCGACATAGCGTTGCCGCAACTCAAGATAATGCGCTTCTTCAGCAAGACGCCGCTTTTGTGTTTCGAGCAATTCCACTTGTTCGTTTGCTGCCTGCGCCCCCAGGCTGCGGTTCTTGAGGTAGGTGCGCATATCCTCAATAGACATACCTGTGGCATTGAGGCAAGCAATAGCTATCGCAAAGTTCACATCATGCTCGTTGTAGACCCGGTGCTTACTACTGGCATCGCGAGTAATGGGATGGATTAACCCGATGGTTTCGTAGTAGCGCAATGTGCTTTCTGGAAGCCCACTTAACCTGGCAACCTCTCGAATCGTATAAAGTTGGGCGTTGTCTGTACGAATACTCATAGTGCCAGAGTAACAACTTAAAGTACTTGAAGTCAAGTGCTTGGTGTGCTCACCGAGCAGTGTTTCTTTTATCAAAGAGAAGACGACATGCAAGGAAGGAATCGTGAGGAGAACGAGCAGGGAGTTCTATCTCATCATAGTAATGAATTTACGAACAATATCGGTCCTCCACTAGTTTCGTCGTAAATGGTAATGTTGCTGAGCATACATCTCCGTTAAAATCATGACGGACCCTATATATGTAGCTATCCGTCGGATCAAAGTCAAACCGGGAAGAGTGGACGAGACGATACGGAAAGTTGAAAACGAGTTTGTAATTTCAGTACATGAGACCTGCTTGAGAATACAGTGGGGAATCAAGTGGTCAACTTTTCAGCTATTTTCGATAAACGAACACACGCCATGACCTTTGCAAAAGAATCTTGTCCGAGCCAAGAGAGATCGCGTAAGATAGAAGCACAGGGTGTGCTGGCCTGCGGCTTGTCCGTGTGTTGCTCTACACGGGAGTTTCCGAGCAAAGGATGTGGAACATGCAACCGCTTTTCACGCATAATCGGCTGCTGCTGGGTGTCTGGCTGGCGAACCTGCTCATCTGGAGAGTGCTGGAAGCGAGTGTGGATATCAGGACGTTCAAACGTTTGCGCGCTGGATGCCAGCGCCAGGATAAAGGATCGCACGTGGTCCTGCTTGGCCTGGTTGTGATCGGTGTCCTCCTCGGCCTGCTGCTGGCTTTTAAGGTTCAGGTTTTCGCCATCACCAGTGGGAACGTTTTCCTCTTCTGGCTGGGCCTGCTGCTGATCTATGCGGGGATGGCATTCCGTTTCTACGCCATCATCGTCCTCGGAGCCTTCTTCACGACGACGGTGGCCATCGCACCTGAGCAGCCCGTGATCGAAGCGGGTCCCTACCGACTCATTCGGCATCCTTCTTAATCCGGATAGAAGAGCACGTCCTCCAGGCACAGCTGGGCCAGCGGTATCAGGAGTATATGCGGCGCACGAAACGGCTTATCCCCTTTGTGCTGTAACGGAAGACCAGGCACTGCTCCATCCCGCTCCGCGCATCCTCTCGTGCTCTTGTTGTTTGACTTAATTCTTGGTTCATACATAGCTGTGGCGAAACCGTGCCTGTTTGTTTTGCCATCTATTGATGTGGAATGATATACTTCTGGTGAGAGATCTTCATCCCACAGGTATTCAGCCTCCTCACCGCTCTCGGCCTGTCGACGTCTGCAAGTCTGGGAGCGCGACTCGCCGCTTGTCTTGGCATGAACACTTCCTCGATGACTCTTTGGCGGTGGATCATGAAGTTGCCCCACGCTCTTGGTTCCAATATCTCCCGCCTTTCGTAGCGACGACTGCTCGTGCACACGAGGGCGCCGGTTCGGCATGCTTCTCGTCGATGTGATTGCTCGCCAGGAGTGATCGGTGCCTGAACGGCGAGACGCACGAAGCGCTTCCCGTTTCATCACCGCTCTGTACAAAGCTCATCTTTTCATGGGAGATGTTCCCACGAGGCTCGAGACCACGCGGTGCACGAACAGAGGAGGGCGAAGGTGTCCTGAGGGAAGGAACGGGAAAAGGCAAAAGGGAAACGACCATAGAGTGGAATCAGCGTGCGAGAGGACGGCTTGTATGAAACGCTATATTCTGACTGGGACTCCTGGTGCAGGAAAAACCTCCATTCTGCATGAGTTGAAAAGCCAGGGCTATTGTGTGGTGGAGGAAGCTGCAACCGATGTCATTGCTCTTGAGCAGAGGCGTGGCAACCTTGAGCCGCACTTGCGGCCCGACTTCATCGATGCCATTGTGCGTCTCCAAAAACAGAGACAACTTGAAGCGGCGATGGCGCCTTCCGACCTCCAATGGTATGACCGGTCGCCCGTGTGCACGCTCGCCTTAAGCCGCTATCTGGGCTATCCTCCCTCTGCTGCTCTGTTAGAGGAACTCGCGAGAATTGAGCGTGAGAGGATTTACCAGAGGCAGGTGTTCTTCATCGAACATCTCGGGTTCTGCCAGCCCACAGAGGCGAGAAAAATCACGTTTGAAGAATTGCTCGTGTTCGAGCACATCCATGAAGCAACCTACCTCTCGTTGGGCTACGACTTGATCAAAATTGCTCCTGCAGCTCTTGCGGAGCGAGTTCAGCACATCCTGGAATGGACAAGCATGAGATGATACCGTCGTCGGAATCACGAGGGAGGCTGCCTCGAGTGATATAATCTGTTGCGTAGCCAACAGTTTCATAAGAGGTCATCATGCTAACCATCGACATCGATACAGCTCGTCGCTTCATTCTCGGCAAGCAGGGCTTGTGGCCCGGGCGGCGAGGGCTCGGCATCGATGGCACAGAGCAGGCTATGCGCGCGATGGAGTACCTGCAACTCGACCCGCTGCACATCATCGCGCGCAGCCAGGACATTACACTGCACAGCCGCGTCCTCGCTTACACGCCTGGCCTGTGGGAAGAGCTGGCCTATCAGCAGCGCAAGTTCTTTGACTGGGGGGGCTGGCTGGCCGTGCGGCCGATGGACGAACTGCCGTATTGGCGCGTGGTCATGCGCCGCGAGCGCGATGGCGACTACGGCGACTCGCGCATTCGCCGCATGGCTCGCGAGCACGCCGAGGCCATCGACGAAATGCGGGCCATCCTGCGCGAGCGCGGCACCGTGAGCAACCGCGACTTCGAGATGGCGAGTCGCATACGCACCCACAGTTATCGCGGCCGCAAGGACAGCGCACTGGCCCTGTATTATTTGTGGTACATCGGTGAAGTGATGACGCACCACCGCGAGAACTTCGAGCGCGTATACGCCCTCACAGAAACGGTCGCGCCCGCCTCTCTCCTACGCGAAAGCGACGAGGCCGGGGCGGACCGCTTCTTGATCAAGAAGGATGTCAGCTTCTCCGGCCTGTCACGGCCGAGCCGGGTGGCCGAGTCGTTTCGCGCAGGGAAGAAGCTGCTCGGGGTGATGGTAGCCGATGGCGACCTCATCGAGGTGCAGGTGGAGGGCTGGAAGGCGGTGCACTACGCGCTCGGGAGCGACGCAGACGCGCTGCGCGATTTGAGCGCAGGGCGCGTACCGCAGGCCTGGACGCCGTTGGAGACGACCACAATAGAAGAGGTCGTCTTCCTCGCGCCGCTCGATCACGTCAGCGCGTGCGGGCGAGCCAAGGTGTTGTTCGGCTTCGACTACATATGGGAGGTCTACAAGCCGGAGCACCAGCGCCGGTTCGGCTACTACACGTTGCCGATGTTGTGGGGCGACCGGCTCGTTGGGCGGTTCGACAGCAAACTCGACCGCACGACCAACACCTTCGTCATCCTGGGCCTGTGGCTGGAGGATGAGGCTCGAGGCCTCGATGAGGCCTTTGCGGGAGCCCTGGCTGCTGGGTTCGCGCGCTTCGTGAGGTTTCTCGGCGCGAGTAAGCTGGATGCCACGGCGATTCGCGAGCCACTGCTGCGCCAACGCGTCTGCTCTTCACAAGAAGCGAATATTACGCCCTTTCCCCAGCCTATCAGCGGCAGGGATACGCCACTGAAGCGACGCAAGCCCTGATCAACTACGCGTTCACAAAGCTTCACCTGAAGCGGATTGTCGCGACGACCACCTCTGAGAATGTGGCTTCCATAGGGGTGATGCGCAAAATCGGCATGCACATGCAAATGAATCCCTTTGTCAGCCTGAAATGTAGTGGCAGCTCTTGCGGCTGCCAGGTCCCCCTCACCTCGCCTGACTCAATTGATCACTAGCATTATCCTGACTCAACTGACCACTAGCATTACGGCGAGTGGAAGAGGTGCGTTAAGATGTACTGCTGTAACGCTGCCGCGATCACTCCGATGAGCAGGCTCCCAATCACTCCCAGCAGAGTCGAGAAGATTTTCGAGCGAACACGCAAAGGCCATGTCGGGTAGGGAGTATACAGTGTTTCCACCAGTGCCTTTTTTTCTTGCACGGCCTTGGCCTCTTCGACCTGGTTGGTATCGAGCGGTGCCTGTAACTCCTGCCGCAATGCTTGTATGCGAGCAAGATAGATGTTTTCCTCTGCCTCCCCTTCGCTCACCATTTTGACATGGATATCCCACAAGGGGAGCAAGAACGCAAAGACAATCACCGGAATGGCATAGAGAAGCAGGAAAAGAGCGAACCCCACATTTGCAACCAGGAAGACTATATCAAGTCCCCTTGCATTCAGAAAGAGCAAAAGATGTCCGATGCTAAATCCACAGAAGAGAAGGAGTGGTGAAACCAGACTAAAACAAAAATTGCCCAGCGACTTGAGTCCACCACATTGGTCCGGGTGGAAAGGCTGAATGTTTAACTCGAATGTTCGCACAAGCTTCCTGACGTACCAGCCCGAGATGTACATTACCCACATCATTATTCCGATTGCGTACAATCCTCCTAAAATATCTAGCGTGTAGAGCAGAATCCCTGCCACACCAAGAATCATGATAAAACCGCTTGCGTATCCTCCTGAGCTGAAACTGACTGTAGTGTAGACAATAATGCCACTAAAGCAGATCATCGGAATACCGCTGAGGAGGTGTCTTTTCGGGCTTGCAAGGGCATTCCGGTAGTTTTCAAGGAAGCTGAGATAGGATGCGGTCACATCCCCATCGGGCATAACAATATGCATCTGCTCAAAGAGATCGCGCAGTGTTTTCGGAGTACGCGCGCGCCAGACATGGAAAAGCCAGAGAGATATGAGCACAACTACCACGCCTAACGCGCTCAATCCACCCCCCAGAAGAACGCCTCCAACATGAGCTTGAACTTGAGGACTGAGATTGAGAAAGGAACAATTCACCTGGAACAAACAGGCCAAGCAGATAGAGGGAGATGTACTTAAAGATAAAGCGATCAACACTTGATGGTAAGACATCAAACTGCTGGAGTACGCCATCAATCTGTCCTCTGGTATCCCCTCGCTTCAGGCGCGTTTCTGTTGGGTTCGCATGCCCTCCGTACTCATCCAGCGTACTCATGCGAGCATCCCCCCTTCCACTTCGCTTCTTCAACTTGAAGTGGATAATGGATCAGATATATTGAGATTATACTACCACATCTATACTCTCCCCTCCACACGATCTAGCCACTCGCGCATCAGCGTCTGGCACAGCGCATCCTGTTCGATATTCACGAAATGTCCGGCCAGGTCCAGCACGGCGAACGTCGCTCTCGGGTAGTTGTCCAGCAGGTCCCAGGCGTCCCGGTATCCGCACAGGTGGTCTTGCCGTGCCGTTATGATGAGCGTTGGCCTCCCAAAGGGAGCGGGCAGGGTGTCCACGTCAAAGGAAAAGGGGCCGGCCTCCTCCAGCCGGTCGTTGAAGGGATGATCGGCTATCTGCACCTCCGCCAGCAGCTCGCGTACCGCCTCGGCCACCCTGGGGCTCTGCACCACCACGAGGTTCGAGATCGGCCCAAGCTCGGCCGCTACCGCCGGGTCCTCCACAATGGCGGTTCTGGGTGGGAGCTGCGCCTGCGCGGGGTCCGCCTTCACCTGGGGCGCGCAGAGCATCAGCCCATCGATCCACGCCGCCCTGTGGTAGATCACGCCACGGGCCAGGTACCCTCCGTAGGACAAGCCGGCCAGCACGAAGCGTTGACCGGGGATGACCTTGTCGATGAACGCCAGCATCGTGTCGAGCATCGCATCGTGTGTGGCCAGCCGGTCCACTGCCGGAGTGCGTCCAGTGCCAGGCAAGTCAGGATAGATGCGCAGCCAGCCCTCCCGCTGTGTGAAGAGTGGTTCCATGAACCGCGCCATGATGCGATGATCGCTCGGCCGCCCCGGCAACATCACCATGGGCCGCCCGCTCCCATAGGTTTCATAGTAAATCGCTAGGTCTCCAAGATCACAGATCATGTGTTGGTCCCTCCGTTCATATGCTATGATGAGCATAACACGATCCTGCGAGTTGCGATGCCCAGAAGAAAGGAGGGCACAGCTTCCTCTCCTTCTCAGGAACGGGGGAGGGACCCACTGTGTCGGCGTTTGAATGGCTGGTACTGTCTGTCTCACCTTTGATTTCGATGCCCTCTCCCTGTGGATCAATCGTCGCCAGACGTCGCCTGCCTCGCTCTCCCGTGGAGAGTTCGGCGCCGTTGCGGTGCCACGCATCATACATCTGCTCACCAACTATGGTATCCCAAGCACGTGGTTTATTCCAGGGCATACCATCGAAACCTATCGCTCCCAGTGTGAACAGGTGGTCAAGGCCGGCCATGAGATCGGACTGCACGGCTACTTGCATGAACATGTGGGAGAGCTGAGCGAGCAGCAGGAGCGAGACGTGTTTCGCCGGGCCTTTGACCTGGTGGCCAACTTGACGGGTCAGCCGCCACAGGGGAGTCGCACCCCGTCCTGGGATCTGACGGCCTCCACCGTCGATATCATGCTGGAGCTGGGCCTGCTCTACGATAGTAGCTTGATGAGCACTGATTACACGCCGTTCTTTGCGCGCCGGGGCGATCGCCTCTCCCCAGAAGGCGCCATACATTTTGGCGAGGCGACACGGCTGGTGGAATTGCCGGTGAGTTGGTCCCTGGATGATTATCCGCACTTTGAATATCACCGGGGCGCCTCTGGCTCCGTTCTGCCCGGGCTGCGTCCGGCGGATGACGTCTTTCGCAATTGGACCGATGATCTGGTCTACATGCTCAGAGACTTTGAGGATGGCGTAGCGGTCGTGACGTTCCATCCCCAGGTCATTCATTGGGCGCGGACATCGCCTCCTGGCTCTGGAGCGCTGGCTTGATGAGCTGTGGAGGATGGGGGTGGCCTTTGCGCGTCAAGTCCTGGCTGGACGAGCCTATGGCACCTACAGGCCTGCCACCGACAGAGAGTAGAGCGACAACGAGATTCGCTGCTCGTGCTAGAAGGGAGCCAGGAAGATGAAGGAGGCTGTAAGATGGCATGCCTTGATCCCCGGACCGATCAAGGAACCGGAGGAGGCGCTGGCCTTTATCAACGCATGCGGCTTTTGCACGTGGGGGCCGGTGCTGCGCCTGTCGTTCCCAAACCTGGCCGAGGCCATGGGGGAGACGGCGACCTCGGTTTTAGACCGCACCTGGTCATGGAAAGATGACCTGCATTTTGAGCAGAAGCTCTACTACGGCAAGATCATCGCTGGCCAGCCCAGCTTCCTGGCGCCCGACTATCTGCCGGATTTCATCGCGGCTCTGGCCGGGTACGGCCTGGAGCACGAGCGGGACGTGACTCGCCTCTATTTCGATGGCCAGCTCTCTGGTGAAGCCAGGGCGATCTACGACTGGTTGCTCGATCACCCTGCACAGCCGACGCGGGAACTGCGGCGTGGTACCAGGCTGGGCGAAAGATCGAAGAAGCTGGCGACCGAACGCGCCCTGGTGGAACTGCAGCGCCGCTTCCTGGTTTGCAAAGTAGACCTGACAGGTCGCACGCGCGGCACCTACTCCTACGTCTGGGATCTGGCCGAGCGCTTCTGGCCGCAGGCCTTTGTCGATGCTCGCCATACCTCTCCCACGGCTGCTCGCAGTAAAATTCGTGGCCAACTGCACGAGTTCGGCCTGGCACCAAGCCCTAAGCTGGAACAGCATCTCTTCCTCTGGACCTAAACCCGTTGTTCCTGCTAAGTACAGCTCGACCCGCATGTGAGAAGACCAGGAACTAAAGGGGGATTGCATTGACAACCATTGCGCTCTCTCCGTATACTTGTTTTAGAATTTCTGTTCTATTTTCTGTATATAAGAGAAGGGGTGCTATGCCATAATTACTGTATGCTGCACGCTATAGTGCAATACTGTTCTCTTCTGCATCTTCTCGCGACACCTGTACGAGCGAACAGAACAGGCACATACTAACAGTTGTCCTGTTCTCGCCTCTCTGCATTTGAGGCAACACGCTTGCCGTGTCCGGCTCTGTCCCAGCCGTCACAGCGCTTCTCCGTGTTGTTGGCTACCGACCCAGGGACCGTTCATTCACGCCATACAGAACATACAGGAAAGGAGTCGGGGTGCCTCTCTGCGTCTTTGCGCGCGTGCAATCGCCAGAGTGCGATCCTGTTCTATGCCGATGAGTCCACCCGCCAACGGTCACCATCAACCGGAAGACCAGCCAGGATCCCTGCTGCATCTGCCCCTCGCCGGTCTACTCCCGGACAACCAGAAGCTTGTCATCAACCCCACCGCGCGAACGGTCATCTTGTTCGCGCAGACCTCTCCTGGTGAGGCCGATATCGTCACCGTGCAGCAGTTTTCCCCCAATGGGATGCGCGTCCTCATCCCGCTGCTCCAGGCCTACCCGAACTATTGCCCCTATGAGACCCTGCTGGCAAACCTATTCTCGCTCACGCTCGATGAGGCTCGCAGGCAATTGCGTGAGATCAGGGAGATCGTCCTGCGCTCGGTTCGCCGGGCGATTGGGAGTCTGGCCACCGGGCTGCGCGCCTTTGGCTTACGGGTGCGGTCCGTTCGCAGTACCGGCTATCTGGTGGAAGCCATCCCCAAAGAGACGGCTTGAGAAGAGAGCCATTTGCTCGAATCCTTGTTTTCTATCAAAGAGCATTGTCAACGCTGCACAAAGACCATGTCACGCGAAAAAACGAGACATTGCTCTTGAAAAAACGCATACTTCAGTGGGATTTTTGGCCGCTGAGTGTAGTACATTGGTTCTAGTACGTTATTCGGTGACGTGCGCGCAATGGTTGATAGATAACCGTTGTGATCGGCGTTGTGTTCGTCGTGCGTTCCATCAGTTTGCCTGGGGGTCGAGGATCCTCGACCCCTGTGCATCAACGCTCTGCTAGAGAGAGGTCGTTGTACTCATGCGTTCTTTTGCTCCAGTTCCCTCTGCTTCCCTGGATCTCCGACTGGCGGAAGAGGTGCTCTATGACTTGCCTCCCCTGGAAGGGGTCTTCTTACACTGGCATCTGCACGGCGTGACCGCCACCACGCCAGGTATCACCTCGCTCCTTTACCGACGAGAGCAGATGCTTGGCACCGCCACGCTTTCAGGGGCCAGCATCAGGCTGCTCTATGAGTGCGCGACGGACTGCCTCGGCCGTCTACCGGCACCAGTTTACTCGCCCTGGGACAGCCGCCCGCTGCACGCTCGTTTATTGCGGCACGGCCCCTCGCAGCGCGCCGCCGAGACCCAGGCGCTGCTTCCACCCGGGGTGCTGGTCCAGAAGACCATCTCAGTCAGCCTTAGCGAGCGCCCAGTGCTCTGCACCGGTGTGGGTACTGGGAGCCTGACACGCTGGCAGCTGCGAGACATGGCTGCGGCTCTGGCACTGCCGTTTCGGACCCTCAAGCGGTGTACGATCAATTCCTCCACCTACACGTCAGTGGAGGCCCTCGCCATGCAGCCGGGGATGGTCTCGCCCTTCCTGCATCCCGAGCGAGCCGCGCATCTCTCGGCGCTCGTGCTGCTGCCCTGGCGCGAGCTTTGGGAAGCCCAGGAGCGAGAAGTGGCTCTTTCTCTGTCACTGTGGGAAAGTCTGGTTCTGCCCGTGCGCTGCCTGCGCCCTCTGCTCCGTCGGTATGCCAGGCGGGCCTATCCAGAGGTTCACATGATCGAACTGGGCACCGCGGGCGCCATCGAGTCCTTTGCCGAGGTTGATGATGGCAGCTAGCGCGACCCTTCACCTGTTAGAGCGTCCACAACTGCACGGGCATCGCATCCAGTACAGCGACGCGCTCCACCTGCTGATCATCGATGAGACGGTCATTCCTTGCACCCCGACCGAGTACAGTCTGTTGCAGGCCTTACTCCAGCATGCCGGAGAGGGCGTGCCGATCAATCGCCTGCTCGGCAGACCTGCGAAACAAGCGGTGGAGTGGCATACCCGGCGCAACCTGACTCAGCATATCAGTCGCCTGCGCGCGAGGCTCTGGCCTTTTGACCTGGACATCCTCTGCCTGACCGGCTATGGCTACCTGCTGCTTGCCAGGTCGCACGAACAAGCCACAGGGATGTGAGCATCGAAACGTCGTTGCGTCCGACGACTGAACCAAGCTTCTCGTCTCAGGGCTGCCACGATGGGTTATCCACAGGTTATCCACATTTCGTACACCCGAGTCACGGCGATGGTGGGGTCTTTCGTGCTGCCATCGTCGTGAACCGGAAGGAGCACTTCCGATGGTCACGTTTCCTGAAAAACTATCGTCTCCCGCACTAGACAACGTACTGGCGCATCTCAAGGGAGTGCGCACCTCGTTACGCGGGTGGAAAGCCTGCTGCCCAGCGCACACGGACCGCGAACCGAGCTTGAGCATTGGTCTGGGCGAGCAGGGACAGGTGCTGCTCAAGTGCTTTGCTGGGTGTCCGATAGAACGCATCACCGAGGCGATGGGACTCACCCTCACCGATCTCTTTCCTGATGGCACGTCGGCATCGGAAAGAGCATCGTCAAACGGTGCGCATCACGCGCCGCTCACGCTGCTCGACCTGGCGCTGGAGAAGCAACTGCCCTGGCAGTTCCTCCTCAACCTCGGCGTCATGGAGCATCCCTCCGGTGGCCTACACATTCCGTATCATCTGGCAGACGGCTCGCCTGCGCCGCGTTCCCGTATCCGCACAGCGCTCATCGCTCGGCAGGGGTCGCGGTGGAGCAAGGGTAAAGGCAAGATTGTCCCCTATGGCCTGGAGCGGCTGGACGAAGCGAGAAAGGCAGGATACCTGGTGCTGGTAGAGGGGGAGTCGGACTGCTGGACACTGTGGTACCAGGGCTTTCCAGCACTGGGACTCCCCGGCGCTGAGATGGCCGGGGTCTTGGAGGAGCCCACACTTCTCGGAATTGACCGGCTCTACATCATCCAGGAACCGGATGCAGGAGGTACCACCTTCGTGAAGGCTCTCACCAACCGGCTCAAACAGTGGCAGTGGCAGGGGAAAGCCTTCGTGGTGCATCTCCCAGGCACCAAAGACCCGAGCGATCTCTATACACAGGATCGCAAAGGGTTTCGCGCCGCTTTTCAAGAGGCGCTGGAGCACGCTGAACCGCTCGTGTTCCACCGCCCTCATCCGATCTCGTTTCCCGCCGGACCAAAGCCGAATGTCTTCAGCCTGCAGGAGTTGCTCTCCTGGGAACTGCCGCCCGCCCGTTGGGCCATCCCGGAGATCCTACCCGAAGGCTTGACGCTGCTGGCTGGCAAACCCAAACTAGGAAAAAGCTGGCTGGCGCTCTCCGCCGCGCTCTCCATCGCGTCTGGCGGCGTGGCTCTGGGTACACACCCAGTCAGCCAGGGCGACGTTCTCTACCTGGCGCTGGAAGACAACGCGCGTCGCCTACAAGCGCGCACCAGGCAACTGCTGGCCTCCATGAGAAGTGTTCCGGGCGGCATCGACTTCGCCCTCGACTGGCCGCGCCTTGGCGAAGGGGGCCTGGCCTCCCTCGAAGACTATCTCAAGGAGCATCCCAGGGTGCGGCTGGTGGTCATCGATACCTGGGCCAGGGTGGCGCCACCAGCAGGAGAGCGCCGCAATTCGCAGTACGAGGGAGACTACGAGGCACTCGTCCCGCTCAAGCGCCTGGCCGACACGTATCGCGTCTCGATCCTGGCGGTGCATCACCTGCGCAAGACCGGCTCCTCGGATGTGCTGGACGAGATCACCGGTTCGATTGGCATGACCGGGGCGGTGGATGGGACACTTATCTTGAAACGCGAGCGCGGGCGGGCGGCAGCAACGCTCTTTGTGACCGGGCGCGATATCGAACGCGAGCAGCAGCTCGCCATGAACTTCGATGCCACCACGGCCTTGTGGACCGTGGTCGGCGACGCCGATGAAGTCGGACGTACCAGAGCGCGCCAGGAGATTCTCGACCTGCTCCGTGAGCAACCCGAGGGGATGAGCCCGCGCGAGATCGCCGAGGCGCTGGAGAAGAACTATCACACGACTCGCTCGATTCTACGCAAGATGGAGGAAACCGGTGAGGTCGGGCGGCTTCGTGGGAGGTACCTCGCGCTCTCAGCAGAGAGGAGTCATGGGCACATGCAGCAGCCATCGTTAAGGAATGGCCAGATCAAACAGGGTGAGCATCACCAGATGATGGATCATGTAACTCCTGGCGGTGATAGGGGTGATGACCATGGTGGTACTACCCTGAGTGATGAGACTGATTACAGTGATTACACTGATTACGGCAATGGCACTCCTGCTGATTCTTTCACGAAGGAACGTGCCCTTGATGAAGCGATCGTAGAGCACGAGGAAATGAAGTCGATCACTCTTTGCAAGCATGAGGCACTATTGCAAGAGGATCGTCATCAACAAGAACCTACCGTAATCAGTGTCATCAACGTAATCAATCGTAATCAGCGTAATCAGTTGCACGTTTCAGAACCACCGGTGGACGTTCAGGACATACTCCCTTGTGAAGGAGATCATGCTGCAAGAACAGAGCAAAATGAAGCCTCCCTACAATGGAAACGCTGCCCGCATCATCCACGAGCGCAGATGGTGCGTTTTGATCCCGCGGGTCAGGCATGGTGTGACCGGATGGATTGTTGGGATTGC
>WNFM01357497.1_pt1 | contig 16262 bp, 5 predicted proteins | sample 5400271 | NCBI WGS metagenome assembly WNFM01 (sample SAMN13153352, study PRJNA577476) | soil metagenome | isolation source: 60 cm saprolite on Douglas fir-dominated hillslope | place: USA:California | collected 2013-09-17
CCAGCAACAATCAGCCTTTGCCGCCCGACTACGCATATTGCTGTCGACACGAATAACAGCTAGCGGACAGGGCGAGTTTTTAGGAGAACACCATGAAACTGTCTTCCGGGATCCGGACGGCCCTACGCGTCTTTGCTGGCGTCCTCGCAGTCGTTGTGGCACTGGGGTATTACGGCCATGTGCGGGCCCAGAGCGGAGTTGGTTCGGTTCGAGTTCCATTGCGTCCCCTCGCGCCGCTGTCGAGCGTACCCATCCCTCCGGTGTTCGGCCTTGAAGGTATTGTGAATGACAAGACAGCCGCTATTCAGCTGGGAAAAGCGCTGTTCTGGGACATGCAGGCCGGAAGCGATGACATCCAGGCATGCGCAACTTGTCATTTCAACGCCGGCGCTGACAGCCGCCCTACTAACGAAGTAAATCCCGGCCAGGCCGGTGGCGACAACACTTTCCAGTTGGGTGCAGAGAACGGATCAGCCGGCCCCAACCATCGCTACATTCCCGGCAGCGCTGACGCCGGCTTTGGCGGATACCACGACGGCGACTTCCCTTTCCGCAAGCTTGCCGATCTCAATGACCGCTTCAGCGTGATCTCAGATGTAAATGACGTCTCGGGTTCCCAGGGCGTGTTCGCTACTGCAATGGGCCAGGTAAATGTTGGTTTCCCGGCTGGAGACGGCACTGTTCTTTCAAGAACCCCCGGCGACTCAGGTCAGGACGGCGACCTTGCTGACGGCCCAGGGATGAATTTTGGACCCGGCGCACCCAAACATAGATCTCCCAACGGCCGCGGTGCTAACGGTCGCGCGAATGGCGGCGGGAACGGCGTTGGTCTAACTGTCGGAGTGGTGCCAGGGGTCAACGTAACCAGTGTTGAGACCGGCACATCGACTCCAGATCCGGTGTTCTCCTACTCTGACCCGGATGCACCAGGACACGTAATCAACACGCGCAAGACAACCGGCCGCAACACTCCCAGTGCGGTTGATGCGGTTTTTAACTTCCGTAATTTCTGGGATGGACGCGCACAGAACGTCTGCAATGGCGCGAATCCGTTCGGCACTCGTGATAAGTCGGCGCACCTGCTGGTCCGCGAACCAGATGGCAGCCTGGGCGCGGCGCTCATCAACATGCAGAATTCAGCACTGTGTTCGCAGTCTCTGGGGCCGATCCTGAGCTCCACGGAAATGTCGGCTGATGGCCGTAACTTCCACGACGTCGGCAGAAAGCTGCTGGCGAGAAGGCCTCTGGCCAGACAGCTGGTGGATCCGACAGACAGCGTGCTGGGAATATTCTCAAGCTCTCCTGACCGCGGACTAACGACAACTTACTCAGCCCTGATCCAGAAAGCATTCCAGCCGGAATGGTGGGATGACACCCGTCACATTTGCGTCGGCACAGACGGCGGTGCCGCGGCCACGATCGATAAAGGCCAGACCTGCCCGGCGAGCACGCAAGAGTACAGCCTGATGGAGTTCAATTTCTCCCTGTTCTGGGGCGTAGCCGTCCAGATGTACGAGAGCACTCTGGTGGCGGACCAGACTCCGTTGGACAAATACCTGGAGCAGCAGCAGAGCTACACGCTGATTGGCGACAATCTTCAGAACCAATACACCATCCAGCTCAAGCCTGGCGTCACGCCTTTCACGGTGTCCATCGTCGGCTTAAACCAGACTCTCGACGCCACCGACCAGGACATTTATGCGTTTGACGACGGCTTTGGAGTAATTAAGGGCGCTGGAGTCAACGGCGCAAGAATCGATTACGCCAGCGGCACCTTAACGGTGTTCTTCGGAGAACCTCCGGTTTCGCAAGTTCCGGTCAAGGTCAACTATTCGGTCGGCCCGACGCCTTTGACCGAAGGTCAGCTCCGCGGCCTGGCCCTGTTCCAGACAAAAGCCGGCTGCATTGCGTGCCACGGCGGGCCTGAGCTTTCCAACGCCTCTGTGGGAACCGTCACCAACGTGCCGGTGGAGCGCATGATCATGGAAGACGACAGCGCGCGCGTATATGACACTGGCTACTACCACATCGGCGTGCGGCCCACGGCCGAAGATGGCGGACTGGCCGGGACCGATCCGATCGCCGGACTTCCTCTGTCACACGCGGAATACCTTCGTGAGAACGTGTGCAAAGGCGGATTTGAAACCGTCATCGTTCCCGGCAGGCGCGGCGATGGAATTGCCCCGTCGCCGATGAACTGCTCAGACGACATCGCGCGCGGCGGCTTCTTCAAAACGCCGCAATTGCGCAACGTAGCCTTGACTGCTCCCTATTTCCACAATGGCAGCCAGCTGACGCTGGAGCAGGTCGTCGAGTTCTACAACCGCGGCGGAGATTTCAACACGGTCGCGGAAGTGAAGTTCATGGATCCCGATATCGAGATCCTTGGCTTGACCTTGCAGGAAAAAACAGACCTGGTTGATTTTCTGCGCAACGCCTTGACCGACCCGCGCACGGTAAACCAGTCGGCGCCGTTTGATCATCCGCAGTTGTTTCCGCCGAATGGTCATCCGCAGAGCGCAAACGGTTACCCGGTGGACGCGGATCCGACGCATCCCGGACAAGCCAAAAACAATTTCATCGAAGTTCCTGCAACCGGCGCCAAGGGCAGCAAGCCGCTGCCCACATTCCTGGAGAACCTGCTGAATCCGCCGGCCCCGGTTCCGCCGCCACCTCCTGCGGTTGGTGGTGGAGGAGCAACTGGTGGAACCGCCGCCAGCAGCGGCGGTGGAAACAATGGTGGCGGAAATAACGGTGGTGGAAATAACGGTGGCGGTGGTGGTTCGCAGAACCCGCCTTCGATCCCACCGCCATCAGGGAACGACGGAAGTGGCGACGGGCGAGGCTCGTTGCCTCGGTCGCCGAGATAGGCGCATATGGTGATTTGGGATAACGCAAGTACGTACACACAGAGGGGCAGTAGCCGATCGACGGAAGGAGTTCCAAAAATGAGGGGATTTGAGCAACTAATGAAGAGTTTCAGAGTAGCGCGGGTCGTGCTGCTGCTGCTGATTGTGGCGACGCTGGGCGTGTCCGGATCGGCCCAGAGCCTTAACCCGATTCCGTGGCCCGCACCGGCCGCGATTCCGCCGCCGCCGCCGATTGTTCCGGACCGCGGTGGGAACCCCACCGGAATCGAATTCACCGGTTTCATCCAATACGCGTCTTTGGACGCGAGTCCCGGTCTGTGCAACAAGGATGACAATCCTGCCCCGACTCCGGCAAATCCCCCTTTGCCCGCGCAGTGCAAGATCACCGGCGGTTGGATTGAGATCAACAACACCATGATCCGCGTTCCGCAGAACGTCGTTGTGGTCTTCCCTAACACGCTCATCACGTGGGAAGAAGTATTCGAGCAGAATCCGAATACGCACCAGACTGACGCCGTCTTCCAGAGCGGCTTGGCTATGTCGGATACGGTGCGGTTCCCCGGAACATACCAAGGCCATGTGCATACCAACCTTGTGAATGGCCAATATATCGCCGGCCTGGTGTTCATTTTCCAGGATCCAGCGAACTTCACCCAGGGCTTCATCGAGAAGTTCGATTACGCCAACGGCATTATGTACGTGAATGGCTTCCGGATACAGATCAACGATCCGCCAATCACGTTCACGGTTCCTAATCCGGATGGAACGCCGGCCCTGGATGGTCTGGGCAACCCGGTCATTCTTACCAAGGGCCGCTACAGCGCCGGACAGACGCCTGATCCGCGCTTCGCTGTCGACCAGAACAACCCCACGGTGGCTGCGCAAACCGGTTATCCGATGTGTATCCCGCGGACCAGTCCGTATATTGACGGGTCCGACGGCTCCGCAGGGCCGGCCTTGGCTCTGCTGTTGCCGGAGGCGCAGCAGGATCCGCAATGTCCGGAGAAGAACCGGCCGCGCGAAGCCACTTCCGGCGCCGTTCTGGTGAATCTTTTCACCATGAATGCGCCAGGCGCTGCGCCAACCGCGGATAACCCGATCCCGCAGGATCCCTACGTGGAAGTCCCGTTTGAAGTGGGTGACTTCGTCAACATCATTGGCACATTGGAAGTTGATGCCAACGGCCCGTATATCACGGCCACCGACATCATGGATCCCAATGTGGGCGCCTATACCTGGCCCGCAACAGATCCTGCTTATGTCCGGATTGAGGTAGTCATACAAGGTACGGGAGGATTTCCACACAATCTCTTTCCGCAGGAAGCCGGCGTTCGCACCAGGGTGGAAGGCTTCACCACGGATTGGCAGCGTCCGGTTGACGTCTCTGCGATCGATGCGGATTGCAACGGCAACCTCACGTTCCGCGAGCCGGCATGGGCGACGAACTTTCCCATCGAGCCCGGACCTCCGGGAATCGGCGTGAAAGGCCGCTGGCGCATGCGCTTCCCGCAGGGCGGCGATTTCCTGCCTGCCGTGCTCAACGTGGGCGCACGCGTGAGCGGCAGCAGCCCCGGCAAGAACAAGAACGGGCTGACCTTCTCTGAATACCAGCTTCCCAGCGGCGAATTTATCTTCCCGGAGAATCTGGTTCCGGGCAGCCGGCCGCCCAAGGCTAACTTCAGCGACATCCAGTGGCTCGACAATGGCATGGGTGCGTTGCCGATGGTCAGCGACGTGTTCGACAGCATTCAGGTCCAGTTGGGTCAGCAGCCGGTTCCGTTCTACCCCAACCAGGTTATGAGCCAGTTGAATCCGTTCCCGGATGCGACCCTGCCTCCGCTGACCTGCGTGCCGGGCACATTTACATCGATTGCCCTGCCCAAGTTCACGTCAACTCCGAACCCGCCATTCGCAGGTATCACGGTCACGCTTGATGGCACGGCCAGCACTCCGCCAACCGGTCCGTTCCAGTGGGCGCAGGTGGTCAATCCTGGTGATCCGATCGTGACCATTAACAACCCAACCAGCGTCCAAGCCACGTTTGTAGCCCCAGTCGTAGCCGGGCCGCAGAACCTGAGCTTCTCGTTGATCGTAGGCGGCCAAGGCGGTATCGTCCCGCAATCAGCGACGGCAACATTGCTCGTGCCGATCGTTATACCTCCGCCGAACACTCCGCCGGCAGTCAGCGCGACCGCCTCGTTTGCCGGACCTCCGGTTGTCAGCGGGACCACCATCACTGTTCCTAGCGATGCTGCAGGCGTAACGCTTACTGCAACTGCTGTGGATCCAGCGAGTGGAGCCATGTCGTTTGTCTGGACCGCACCTGCCGGAATCGTTCTGACGCCGGGCGCTGCGGATGGATCGATACAGACCTTTACCGCGCCTGAGGTGCCGACCCTGACAGCTTCTCAAACCTTCACCTTCACGGTGACGGGCACGAGCGCAGCCAGCGGTCTATCCAGCACGGCAACGGTCACGGTGATTGTGCAACCGGTGACAGACCGCATCGTGATCAGCAACGTGGTCTATCGCCGCACCAAGGGCCGTTTGATCATCAACTGCAGCGACTTCACGCCTGACGTGACGCTCACTGCAACATTGGACATCATCAACCCCGCCACCGGATTGCAATGGTCAGCCGTGATGGGTCCGATTATCCCGTTCGCTCAGGGTGTGTTCTCGATTCGCTTCAGCAACATTCCGCCGCCGAACCTGGTGACCATCACCTCGGATGCGGGTGGCGTAGCGACCTCGGGTGTCACGTTCCTGAGGTAAGCAAGTAACCAGGGCTGCCGGGTTCAGGCCCGGCAGCTCACAACCAAAGACCTTCCCCGCGTCGGCTTGAAGAAGCGGGATAGCAAGAACCACCGAGCAACAATGAAGAGAGGAACCGACAATGACTAACCTTATGCGGGCCCCGAGCGAGGGCATCGCTCAGAAACTAGAGGAGAACACCTTGCTAACTCGCCAATCATGGAAACTTATCCTGGTCCTGGCGCTGGTGACCCTATTGTCAGCGGCCAGTGCCTTCGCAGCGCCGAGCAAACAGATCGCCAACGAAGGTCTGTTCCGCCCCCGCGGAATGGTTCGCGCCACCGTGCACCTGCCTGGCGGCGGCGAGATCACAGACTACTGGAGTTCAGACGGCGCTTCAGGCTTCTGCCGCATTGATCAGTTACCCGATCCCAAAAATCCCGGACTGACCCACGGCGTGCTGAACCTGAGCACGTGCTATCTGCCCGGTGTCTTTGAGCCCATGGATTATCAGGCTGAAACACGGGGCGTCAACGGATCGAATGGCTACGTATTCGTCGGCGGAATCAAAGAAGTCAGCCGGATCGAGTTCATGCAATCTCCAACCGAGCCCGGCCGGACCGTCATTAACGCGGCCACTCAGATCTCCATCTTTAGCACTGCTTCGGTGTTCCCCAACGGCGCACCGGCGCTCGGACCTCGATTTGTCCAGTCGAACAGGATGGGACCGGATGGCAAGCTCTATATCTGCTTCCAGGGCAGCGGCGATATCTGGCGCATCCGCAATCCTCTCTCCCCGAGCTTTACTCCGCTCGGCAACGCCGTAGAACGAGTTGGCACTTCTGACAACGGCAAGACGCTGCTCAGCATAGGCTGGATCGGTCACGATCTGTGGATGCAGCAAGCCGGTTTCTTAAACCGCCTCCAGAACGCTGACAAGTGCAATTACACCTTGCCCGCCTGCGTCGCGGTCCTGGAATTTGGCAAACTGCAAACCCAGGAAGGCATGGCCACGGACCAGTACATTTCGTCCAGCCTTAGCGGCCGCTGGCTCTATTGGGGCAACGGCAACCGCGTTGTCCGCTATGACACGCTGAGCGCCGACATCATGCAGCAATGGAACCAGAGCGGCTTCGTGAATGGCAGCGCGATTCCACAACGGTACTCGCTGATCATGGGCTTGAACTTTGTTCAGCCGCAGCATCCTACTCCGGGCGATCCGAAACAGGACCTGTTTACGCTCGCCGATGGCAGCCAGGTGGCTGACATGACTGTGACCACCGATCCAATCATTGAAGCGCCGCCGCCCGCAGTTCCCGGGCCCATCATCCGCACGGGTAGGACCTGGTTTTACAAAGCTTCATCCACGATGGTTCCGGAGCCTTGCGTGAGCACTCCTCCGAATCCTCCGCCGTGCGTCAACAGCCAGATCGGCAATGACAGTCCTCCGCAAGATTCCCCGACCGCAGTGGCGGCACGGCGTGCTGTTCTGCTGGTGTCCGGTGTGACCCATCCCAGAGGACTGCTGTTCCTGCAGACCAACTGGTGGGTTTCTGACGAAGATAACGGCTTCTGCCGTATTGACCAGAATCCGGTCACCGGTGCAGCCACATTCCTTAACTTCTGCTTCAAGCCTTCGCCTGGCTTTATCCCTGGCCAGCCTGCGGCGGATGCTCCTAGTGCTACCGGAACACAGAACGTATACATCCCCGATGCCTCAGGACCGTCGAAGGGCATCGTCAGGGCTGTATTCACGCCCAGTCCTGCGGGCGGGACGCTTTCGCAGTCCGGCTTGCTTAATTCTGGCCCAGGCACCGCTGAAGCTGTAGCCCTGCCCAACGGCCCGTTCAACGATGGAGCTATTTACATCGGCTACCTCGACATCGGCGGTGTTAGGAAGATTCAGCAGCCGGCTACGGCTCCAACCGCACCCATCGCGGTGGGAGGTCTTGGCCGCGGCATCGGTGTACTGAGCTTGACCTTCCTCGGCAATGATCTGTACATGGCCGAGCTGGGACCGCCAGCCAATGCTGCCGGACAGTTAATCAAAGGCGGACAAATCACCAAGCTGGTTGCGGCATCGCCGGATCTGCTACGCGGCAGCGCCGTGGTCGTCACGAAGCCGATTTCGCGACTCCAGAGCCCAACTCTCAACACCACTCCGCAACTCTTTGTTAATCCAGGAGCCATCTTAGTGGGACCCGCAGGCGACCGCCCAGCCTGTCTGCCGCCCCTGGGCGTCGCTCTTTCGCCCAGAGTGCCAGCCGATCCTGCAACCACGCCGACGCTGTATTTCGGTAGCTTCGGGGTTAACCCGGTGGATGCCGGCACCAGCCCGGCCCAGCCGCCGGAGGTAGACCAGTTCGATTCCATCTGCACCTCGGAAATTCCGTGGGTGCTGGAAGGCTCGCTGGATCCGGCATTGAGCCTTAACGTCCCGCTCAGCGCGGTTACCGCGCTGGGGATCAGCAGCTACTCCGACCCCAGGGCCCAGTTGGCAATTGGAGACGATCCCAATACCATCCCTGAAGCGGCGACGCTGCAGAAGAGTAAGATCACGCCACCGGCCACCGGCCCGTTACATGGCCAGGGACACGTTTACATCGTTCCGTAATTGCAACCCTCAACCAACGGCTGGCGGATTTATTCCGCCAGCCTTTTTTCGTGGCCACGGCGGCGCTACGGTAAACAACCTAATGCCAGCCGCGGCGTGACTGAGGTAAACTCCTGCTCATGCGATTCCAATATCTTGTGGTGATCTGTCTCTTCGCGCTGCTGGCGTTGGGCAAAGACAATCCGCGGCCGATTCTGGTAACGCACAGTGATTTCAAGGGCCTGGACCAGAGCGATTCACGCACGCAAGACCTGCAACTCTTTGCCGACGGCCGGGTGCACTATGAGGAGTCCTCGAACGGCGGCAAGAAAGCCAGTTTCGAAATAAAGCTCAATCCGCAGAAGCTGCAGCGGCTCACTCTGCTGCTCAACGGCAAAGCCATGCGGGCCGTCCCGGCCAAGATCGGTTCGCAGATCAGGGTCATTGACGGGCGTATAGACAAGACGCTCGAAATCAATCATGGCGCTTTGCAGCAAAAGATCGCGATTGAAAATTTCTATCCTCAGCTGAACTCGCATCGCCCCGCTTATCCAAAAGCTCTGGTCGAACTGGAGTGCACGCTTCAGGATATCGAGCGCAACGCGGCGAAGCGTCCAAAACCCACCCCGGAGGAAGATTGGTGTCCGGACGCGCTGGGCAAGCGCTGAAACATTCGCCGGCTCAACTCCACTTATCGGTCCTGATTTTCTGCAAAATCTCTTTTTTGCCGTTAGGCTACGGCAGCGGTAATTTTGCCGCTGCCTGCCAGTGGCGCCCATCCCAGCTATAGCAATTTCCCGCGCGACAAACATTAAAAACTTTAATCCATGCTTAATGGGCCACTAATTGAAACCCAGCAAGATGATGCTGCTGTATTTCAGCGGGTCAGAGAAATGAAAGCCCCTCCTCCGGGTCTTCTAACCTGCTGAATTGGTTCTGGTGAACAGAACGTCCTTCCGGGAAAGTTTTCTTCCGTAAACATTTTGTAAGGAATGCGTTTTTTTGTGCGCAACCACAGATGAGCAAATCCTGAAGTAGATGTATCGGAGTACGAACTTAAATAACGTATCGCATTACGAACTAGTGCAGGGCGGAGAGCAAGAGGCCTCGGGACTAGTCCCCAGGCAGGAATTAGCACAGCACTCATTTTTTGAGCATAAGTCGCCTCTTGCGGGGCGAATGGAGGAAGGCCCAATGATTTCTGCACGCTCGACTTTCTTATTTGTATGTGTAGTCGTTGTCTCTCTGGCCATGGTCGCTTCCGCGGCGCCGGCGGGTGATTTCACCGCGCGTTACAGTCTCGGCGCTCCCGCGGCCGCTGGCGAAGCCGTCCAGATCACAATCTCCCTGGCCGTCGCCAACAACACTTCCTCTGACATTACCAACGCCACCATTGCCCTGCACGATCCACGGGCGGCGCGCGTCACTTACGGAAGCCTGAACGGGCTGTCACTGCCGGCGGGCGCCGCAACTCGGGTGAGCGGCTCCTTCAAAGTCCCGCGAAGCCTGTACGAATCCTGGCAAAAGGGCAGTTCGCCGGCCATGAGCGTCAGCTTTAGTGACGCCAATGGTGCGCCGGTGCGGACGTTCATCGAGTTCTAGCAAAGATTTTTTGGAGGCAGGCTATGCGGGTAGCTACACACAATTTGAATTGTGCCCCAACATCGATTTGGGCGCGGACGAAGAGACAAAATGCCGGACAATTCTGGCTCTTGACGGCGCTGCTGCTGGCGCTGGCCTTCGTGCTTCCGTTGAACGCGCAGGCCCAGGGAAACTACGTTTACGTGAACAACCAGGCGGCGGCCAATACGGTCTCCGCCTATTCTGTTTCCCCGACCGGCGGCCTCACAGAGCTCTCCGGCTCGCCTTTTTCGACTGGCGGCGTGGGCTCCAACGTTGTTTGCTACGGCCTGAACCGCATCACTCTCAGCCCGGCCAACAATCTGCTGTTTGTCACCAATACCGGCAACCGGACGATCACCTCTTTTCAAATCAATCCTGCCACCGGCTCTTTGACCACTGTCGCTGGATCTCCCTTTGCCACCGGGCTGACGCTGGATAATTGTCAGGGTATTTCGCTGGCAGCCACGCCGGACGGAAAATTCCTGATGGCCTCCAGCAATGGCCAGATCCAGACTTTCAGCATCGCCCCGACCGGCGCGCTGGCGCTGCTTGGCACCACTGCGAATTGCTGCTCGCCCAACGCCAGCATGGTGATATCACCCAACGGTCAGTTCCTGGCTGTGTCGAACGAAACCAGCGTCTCCATGTTTGCCATTAACGCTGTGAGCGGCGCATTGACGCCCGTATTGGGTTCGCCATTTCCGAAAACCGGATCGGGGACTCTCTCCGGCCTGGATTTCAGTTGCACGGCGGACCGCCTCTATGGCGGCGAAGCCACCGGCAGTCCGGCGCTGCTTGATGCCTGGACCGTTAACACCACTTCAGGCGTTCTTACTCCGGTGCCCGGAACACCGTTTCAAAGCTCTGGGAACAACTCCAACATAGTCCTATACAGCCCTGATAACACTTTACTTTTCCAGACCAATCAGTTCAGCAACAGCGTGAACCCGTTCATGGTGAACCCTGATGGCACGCTGGCCAACGTCGGCAAATTTGGCGGCACAACGCAGGTCCATACCCCAGCGGGAATGGCCACCGACGCAACCGGCACTTTCCTGTACGTAGCAGATGACACTTTTGGAGTTGCCGTTTTCAGAATCGGCAACAGCGGCGTCCTGGCATCATTGGGCGATCTGGCTATCAATCGTCCGGGGGAAATCCAGGACCTGGTGGCGTATCCTCCGCGGAGCTGCACCAGCGCCGATCTCGCGCTCAGCATGACTGCGGTTCCGAACCCGGTCGCTGCCGGCGCGCCCATACAATACACCATCAACATCACGAATAATGGTCCGTCCACTGCCTCGGCCGTGGTCTCAGATACTCTGCCGCCGACAATGAGTGTGGGCGGAACCTCGCCAATCGTAAATCCCAGCGGAGCGCAGCGCAGCAACGCGGTATCCGGCAACGTCGTGACCGGAACAGTAACCATCACAACCACTGTTCCGCATCAGCTCTTTGTTGGCGAAACTGTCTCCATTAACTCCGTGCCGGCGCCAACCACGCCGAATCCTGCTGCACCGGGCTCTTCCTTTACCGATCCTGGCTTTACCGGCGTGTTTACGGTTACCTCCGTTCCCGGACCGACCACCTTTACTTATACGCAGAGTCTGTTGGCGTCGCAGTTCGCAGAAACCACAGCGACTCCGCCCCAGGCTGTACCGGCAACTGACGTCAGCGGCAGCGGTTCGGCCAGCAGCGCCGTTTGTCTTGTGACGACCGGCCCAGGCACTTGCAGCCAGATGAACTTCGCGCCCAAGCCGCCTATCGTGGCAGGCACGGGCGCCAACCGCAGCGGCAACGTGGTGACGATCACAACCACCGTGCCGCACCAGATCTTTGTCGGCCAGAACGCGGTCATCTCGGGCGTGGCGAATAGCAGCTTCAACGGAACATTCGCAGTAACGTCAGTTCCCTCGCCGACAACGTTCACATACAAGCAGACTGCGGCGAACGCGGTCAGCGGCGGCGGAAGCGTTACCACCACTGCGACGGCGGCGCAATTGATCACCTTCCCCAATCTGGTATCGGGTGAAACGCGCGCGGCCATCATCAACACAACGGCAAAGAGCACGCTCGCCAACGGAACGGTGGTGAGCAACACAGCCAACATCAGCAACAAGTCCACAGTCGATCCGCTGCCGGGAAACAATTCAGCCACGGCCAACTTGACCATTGGCACGCCCACCGCAACAACGCTCACAGTTCCCACAGCCACAGGCTCGTATGGCGGAAATGTGACTCTTACGGCTACGTTGAAGACCACAGGCGGAACTCCGGTCGCGGGCAAAACGATTGGCTTCAATTTCAACCAGACGAACAACGTCTTTAACGCTGTGACGAACGCGAGCGGCGTGGCCACCGTGGTTGCTCCGCTGGGCTTCACCACAGTCGGCACGCATCCCTCGGCCTTCACCGCTACCTTCGCAGGCGATTCCAGCTTTGGCCCAAGCAGCGCGACGGGAACCTTGATTGTCACAAAAGCGGTATTGACCGTCACTGCGGACAATCAGTCCAGACTCTATGGCGATCCCAATCCCCCGCTGACCTACACCATCACCGGCTTCGTGAACGGCGATACCATTGCCGTCGTGAGTGGAACTGCAAGCTGCTCCACCACCGCAACGCAGGCCAGCCCGGTAGGAACGTATCCCATCACCTGCACTCAGGGAACGCTTTCCGCCACGAACTACAACTTTGTATTTGTGGCCGGCACGCTGACCGTGAATCCCGCGCCTCTGACGGTGAACGTAAATAACGCCACGCGCGCTTACGGCGATCCTAACCCGGCATTCAGCGGGACCATCACCGGTTTGAAAAACGGCGACGTAGTCACCGCGACCTACAGCACAACAGCCACCCAGACCAGCCCGGCGGGAACTTATCCCATCACGGCGACCCTGGTCGATCCCAACGGCGTGCTCCCCAACTATGTGGTCACCATCAACAATGGCACTCTGACTATCACGCAAGCGGCACTGGTTGTGACTGCCAATAACGCGGCGCGCCTCTATGGCGATCCGAACCCGGCATTCAGCGGCACCATCGCCGGAATCAAGAATGGCGATAACATCACCGCCATCTACACCACGCCTGCCACCCCCGCCAGCCCCGTGGGAACGTATCCGATTATTCCTACGCTTTCTGATAACGGGACCGGCGCCCTGGCGAATTACATAGTCACCACCAACAACGGTTCTCTCACGGTGAGCCCGGCTCCTTTGAGTGTGACTGCGGCGAACACAACGCGCGCTTACGGCGCACCGAACCCCACCTTCACCGGCACGATTGTGGGCATCAAGAACGGCGATAACATCACCGCGACTTACAGCACGCCAGCCACAGCGAACAGCCCGGCAGGCACATATCCAATCATTCCGGCGCTGGTTGATCCGAACAACCTTCTCGGAAATTACACAGTCACCATCAATAACGGCACGCTGACCATCACCTCTGCAACCCTGACGGTAACAGCGGCCAACGCAAGCCGTTTCTACGGTGATCCCAATCCTGTGTTCACCGGCACGATCACGGGAATCCAGAACGGCGATAACATCACGGCCACGTATTCGAGCGTCGCTGATCCGACCAGCCCCGTTGGAACTTATCCCATCGTGCCAACGCTGTCAGATAACGGCACCGGCGCGCTTGCAAACTATGTTGTGATAAGCAACAACGGTATTCTCACCGTGAACCCGGCGCCGCTGACTGTGACCGTTGGCAGCTTTAGCCGGCTCTACGGTGATCCCAACCCGGCACTCACCGTGACCATCGTTGGAATCAAAAACGGTGACAGCATCACGGCGAGCGTGAGCACCGCGGCCAGCGCGGCCAGCCCGGTAGGCACTTATCCCATTGTGGCGACTTTGATTGATCCCACGAACAAACTGGGCAACTATGCGGTTACCATCAACAACGGCACTCTCACGATTAATCCCGCGCCGCTGAGCGTCACTGCGGCGAATGCCAGCCGTCTGTTCGGAACTCCCAACCCGCCGCTCAGCGGAATCATCACGGGAATCAAGAACGGCGATCCGATCACCGCGACCTATTCGACTACGGCAATCGCAACCAGCCCTGTCGGAACTTATCCCATCACGCCGGCTCTGGTTGATCCCGCCGGAAAACTTGGCAACTATACGGTCACTTCCACTAACGGCACGTTGACTGTTAACGCCGCGCCCACGACGAATTTCGTCTTCGTGAATAACCAGGCTGCAACCGGCAACAGCATCTCCAGCTACTCTGTGGCCGTGGATGGCACGCTGACTGCACTGGCCGGCTCGCCTGTGGCGACCGGCGGCCTTGGAGCCAACGCAGCTTGCTCTTCAGTGAACCGCCTGGCCCTGAGTGCCGGAAACAATCTGTTGTTCGTCTCGAACGGTGGCGACAGTACAATCAGCGCGTTCCAGATCAATCCCGCCAGCGGCGCATTGACCGCGACAGCCGGTTCGCCTTTTGCCTCCGGACTCACACTCGATGCGTGCTCAGGAATTTCTCTCAGCGCAACGCCTGACGGCCGTTTCCTGATGGCCTCCAGCAACGGCCAGATTGCGACCTTCAGTATCGGCGCGGGCGGTGTGTTGAGCTCGCTCTTCACAGCGGCGAACCCGGTTACGCCGAACGCCAGCATGAAGATCTCGGCCAACGGCCAGTTCCTGGCAGTTTCAAATGGCGCCAGCGCCTCGGTCTTCTCCATCAATCCTGATGGGTCGCTGACCGCGGCAGCCGGTTCGCCATTCGCAAAGACCGGGACCGGATCGCTCGCAGGTCTTGACTTCAGCTCCACCAGCGGTCTGCTCTATGGCGCCGAAGCCAGCCCAACCTCAGCCCTTGCGGATGCATGGACGATCGGCGCGAATGGAGCGCTCTCGGCTGTTGCCGGCAGTCCGTTCAGCACCACTGCGATCAACTCCAACGTAGTTCTGCTCAGCCCGAACGACGCCTTCCTGTTCGCCAGCAATCAGGGCAGCAACAGCATCAGCTCGTTCAACGTTGCGGCTGGCGGCGGCCTGACCAGCATCGGCAGCTTTGGCAGCGCGGCTTCGCTGCATGCTCCGGTGGGCATGGCAACCGACCGTTCCGGCAGCCTGCTCTTTGTGGCTGACGATACCTTCGGCGTGGCCGTCTTCAGAATCAACGGCGCGGGCTCGCTGTCTCAGCTTGGCGATGTCGCCATCGCGGGCGCAGGCCAGGTGCAAGATCTGGTTGCTTATCCGCCGCGTATGGCCAGTAACGCAGATCTGAGCGTGGCGATCTCGGCTGCATCACCCAACGTGGTGGCCGGCCAGAACGTGACCTACACCATCACCGTAACCAACAACGGAGCTGATCCGGCGGCAGCGACTGTGACTGACAGCCTGCCTTCGGGCTTCACTCTGGTGTCGTGCACGGCGACGGGCAATGGCGCATGCATCACCAGTTCCGCGGCGGCAAGCTTCTATCTGCTGCAGAGCGGCGAAAGCCAGACCGTAACCATCGTGGCCCAGGCGAGCCTGTCAATTCCTGATGGCACCGTCACCACGAATACCGCCAGCATCAGCAACAGCTCGGCGGTCGATCCGAATGCCGCGAACAACTCAGCCAGCGCAACCGTGACTGTTGCCCAGCCCGCGACGACTACACTGGCAGTGGCTCCCGCGAGCGGGACTTACGGCGGAAGCACCACGCTTTCAGCAACTCTGAGCATTCCAGCCGGTCCTCTGTCCGGCAAGACTGTCAGCTTCACGCTGAACGGCTCGCCTGCGGGCAGCGCGGTGACTGACGCAACCGGTCTTGCTTCAGTTCCGGTCAGCCTGGTGGGACTTGCGGCGGGATCCTATCCGATAACCGCCAGCTTCGCCGGCGATCCGAACAATACAGCAGCTTCAGGCAGCGCCACACTCACCGTGAATCCCGCGGTGTTGACCGTGACTGCGGCCAATGCCAGCCGGATTTATGGCGACCCGAACCCAACCTTCAGCTTCACCATCACTGGTTTCGTGAACGGTGAGACTGCGGCAGTTGTGAGCGGAAGCCCGAGCTGCACCAGCGCCGATCCGACGAGTGCGATTGGCAGCTATCCCATCGTTTGCACGATTGGGACGCTCTCCGCTGCCAACTACAGCTTCACCTTCGTCAACGGCACTCTGACGATCACGCCCGCCGCGTTGAGCGTCACTGCGGATAACGCAAGCCGCGTCTATGGCGATCCCAACCTGGCCTTCACCGGAACGATTACCGGAATCAAGAACGGCGATAACATCACTGCGACCTACAGCACCACGGCCACGGCTGCCAGCCCGGTAGGAACTTACCCGATTACTCCGGCGCTGGTTGATCCAACAGCTAAGCTTGGCAACTACACCGTAACTTCCACCAACGGCACGCTGACGGTCACGCCAGCGCCGCTTTCGGTGGTTGCTGCGAATGCCACTCGCTTCTAT
>WNFM01117062.1_pt2 | contig 16261 bp, 17 predicted proteins | sample 5400271 | NCBI WGS metagenome assembly WNFM01 (sample SAMN13153352, study PRJNA577476) | soil metagenome | isolation source: 60 cm saprolite on Douglas fir-dominated hillslope | place: USA:California | collected 2013-09-17
TCGTGTTTTGGCCGCGCTCCGTTTTCTTCCCGTCTCTGTCGCATCTGCCTGCTCTTTCTGTCTCTTATCTCCATGCCAGGGTGACGCCGGAGGTGAAATCTCCGGGGAAAGATGTCTCCTCGGAACTTTTCAAGGGTAAGTCTACCGGCTGATGTGGATGCCGCTCGAACAACGCCGCCTGTCCGTTCACCGTTGCTGAAATGAAGGTGACCTGAGAAGGCATCTGGAACTTCACAGATTCTGACCGCACCGTGTTCTCGGTGATCTCTCCGGCACGCCATCGCTGGTACAGATTCTCGATGCCTGGATTCCCGAATCGCTCTTTTCCCTGGTTCATGAACAGGATGTCGTGCTCAGATAGCTTGCTGTAATTCTTCTCGTCCCGCGTTCGCCGCGTACGGAAATAGTCAAATAACCCACGAGGGGCTGCCGGGTTCCAAAGCCTCTGAAACGTCCCATGAAACAGCTTTTTGGCGCGCTCGAAATTCGTGTCCCGGGTTGCAACGTAGTAGAAACGGAGCTGCGAAAGCTTCGTGAAGAGCGTCAAGTACGCGTCCAAATGCGTCCTGAAGCTATCCGTGCTTTCAAACCCTGGATCGATGAAACTGAAAGTCATCACCGGGGGAAGAGACACGCCAGGGTTGTAGAACATGGGGAATTTATCCACGAAATAGCGGTCGGTGAAGTCACCCTTGATAGCCCCCGAGTAGCGTTTGTGGGGCAAGATTTTCTTGTCGATTCCCAACTGGTCGCAGAAGAAAGAGAGCTTCTGCTCCTCGGATTCGAGATAAGTGAAGCTTTGATTTCGGAGAATGAAGTCGAGCGCGATGAGCCGGGTTCGGATGTATTCGGTCGAGTGTGCGCGCCGAAAACGGACATTCTCCCTGCCAATAGCCTCATAGAGATTCCGCGAGAAGAGATGAAAGACGCGGCCATGCCGAAGATATTCCTTCGAGCTGGCGTGTTTCTTTTCCACAACCTTTCGGGCAAAGGCGACGCTGCGTTTGCCGGGTTTCATCTTGATGAACTGAAGAAACTGCTGGCAGGTGAAATACCCGGAATGCGAAGCCACAAGGTAGAGGAAACGGGACTCCTCCTCCGTATAGCCGAAATATCGGAGTGCTTCCGTGTGGATGGGGAGGATTTTCATAGGGCGAAGATCCTCGCGCTGATTTCCTGGGTGTCGAGAACGCGGCGCAATTTGGCATGGTCTTGCTGGCGAGCGAACATATGGAATCCAGCCTTGGCCTTTTCGCCGAGGCCCTGCGGCCGATAGTCGCGCGTCGCGATTTCGAGGTCGAGGTGGCGAACATCGCGGCAGTCGTCTTCATACTCGATGCGCAGATCAGGAATGGGAATCTTGCCATCCACTACCTTCAGATCGAACTGGCTGGCAATGGAGATTCGTTCATACCTCGGGTCTTTGTCGGGCCGCATCCGGGAAAGGGCTTGGTAGAGGTCCTTCTTAAGCTCGAAGTCGAGGACGACTCGACGAACCTTGCCGCCCGAGCGCTCGATCTCTCTGGCGACTTTCTGGTAGAGCCGATAGAGATCGGCGTCGTGTCGGGCCTCCTTCGGCTTCACAAGGCCATGGTATGTGGCCTGCCGACTGGAGACGAGCTGTGCACGCTCAAGGAGCCTATGGCCATCCTTCGTCAGAGTTAAAACCCTTGTCGAATACGATGAATGGCCTTCGATGGTGCGCTGTTCAACAAGGCCCTGCCGGGCGAGGCTGCGAATGTCGCTTTCCATGTCCGTGCGGCTGCCCTGGTAGCCAAACCGGGCGAGATCATCTTCGGGCACTACCCGAAACCTACCCAAGTCGGTGAGTGTACGAACCTCAGATTCGCGTAGCGAGTACTCCCGGTCTCGACCGCGACAGATCGTAACCGGGCGGTCGAAACCGCTGCGAGACCGAGTGGAATTCGATCCCTTTCCTCGTGCGGTTTGGCTCTGCTCTCTGTCTGCGCGAGAACCCTGACCGGCCCTCTCCACCAAGTCGGGGCCGGATTCCCGGTCCCATCGGGATGGGAATGCGAAGTCGGAAATGCCATAGGGACGGTCCATGATGAAACTCCTTTCGGTTCACCTTGGCGAGAAAACGGGGATAGACTTCGAGTGACCTGCAGAGAAAAGAATCCGGAATTGTGAACTAGCAGACATCGTGTTGCGATTGCTAGAGACGGAACTCAGACCTGCGGTGGACGCGGCTGGTCTTGTTCCTCGGGATACAAGAACACCTCTTCTACTTTCTTTCCAAAAACACGTGCGATCTTGAAGGCCAGCGGCAGACTCGGATCGTACTTGCCGGTTTCAATCGCGTTGATCGTGCCGCGAGCGACTCCGACATAAGCCGCAAGCTCCGCTTGCGACCATTCCTTTTCCGCTCTCAATACACGTAACCGGGTTTTCATCGATACCGCCACGAATAAAGAATCAATCCGATGCTCCACAAAATGATCATGAGCGCGGGAATACCTAGCCAGGAGACGGGATGCAAACCAAAGCTTTGCAAGAAGCCGATACCTGCAGAAAAAATCAATGTTCCTGTAAAGGCAAACGTCAGAGCACGGTAGTTGGTCTGTTGTTCGCGCTCATCATTTGTACGCAGGAAACGGAGCAAGAAGAAGATGGCCGCGCCAGCACTCGTGACAGCCAGGGCGAATAGTAGCGTGCGGGACGATGGAATCTTTGCGACAAGACTGATGGCAATGACGGAGAGAAGCGCAGCAAGATAGAAGAGAAAGAGCGTGGTAGTACGGCGGTCGGCTCGTTCATCTCGAAAGGGTTGATCGGGCACAGTGACCTCCCCGAAGACATCCCCTAGAGTACGCCAGGACGATCTAAATGTCAAGCTTAGAATACTTATTGTATTGTATGAGGTATCGCTCTTGTTCCGAGCCACCTCAGGTTCCTCAAGGTTGGCCCTTCGTCCTCAACCCTTCTCCCAAATCACTTTCAGTAGCCTGTTCTCGCGTCGCTTCTCAACCCTCAACACGTATTTGCGAATGTCGTGTATTCCGTAATCAAAGACCATCTCAGCAACGGCATCCGGTAACCCGCGCTTTTTCCTCCGCTCCTCGAAAGGATAGCTGTTGAGCGGTTGAAATGTCTTCATTCCCCGCAACGATGGACGATAAATCGTACTGCCCGAGTTAATGGGGGACAGAAGCACTGTTGACGCGTACTTTGACAAGAGGCCTCTCGCATCGAGCTTCAGTATTACATGCTCCTTGCCGCGATAAGCCCGAGCATTGAGAAGGCCCTCCAATCGGTGCAGAGTGGCCCAAAGAAATACCTTCCCGTTGAGAAATTCATACCATTTTCTGGGACTGATTCCTTCAAGGCATTTCAGCAGCGATCGTTCACGCATTGGTATCTGATCGCGTATCACCGCGCGCCCGTGTTCAGGGTGTTCAATTGTTATGCATTTCGGCCGATGGCAACTCTCGATCGCAAACCGTTTCTTGCCATAGATTTCGAACAAATCTAGGAGCGCCGAAGTACTTAGAAGGCCCTTCTTCCTGATTGAATCCCAACTATCAGCTTCTGCCATATGATAGAAAGAGGGATAGTGCTCTACCAACTCCTCTACTGTGATCCCGCTCACTGAATTCTCCAGGACCGCCGATCGATAATGCTGCGGAAATGAAACTCCGTAGAGATTAACGAAACCGGTGCTGATCCCACGCGCTCAACTTCTTCAACAAATCGAATCGTCTCGGGAGAAAGTTGCTCGTATCGCCTGGCGTTTGCATTCTTGCTCCCCAAGTAATCGGCAAACGTCAAGGCGATATCAGTGGGACCGTTGATCGCCGAGGACTTGCGCAACAGCTCCCAATCAAATTCGCTGACACGCCTTCGTCGATCGGTTGTCGACGTACGTTCAGTCCTTTCGAGCTTCGAACGTGGAATCCCTGATCGAGCTGATACGGTCTTCCAACTTATTTCTTGCCACATCTTTCCAGATGTTCCATTGTCCGGGTTTTGAACCCGGATGGGATAAGTGCGGCAGACAATGATCACTTTTCTCACGCGACTCGGAGAAATCCCCGCTTCCGAGAGACAGCCGCTTACCGTGGTATCTCGCGATGTGACGTAGGGATATTGACCGTGAAACAAGCTCAGTCCGGTACCTTGAGTTCCCTCGACCAATATCCGAGAACCTCTTTTGTAAGCCTCTTCCAGGACCTCCCAAGCCTCGCGGACATATTTCTTCAATTCCTTTACATCGCCAGCAAGCTTTATTTTCTTTCCCCTGTCGGTGATCCTCCGCGCCGTCGCCATACCAACGCCCTGGCCGGTCGAACCGATCCTCTCGACTAATCCACTCTCCCTGGCGATATCTCCTTCTGAAATGACCATTGCCTGCGGGTCAATGAAGAGACGATCGACATCAACTTTGCACTCACTCATTTCCTTCAACAAAAGATCAACATTTAGGACTGCCCCAGGAGCAAGAACCAGCCGAGCTGATGTATTCCGTAACGTCCCCGAAGGAAGCTGGTGATGAATGTACGGGGTCGGCGACATGAAGACCTTGTGCCCCGCATTCGGTCCTCCCACTCTGACGAGCACGTCGTATTCTCGTGCAAGATACGAGGCGATGTGCCCCTTCCCCTCACTTCCGTATTGCCCTCCAACAATCACGTCGACCGTCCGACCGTACTCCCGCGTATAAAGCCCGATCTGCGCTGCCGCTCTTACAAGCACATCCATCGGTCGACACAATTCCGTGTCGATCACGACATCTGCTGCCTTCTCAAGTCCTGCGACACGCGCTTCCGTGTCGTTGTCTGCGAGCTGCCCGTATGAACGAAGTTCTTTCAGCCCGCTCTGCCGCCTACTATATCGGCGACCCAACTCCTTGTCGGAAGCATGGAGGTGAATATGGACTACGGCGTATCCATACGAATCACGTATCGCTTTGATTTGCTCCAAGATCCGTACAGAATCAACAATGACTATTGCGCGAGGCTCATTCGCCCCGAGTTTTCCCAATAACCGTCGCACTTCATCGCGGACCCATTGACCTTTCGTCTCACGGTCCAGTCGATCGCCGAAATCCTGCATCGCCTTTCGTTCTGCTCGGATTGCGTGTCCCAGCTTCTTTAGGGCTGCGCCTCTAATGATTTCCTTCGTTTTTAGAACATGGACTTCGTCAAATCGGCGGAGATGGTCGCATAACGTCGTCTTGCCCGCGGCGATTCGACCAGTCAACAAAACGATCTGTTTAGGCACGCCATCCCTCCTTTTAAATTTAAACGCGCTTACTGCGATCGAAAGTCAACGAACCCTGTCTACGAGTTGAACCTCTGTCATGAGGAAGGTCGTAGACCGTTACATTCAAGCCCTGCCGACAAAGAGATTCTTCAACAATTTCCTCGACGACCTCCCAGGAGCCGCCTGCTAAACCTGCGCCAATTCGAGGCATGTGAATCGAAGCCCCTGCGGAATTCGCCAGATTTCCAACTTGCTGAAGAGAACTGGCAAGAGCGTTGTATCGGATACGAGGGTGATCCGAAGGCCCAAAACCGTGTTGCGCAACCAAGCTAGCAACAGTAGTCGAATCATCTACTCTAACAACATGAGTGTTGCCCAACTTGAACTCTCCTCGAGCTCCTAGAACCCAATCCTTGAATTTCAGTTGAGCCTGTGGCCACTTGTTGCGTACCTGCCGCGAAAACCCTGCGCCCCAAATCATCGCCTTGTCATTCACGATCTGGACGACCACTTTCTGGCCGGTCCCTCTTGGCTCTAGCGCATCACCTTTGAGGTACCGGATACGGCAAGCTTGAGAGGTCGTTTTTTCGAGTGGGCTCGCTATACCGATTACTCTGGGTCGAGTTTGGCCCGGATAAGGTGGAATTCCCAAATACTCGACCGACCAGGAATCAGCGCCTGATAGCCACTTCTCTTCACCTTGCGCCGTGTACCCAATCGCGGTGCATTCAGACGCAGGACTCTCTTTTGGAAGAACAAAACCTTGTTCCAAGTGCGGAACTGAACGCCACGCTTCAGATGAGACGCTGTAGTCCAATCTATATCTGTCACCCTCGTCGTCATACCTCGCTGCAAAAGCAAAACACACGTAGTCGGTCAGCCGAACAAGCCTCAGCGTCATCGCTTCAAAGGAGACTTGGAACTCACGCCGGAGATCTAGGACCTTCTTGACGGATGGGAGTACTCCACGCACTTTTCCGAGACTACCCAAAGGAATCAAAATCTCTGAAGCCGCTATGTTGCACAACATTTCCAGCTGCCATTCGTCCGCTGTCATCTGCTCGTGAGTAGCACGGTTACGGACCGTTGCAGCACAATCAGAAAAGAGAGTGTGTGCGATCTCGTGTGCAATCGAGTACCGTATTCTTGCTGGAGGTCTGCTGGGATTAAACTCGATTGTGAACTTGGGGCTCACGCTCCCGTATGTCCGTGCATCAATAACATCTTCCGTAGGTACGATTCGAATCCCCTCATATTCGGCCAGCGCGAAGGGATCGTAGGGCGGGCCATTCCATCCGGCTTCCATCGCCTTCATCACCAAAGTACGAGCCAGCGCAATTACGGCTTCTATAGGGTCTCCTTCCAACGCCGTCACTGACGGGTGGGTCCAATAACCACGTCGTTTGACTGCACTCGATCCGGATCGAGCGTCGAACCTTTCCAACGCCTTTTCCAGAGACAGAGCACTCGACCGGGAGGAAGTGTTTAAAGCTTCATCTACTTCCGCCTTGTCCGCCTTGACGTCCGCCCAGTGCTTTTTGCGAAATACCTCCTGCAGTTCTCGCTGCAGTTCATCGTTTGTGAGCTTTGATTCGCGCCTTTGCCTCATTTTGGCCCCCTCACGAACGAGCTAGAACATATTGCCGCAGTGTCTCGAGTGCTCGGCCTCTGATTTGGCGGATATTCGCCGGTGTGGTGTTAAGCTCTTTAGTCAGACTCGCCATTGCCGCGTGCGGCATCCGCTGAGAACGAGCGCCAGGTACGTACCAAAATACCGTCTCACGCAAGACCCGCTGTTCGCGGTCACTTAAGTGTTTCAGACCTTCTTCGACGAGAACCGACTTCGCGCTAAGCGGCTCGACAGATAAGAGTTTCGTTTCATCCCGCGCATCCTCCTGGTTTTCCAGCTCCGACTCCTCCGCGAACACAATCTTTGGGCTGTTCCTAAAATGGTCCCGAACGATGTTCTCGTTGATCCTCAATAACCATGCACGTACGACCCTTTGCTGGTCTTCGACGGAAGCGCCCGATAGCTTGAACGTCGCGGCCCTCTCGTGGGCCCGAAGGAAAGTGTCGCTGACCGCGTCTCCCACGTTCTCAATCCCTATCAACTTCGAGTGTGCGGCAGCGCACTTGCGGTAAACATACTTAGCGTGCCTTTCGTAGAAGACACCCCAAGCCTCTCGGCGAGCCGACCGTTCAGATGCATTATCGGCCATCCGGCGAAGGAGTTCGCAATCATCCGGCCCGCCGTCAGGTGGAAGCATTGACTGACCAAAACCACCTATAGATGTAAACGAAAAAGCGTGACACGTCCGACCATGTCACGGTTCTACGTATTTTCAATTGAGGGTAGTCCAAAATACGTACAACCGCAAAGGAATCGCCCGTAAAATAGTGAATCGAATGGGGTAAGGTCTAACGTGGTAAAGCGTAAAGAGCAAAATCGCACGGACGACGAGATCAGAGAAACAATACTGCGCTATCTTTTTGAACGAAACCAGAATGCCACGAGTCGCCGGGGCAAGAGTACCGGTGCTGCCGTGACAATCAGCGTTCTTCGGGCCAGCCTGAAGGCTTCCCACGATCTGACCGGACAGCAAGTACACAGCAATCTGACTTATCTGGAGAGCATGGGCTGGGTCGAAGACAAACCGGTGACCAAAAGCTTTAACACCAAAACCGGTGGAACAATCCCCTCCACCACAAGCTACTACATCATTACGGCAGCGGGTATCGACAGGATCGGAGGTCTAAGCATATTCACACGCGATAGATTTGAAGGAATCAAAATTGATGCCACCGGCCAGAACATCATTACCCTTGGCGACGGGAATCAGGTCAATGTTCGTTTCCAGGCTTTGGGTGAAGCCCTATCCGACCTCCGAAAAGCAATCAAGGAGTCGGATAACATTAGCGAAACCCAGACGCTCCAAACTCAACTGGCCAGACCAACGCCCAACCGTGACCTAGTCTCGCGAGTCTGGGAGGGCATCAATCGGGCCGCGTCGGTTGCTGGCCTCGCTGATGCGGCGGCGAAAGTTGCTGGGTTCCTGGCGCCCCTACTTTCTTAGGGTTTCAACCCTGATAAGAATTTGGACACCTCAGAGAGCCACAGGCTCTTGGGGACGGATGCCCGACTTGATATTCGCTTTTTGTTTGCCTTATGATTTTAACCGGGGCATCGGGAACGTGGCAAGAGGATGGGGTTATGGCTCGGACGATTATCAGGAAAAATGCTGGCAGTATTCGCGTCTCAATGAGTTGTTTGGCAGAGTTCGTTACCTCTTACGGCCGCTCGCCAGAGTCGCGGCTCCGTCCCTTCAAATTTAACAAACGGGGAGAAGGGCTCGCGCGAAGCAGCTACTATCAATACGCTCTCCGTACAATTCGCGCCTACCATTCGCAACAAAACGATCCAGACGTTCTTGAACGAGACTTGATGGAAATGCGGACGCGCGCCGACAAGTCTACGGAGAATCGGGAGCGTTCCAGATTCGAGAGAAATATTAGCGCGGTTGAAGCGTACAGGAAGACTTACGGGAACCGGAAGTTTAAGGTGCTTCCGAATCGACGCCTGGAGTATCACATTGGAGGAATCACTGTGAAAGCGCAACCCGACCTCTGGGTTGAGGAGCTTGGGACCCAGGTATTACTGAAGATCGGAATCGCCCGACACAATACTTCGTATGTAGACATGCTCTTGTGTCTGCTTCGGAAGGCTGCAGTAAACGGTGGCTACAAGATCCGTGCGAAAAACATCGTCTATCTGAACGTTTCTACCCAGAAAGAGATGATCTGTTCCGGAGCGTTAACGCGTTTCAATCGCACCTTCGCGTCTGCGGCGCGGGAGATTGCTAGCCTCTGGCCGAGCATAGCAGCCCCGGATACGCCTCCATCTAGCACGCCACCTGAAGCTCGCACTTGACAGAACTATTTAGGGAATACTGGCATGAGCGCTCAGATGAACCGTGAAGGATTGAGAATCGCGCGACTGCTCATGGTGCTAAGCAGTGTGTCGCCGCCGTTCGTACTATGGGCAATTCGAGGCAATCGGCTAGTTCGGGACCGTTATTTTCTGGCTCTCTGCAGCGCTATGGTGATCGTATCCCTATCCTGCTCTCTGGCTGCGAATCAGCACATCGCGAAGAGTTGGAGAGCGCCGTGAGATCGGAGTAGGTTCCGCGGAAGACCATCGCGAACATCTGCTTGTCTAGCCGCGAGGTGAATTCAGCGCAACAACGCCTCACTTTAAAGAAAGCACGTCAACGATTGTCGCCACGCCGCGGGACTTACCAACATCTCAATTCGCCCTTCCGGTCCAGCACGGACGCCGGCTTTTGGGAAATGAACGGATCGATTCGGTCGGCTTGCTGTGTTGCCCACTCGATCCACGCCTCGTACTGGCGCTGTTTCTCGGCACTCCAGGACCGAGACTTTTCCGCGTATGCGGCTATAAACCGTCGCAGCCGCTCTGCACGTTCCCACTCGTCAACCCATTCATTAAATTGCTCCAGCTTTTTCTCTTCTTCCTCGATATCCTTCCGCAACTGCTCCCTTTGCTGTGCTCGTTTCTGCTGCTCCGCCTCACGCTGTTTGCGCTCCTCCTCCTGACGCCGCAGCGCTACGCTGGTTCGGACCAGTCCGGCTACAAAATCAGCAATGAGGTCCTCGACTCGCTGAACTTTTGCATCCCTCCACCGCGTTCGTTGCTCGTATCGCCCCCAGGTTCCCGAGTGAATAGTCAGCGCCAGCTTGCCGGCGGGCTCATGTGTCACGACTTCATCGTAGTCCCAACGATCCGTTGGATTGAGCACTCGCGGTTTCTGCGTCACGACTCTGCGGATTGGCTCCTCGATACCGAAGGAAACATGCTCTCCTTTGATCAAAACGGCAGTGCGGCCTTGCTCCGATACTTCCACGCTGAAGCGCTGTCTCACCAAAACGGCCACGACTTGCGCCATTACCTGCAGCGCACGGTCCAGCGTTCCCTCGCTCACCTTCACGTCGAGCCCCCCTGGTTCTCGCGGCAACAGAATGCCGTTTTCATCCTTGCGGCTGTGACGGAGCCGGCTCGCAGTGCCTCGGATCAGAGGATGTGGGCGAGCGGTGAGATCCATTGGCGGTGGATTGAGCGCACCAGAAGAGAGCAGATGATTTATTGCGGCGAATTCGGGATCATTTTGATCGGAGCTGGTCGATTTTTTCTGCGCTAAGGGCGAGCGAGAAATTACGGGAACTTTGTCGAGCTTCACTAGCGGAGGCTTTTTAATCCCTTCATGTCCGTAAGCAAGCTTCGCCCAGTGCCCCCGTCCTGGCACCGGCACGGCCAGTTTTCGACACGCTTTGCCAAGCGCGACGGCAGATACGCCGTATTCTTCGGCGACCTTCGACAGAGGTTGTTCCCACACTTTGCGATAGAGCTCTTCCCGATCGTATGGCTGCAGCACCGTGTCCTCCCACTTGGCGTGATGTATCTCCTGGTCTGTCTCCGTTTGCCAGCAACTGTGTTATGCCCGGCTAGGTTGTCGGTGACGGCTGGCGTTAGGCCTGGCGTCTAAATGGATTCCGAGTCGCAACAGGGCATCGGTCTTGGCTCGCAGATGCTCTTTCATTCGTGGTGTCCCCAACAACCTGTGCACCCTCTCGGCAGGACAAGCAATGTGCTTCCGGAACATTTGGAGCAATTCAATGGTCACATCAGACTCAAGAAGCGTTCGTCGAAAGGAATTCACGTCGTACGCGTCGTTAGGATTCCAGGTTGCACCGTGGGCAAGTAGCTCATGAACGCAGTCAAGAGCTCGCCAAATGTCGTATTTCGATTTCAGCCGCTTACTGCCATACGTGTCGAGCCGCGCGAAGCCCAGGTGCCGCAAAGCGGTGTCGAGCGCCGAAGAGCCGCCATTGGGTTTGTCGTTTGGATTTGCTCCGATCTGCAACAAATATTCCAGTGTCTCTTTCCGTTCCCAAAGCGCGGCACAGTCAAGAAGTTCGGAAAGGTTGTCTCTGTTGGCATCTGGTTTCAACTTCTTCAGCACGTCAAGGTTTTCTGAACGGGACGCCTCTTCCAACCCTGAGGTATAGCAGTCCGGATCTTCTGTATATTCCTTCTGCAGGCATGGACCACGGGAGCGCGGATCGCCTCCAGCCCACATGAGCAGACTGACCCATTTCATGTCTCCTTCACCGCAGAAATGACGTAGAGCGCAATCCACCTGTTCCTGCAATTGCGAGGCGAGTTCCGGATGTGTCTGTTTGTAGTCGAGAAAAGGCCGGAGGGCGGTGCGGACTCTGGCGCCAAACGCCTCCGCGAAGGGCCTGCCCTCCAGGGGATCAGCACCGTGGTCAATAAAGAAGCTAATCAGTTTCGGTTCCCAAGTCAGCAGAACGTCTGCAAGCTGAACAGCCTTAATATCGGCACCGTTGGCCAGAAGCAATTCGACGAGATCCAGCCTGCGTAATGACACTGCATCGCCCAAAGCGGCATCTTTCGCTGACCGGCTAGTCTCGTGCTTCGCAATCAACTCAACCAGGCTATGGAATCCGGCTTCGACGGCGATTTCAAGGAGGCTCCTCTGCCTGCCGCGTCTTATCGCCTCGGAAATATCGAGGGACTTGCCCTCTGCGATCCACTTTTCGATCCCGTATAGTCTTCCGGCTCGGCACAGCCCTATAAGCTCTTTCGCTTGGTTTACGACAATATGGTTATTTTCGTTGCACATTCCTAAGCTCCCGCCGAGCGGCTAGTAAACGCGCTTTGGCCATCATCATCGTGCCCCGGCGGTGAGATGTTAAAAGATGGGCCAGTGACGGTTGTGGTCGGGAGAATGCGGATTCCAAACGGACTTCGCTCGGGTTCGCTCGATGATTTTCTGAACTGGCGGACGTTCACGAAATTGCGAACAGCAGTCTGCCGCGCGCCGCTACCTCATGGGGCTGGAGTCTCACGGTCAACCGCAACAAACCACCGAAGAACACCCGTGAACGAAAATGGGATTTGTGGCTCGCGTGCGCAAGAATATGGTTACACTTTCTTGTGGTAATAGTTCCAAAAAGTTTCGCGAAGCAGAGAATTTCTCGTTTGCAACCGCACTGTCGAGCCCGTCAATTTGTCGACCAAACGCAACCCGCTCGTCTTCTGTCTCAGTTCATATTCCATTCCGTTCCCGAAAATTCGCTCTAGGAGTGTAATGACTTCGTCTTGGGAGGAAGTTACCATTGCGCCCACCGCAACGCCAGTCTCGAACTCAATCAGCCGGCTCAAAGGGTGTATTTCGCTGAAGAATCTTTCCCTCTCTGCCTCGTCACAGTAGAAAATGACTGGCTTTCCAAGGCTGAGTGCCATAGCCGCTTCTGCATCTTTGCCGAAGCTGTCTTTCTTACCCGCACAGTAGACCAAAACCTTCGCCGACTTCACCATTAGACACTCAATTAGTCCTTTGTCCTCGTGTCCTTCAGCGGCGCTGACGGTAGGGTCGAAGTATCTAAGGGTCAAGCGCTTCAGCGAAGGTGCCCGAAATACTTTCTCGCAAAAATCGGCCATCTTTCGAAAGTCGGAACGATCCCGCATGCTTGTGGCAACGTAGACGTCGAGATCATTCACCATGGAAAGGAAGTAGTCCGTGTTCTTAAGCGCCCCCCGCCGTGCTGTTTCAAAGAGCCTAACCACTGATTCATACTTCTCGTTGATTTGAGAAGGGCTGTCAACTTCTTCGTCGAGAATATCCTCTGCAGAGAACAAGAATTCTGCCTGTCTGTCAGCGTTCTTCTTTTCTAAGAAACCCTTGTCGAATAGCTTACGAATTGTCACCTTACCCCCGCCTGCCGCGGAGTGAGCTGCGAATGCCTCCAAGAGAAAAGCCTTCAAATCGCTATGCCCGCCTCCCGTCGAGACGTGAGACTTGCATGCCATCTCAGAAATTAAGTAGCGATTGTCTCTCGCAATGTTGACTAGTGGAATTGCGGGCCCCCGCCGTGCCATTCCTTCCGTATCAAATCGCTTGGATTGGTACAGTTCCTCTAGTTGTTTAGCGGTCAGAGTGCGTAGCTTGTTGAAAGCAATCCGAACGTCCCCGAAGAAAAGCAGTGCATCCACGTAGAGACGATATAAGCCCCATTTCAAATGTTCCTGCGATTGGATTAGATCCCCTTTGACTACGCTTTCGTTGTAGCCCGGAATTTTCACTACTTCATAAGGATGAAATTGGGGCGTACACAGCCAGTAGTAGCGGAAAAAGCCATCGGAGACTCCAGGCTCATGGCACAGGTGAAGCAGCTGGTTCAACTGTGCCCGGCCAATAGGATTCTTATCGATTGCTTTGATTCGTTCGAAAACTTCCTCGGGATTCTTCTGGACGAGCCAGTGGTCAAATCCGAAGGAAAACAAATCCAGAAGCTTCTGTTTTTCCTCAATCTCCGGAGAAATAGATTCAGAGAATGGATTAGCCAACATTTGGCACCATCCTCTCGGCTTTTTCTTTTAGTGTCCCGAGCTTGGCACCCAGGGCACGTTTTACTGCAATATCGACGTGATAGCGGGGCATAACTGCTGCGGTCAGCGCCTCTTCCGACCAAGTCTTGTCCACGTCCTGGACGGTCCATTGGCGGGCGTCTCGGAGAGCCTGAACTCCCATAACTGTTTCAATTAACTGTTGCTCAAACCATTCTCGGACTACGTCTTGAACGGTTTCGCGGGCTCCGGGTACATGGTTGTATTGGCGGCACCATCTGTCGATCATGTCCGTAAAGACGCGAAAATCCGCATTTGCGAAAATCATGTTTTGGTCAGGTAAAAATTTCGCAGCTCGATCCTCCAGGTCCGGTAGTGTGCGTGTGCCGTCTGCCACTGATATCCACCGGATCTCGGGCTGGATGTCCACTCTCAACTCCTCACCCGGAACACCCTTCGCGGCGAGGAATAGCGAGTAGATGTCGCCTGCTCGGCCGCCCTTGCCACCCGGCTTGCCGGAGCCTGGTATCGTACCTTCGCTCTCCTCGGACTCTTGCTTAGCCTTGCCACCCACCGTCAATGCGTCCTCATCTATTCGCAATTTTCCGGTGCGTGTCGGCCGGTACCGGCTGATCCTGAACAGGTCTCGAATCTGCTTGAGTCGTTCTCTGATCGACTGTTTGTGATCCGAGGAGGAGGCCGAGGATCCCGCGACTTCTTCCATAAGATCTTTGATAGCTTGGGGGAGCGCATCTCGAAATTCAGCGGCCCAGTCAGCCCAGGGCAGAGCCTCGTTGTTTATCAAGAGATGGGTACGTGCGGTGTTAGAAGTTAGCCTTTTTGTTGGACCATTAGTAGGTTGAACATAGATCACGACCCGGTTGTGGCCAAAGATCACGCCGAATGACTGCAGCCGAGCCACCGCGGCGCGGCCGGCCATCATTTCATATAACTCGTCCTGGTAAAGCGCGGCTGTATGTCCGCTCGATGCTGAGAAGCCCGAATTCTGAGTGAGGGCCTCTTCATCCTTAAGAACCCACCAGTGCGCGATCGCACCTGTTAGCGTGACCTTCCCGGAAGCTTGGCAGTGTTTTTGGAGATACGGCTCTTGGCCAGAAACCGTGCGCAGCAAATTGGTGTCTTTGTTGCTCCGCGGGTACTCCCATCCTTCGCGCGCTTTAACGGTGATACCGTCGGGAAATCTAAAGTATCTAGTATTCAGATACCTGGCGATCCATCGGGATGGACTTGCAGCAGCTTCGGGGGCCTGCATTGTGTCCTGCTCTGTTTCGTGTCCGAGCAGAACGACCATGGTGCCATGATCTTTGATGGCGACCGGTTTTATATCATCCTGAATGTGCGCCCAATGTCCGTAGCTCCCGTCCGGCCGCGCGAATTGTCTCAAACCATAAATCCCGCTATCTGGGTCACGCCAGAGATGGATCATGTAGCCGACGCCATCTTTCCATGAGAGGTACACCAGACCCGCATGATTTCTCGGTGCCGCGGCAATCTTGGCTCCGACGCCGAAATTTCCACTCTCTGATTGCTCACTCATCGAGGACGACAAAGCGTTGATGTATTCAACCATCTCCTCGCCGGTCATGCCGAGACCCGTATCAATGATGGCCAGCTTGTATACGCCGGTCAGCGTGTGACGATTCCAGTCAACATCCCAGATGATTTCCCCCTTGGGCGGACGTAGCCGCAGAATGCTCTCAAGTGCATTTTGAGTGAGTTCACGTAGGAACTGTAGTGGTGAACAGTCCTGTCCCAGGCGGTCGAGCATGAAACGCATATTCTTAACCTGCATGGGAAGGGTATTTTCGCGGTCTAACAGGCGGGCATCGGCCATGTGGCCTCCTTTGTCGGAGAAGCAGGTGTGCGACTTCTCCAAAAATGGCGTTCCTCGCTCGGTCCGCGATCCGTGGAAAGCAAGAGCAATCGACTTCTCGCGTCCGAAGGAGAAACTCTGACTGTGATCAGAGCATGGACTGCAAGGTAGTTAACTTCACCATAGATCTACAAGCTTTGCGTCCGTCCCAGTCCTGACAGCAAACTGGACCGCTCCATCTTTGATCCTTCTCGTACTCTAGAACGCACGCCGGGCGCTGGAAGGGTCGGACGCGTAAGGGAGAGTCAGAAGAAAGGAGAATTGAGATGGCCAGTTGAATGGCTGAAATCGAAGCATCCGGTTATCACTAGTAGAAAGAGCGAGGTTGTTGATTAAGGGGTTCGGAAAATACGAGCCCACACCTGCGGAGTTCGTTCGGTGGAGGTGAAGTCTGATTCCCATTTCGCCGCGTCCAGCTCCACGTCCTTATTAACTAGAATTGCAAACAAAAGCAGCCGGACATTCGGATGGCTCTCGTAAAAGCTTGCCAGCCCGGCGAGCGTCTTCCCAACTGCGGCCTTTGTCCCGGCGTCGCGGATGTGCTTCATCTCCACAACGATTTGACTTCCCAACAAGTTGAAGTCCGCCCGTTTTTCCTGGCCGTCATACCGCACCGTGATTTCTTCACGGCCGAGACCCGGCAGCCACGGCTTCACGACGGTAAAGAATAGGTTTTGAAAATCGTACTCCGTTTT
>WNFM01262359.1_pt3 | contig 16257 bp, 16 predicted proteins | sample 5400271 | NCBI WGS metagenome assembly WNFM01 (sample SAMN13153352, study PRJNA577476) | soil metagenome | isolation source: 60 cm saprolite on Douglas fir-dominated hillslope | place: USA:California | collected 2013-09-17
TGATCGGCGATTCAGTGGCGCTGCTGGCTGATGCCGGCCACAATCTCAGCGATGTGCTGGGCCTGGTCATGGCCTGGGGGGCGATGTCACTGTCGAAGCGCCAACCGAGTGCGCGATTTACCTATGGCCTGCGCAGCAGCTCGATCCTGGCAGCCTTGTTCAACGCCTTGTTCCTGCTGGTGGCAGTCGGCGGCATTGCCTGGGAGGCGTTGCGGCGTCTGGCGAGCCCACCGGAGGTCGCCGGCGTCACGGTCATGATCGTTGCCGCCATCGGCGTCGTCATCAATGCGGCGACCGCCATCATGTTCATGCGCGGCCGCCAGGGTGATCTCAACATTCGCGGCGCCTATCTGCATATGGTCGCCGATGCCGCCATCTCGGCCGGTGTTGTCGTCTCCGGTGCCATCATCCTCATCACCGGCTGGAACTGGATCGATCCGGCGGTCAGCCTGGTCGTGTCCGCCATCATCGTCTTTGGCACCTGGAGCCTGCTGCATGAGTCGGTTCGGATGACCTTCGCCGCCGTGCCGGCCAAGATCGACCCAAACAAAGTGCGTGACTTTCTGTCCGATCAGCCCGGCGTCGTCGCCGTCCACGATCTGCATATCTGGTCGATCAGCACCACGGAAATCGCCCTGACGGCACATTTGGTGATGCCGACCGGCCATCCCGGCGATCAGGTTCTCGAAACCCTGGCCGAAAAACTGCATCACGATTTCGCCATCGGGCACGCCACCCTGCAAATCGAAACCAGCGGTGCCCAATGCCGCCTGGCGCCTGATCACGTCGTCTAGAGCCGGATCGTTTCAAATAGAAGCATACCGCTTCTATCCGAAACGATCGCGCTCTAGCTGGCAGGGTCGGTTTTATAGGGCAGGGGTTGGCTAAGGGCAGGGCCGAAAAACGCTGCCTGACCGCCGCAACGACCGTGATCGCCTGCTGTCAGGTCGCCTGCTGTCAGGTCGCCTGCTGTCAGGTCGGGGCAAGGGGAAGCATGCTTCTTGTTGGGCAACACCATCGAGACTCGCCCAGCCCATCTGAATGACCCCGGGGCCCATCCGAATGAAATGCCTGTTGATCCAGAATGATGCGGCAGCTGCCGAGCAAATTCGCTTGGGCCTGATCGATGATGGACATCAGGTTGATCAAGTCAGCGACGGCTTGACTGGCCTGGAGCTTGGCCGGCGACCGGGTTACGACGTTCTGATCATCGACCGACTGCTGCCCGGTCTGGATGGATTGTCCCTGATCAAACGGCTCCGGCGGCAAGGCCTGGAGACACCGATCCTGTTCATGACCACCGCAGCAACGACCACGGACCGGGTCGACGGATTTGCCGCCGGCGGCGACGTTTGCCTGATCAAGCCGTTTGCCTTTGCCGAATTGCTGGCGCGGCTGACCTCCTTGACCCGGCGGCCAGCCAGGCTGGCCGAACAGGCCATGCTGCGGGTCGGCGATTTGCACATGAATTTGAGCGACCGGACGGTCATCCGGGCCAACCGATCGATCACGCTGCAGCCCCGCGAATTCAAGCTGCTGGAATGCCTGATGCGACATCCGGGTCGCATCATGACCCGCAGCACCTTGTTGGAGCGCGTCTGGAGCATCCATTTCGATCCGCGCACCAATGTGGTCGAAACGCATATCAGCCGCCTGCGGGCAAAGATCGACAAACCCTTTGCCACAAAGATGATCATGACGATACGCGGCGCCGGTTACTGCCTGGATGCGCCCGAAGCGCCGTCACGGTGATGCGTCAAAAAACAGTCCGAATGCACCGGTGATTGGGGCCAAATCGACGATAGCTACTAGATTCGGTAAAGCTAATATTTTCCATAATATATATTATGCGAATTACGGATGGGTATGTCGAGAGCTCGGCCACCCAGATCAGCGCTTCAAATTTCACAGCGGCAAGGCCTCAATCCTCGAAGCTGCCGCTGTATCGAATCATAGCCCTCGGCGGTTTCCGCCATGAACAGCGAGCGGCAGAAATATCGCTGGCTTGAGCCCGGCGCTGCGCAGTCCGCCGCACCGCTTTAGCTGTGGAGAAAAGCAATGACATAATCGCCCGAGCCATTGCTGAGCGCCGATCCGGTCCGCGCCAGGCCGGCAAAGGCCCGCTCGGCCAGGCGGCGTAGATTGCGATCCGACAATAGCGCATCGGCCGCCACCACGATCATGATCGAGCCATCGGTATCGGCTTCAGGCCGTTGCAAGTCGGGCAAGCGATCGGCCATCAATCCGCTGATCGCCGCCGTAATTGGACTGCACCAGGACACCAATCAAATAGCCGCCCTGCTTCGCCGGCAGCCGCCTGGAACTGGTGCCGATGCCGCCCTTATAGCCAAAAGCGACGGTGCCAGTCCCTGCCCCAACATTCCCCGTCATTAGGCCGGGTCCTGGCGGCGGCCATCTACCGCGAGACGGTCGCCGAATTTTCACAATTTCGCCATGAGCTTTATATCCTATGTTGCCACAGACACAGATCTGCCGGTGAACCAGCCTGCCGATCGCCATCACGCCAAATAACTTGCAATTCAAGGGGACTAGCTCATGAAACTGCGCTGTCTCAGTGCCGCGATCACTGCCGTGCTGCTCACCGTCAGCGCAAGCGCCGCTTCCGCCGCGCCCGTCTGCACCTTGCTCACCGATGTCGCCACCGGCAAGAGTTTGAGCGAGACCGGCGATTGCGACCGCCCCAACAGCCCGGCTTCGACGTTCAAAATTGCCTTGAACCTGATGGGGTTCGATTCCGGTATCCTGACGGACGCCAAAACACCCACCTGGCCCTATGACCCCTCCTATCAAACTTCGATGGAAGTCTGGAAGGTCCCGACTGATCCGACCTATTGGCTGGCCAAATCGGTCGTCTGGTATTCGCAAAGATTGACCCAGCGGCTCGGCATGGAGACGTTCGCCACCTATATCCAGAGATTTCACTATGGTAATCAGGATCTCAGCGGTGATCCGGGCAAGAATAACGGCCTCACCCATGCCTGGCTGTCATCATCCCTGAGAATCTCGCCGTCCGAGCAAGCGAGTTTTCTTCGCAAAATACTCACCCGACAATTGCAGATTTCAACCCAAGCCATTGATCTTACGGAACAGATCATGCCGGTGACAGAGCTGGCCAATGGCTGGCGACTGCACGGCAAGACTGGCACTGGCAACGCCGCACGCTCTGATGGCAGTCTTGATCGCGATCGGCAATTTGGCTGGTTTGTCGGCTGGGTCGAGAAAGGAAACCGACGGATCGTGTTTGTGCATCTCCTGCAAGATGAGAAAAAGGAGACGGTGGCCGGTGGCCTCCGTGCCCGGGACGCGGTGATTGGCATGCTGCCGGCGATGCTCGATAAGCTCTGATCGACGTGCCCTGATCGTCGGAGCTGGATCCGCCAGATCGGGAAGCCAGATCGGGAAGGATGACACGCCCCGCCAAGACTTTCAGGCGGGGCAGATCGTCCTTTCAGTTGCGCGACGTTTCGCCGGCGCGTCGGCCTCGCTATAGTTCATCGGCGAACTGTATCCGATTTCGTTTGAAGGCTTTCCCGCATGACCTCGACCAGCCCGACCGTGCCCAGCGCCGCGGCCCTCGCCCTTGATCGATTGTTAACCATCATGGCCCGTTTGCGGGACCCCAATGGCGGTTGCCCCTGGGATCTTGAACAGACCTTCACGACCATCGCCCCCCACACGATCGAGGAAGCCTATGAGGTGGCCGACGCCATCCAACAAGCCGACATGCCGGCCCTGAAAGGGGAATTGGGCGACCTGCTGTTTCAAGTTGTCTTCTATGCGCAGATGGCGCGCGAGGCCGGTGACTTCTCGATGCTCGATGTTATAGAATCTATTAATAATAAAATGATAGACCGACATCCTCATGTGTTTTCTGAGGAGAAAATCGACACAGCCGCCGCCCAGACGATCGCCTGGGAAAGCCGCAAGGCCGCCGAACGGGCGGCGGCGGCGGCGGCCAGCGGTCGCGCTGCCAGTGTGTTGGATGGGGTCGCCCTGGGACTGCCGGCCCTGATGCGCGCGGAAAAGCTCCAGAAGCGTGCCGCGCGGGTCGGCTTCGACTGGCCGGATACTGGGCCGGTTTTGGCCAAAGTGCGAGAAGAACTAGCCGAGGTAGAGGTGGAGATCGCAGCCCAAGCCCCGATCGATAGGGTGGTTGATGAGATCGGCGATCTTCTATTTGTTTGCACTAATTTAGCAAGACATCTTAAAGTCGATCCTGAGGTTGCCTTGCGCCAAGCCAATGACAAATTCGAGCGTCGCTTTCGCCGCATCGAGGCGGTCCTGGAGGCCGAGGGGACGCAGTTGGAGACGGCAGGTCTGGACCGCATGGAAGCGGCCTGGCAACAGGCAAAGCAAGAAGAACGCACGTGATTTGAAGCTGGCGTATTGGCGGGCCAATGTGGAGGCACAAATAGCTCCACATTGGCCAATCCGCGGTCAGGGATTCTGCAACAACTGAACCAGGCTGGATGTATCCCAGCGTCGACCGCCGCGGGCCTGAACTTGCGCATAGAGCTGGTCGACCAGGGCCGTGATCGGCAGGCGGGCACCGTTGCGGCCGGCCTCATCGAGACAGATGCCGAGATCCTTGCGCATCCAGTCGACGGCAAAGCCGAATTCGAACTTTCCCTCCGCCATGGTCGCGGCGCGGTTTTCCATCTGCCAGGATTGCGCCGCACCCTTGGAGATCACCTCGACGACTTTGCCCACATCGAGACCCGCCTTCTGGGCGAAATTGACACCTTCCGACAAGGCCTGCACCAGGCCGGCGATGCAGATCTGGTTGACCATCTTGGTCAATTGTCCGCTGCCGACCGGGCCCAACAGGACGCAAGCCTTCGCATAGGCATCGATGACCGGCTTGGCACGGTCGAAAGCGGCGGCGTCGCCGCCCACCATGACGGTCAACTTACCGTTCTCCGCGCCAGCCTGGCCACCCGAGACGGGCGCATCGAGAAAACCGAGCCCTTGGGCCGCAGCCTTGGCCGCCAGCTCGCGGGCGACATCGGCCGAGGCCGTCGTATGATCGACAAACAACGCCCCTTTGGTCATGCCGTGGAACGCGCCATCGGCGCCGCTGGTCACCTGGCGCAAATCGTCATCATTGCCAACGCAGACAAACACGATCTCGGCGCCAGCAACGGCCGCAGCGGGCGTCGGCTTCGCCCGACCGCCATGCTTGGCCACCCATTGCTCGGCCTTGGCCGCGGTCCGATTGTAAACCGTGACCTCATGGCCTGCCTTGACCAGATGGCCAGCCATCGGGAAACCCATCACGCCGAGGCCAAGAAAAGCGACTTTCATGTGCTCATGTCCTTATTTATGGCGATATCTCAAGATGTTGCCGGCTTGTCGGCTTTCTCGCCGCCCTGCCCCAAACGCGCAGCAATAGCGTACCAATCCATCGCCCGTGATGTGGCCAAAACACCCTCGGCTACAATGGAACGGCTGGCGCGATACTGGCCGGCGTCACCGAGATAGCCGGCAAGCCCACCTTGTTCGCGCACCAGCAGCGCGCCCGCCGCATGATCCCAGGGCATCACCCCGGAAAACAACAGGAAATCGAGTTCGCCAGCCAACAGACGCAGATAATCAAAACCGGCGCAGCGCAAGGATCGGACTTGGTGAATCGGCAGATGCGCTTTCAGATGGATCGAGCGCTGGACCAGATCGGCCCTGCCCTTGTGGCCGACTGCCATGACGCCGCGCAGTTGTTCGCCTGCCGCCACTGGGGCCGCCGGGATCGCCGCTGGTTCACGCTGTGGGCCAATGATCTGGACGCCTCCGCCCGCCACCGCACAGGTCGTGCGGCCGGGCAGCGGCTCGTGAATCCAGCTGGCAAGCAGGCGATCCGCCTGCACCAGCGCCAGCATGGAACAGAATTCGGTCTTGCCCTCGGCGAAATTCGCGGTGCCATCGATCGGATCGATGATCCAGACCGGGCGATCACCGCTCAGCAGGCCGAACAAGGATTTGTCCTTGGCGGCCGCTTCTTCGCCCAAAACGACTGAGCCCGGAAGCATATCCTGCAGGCGTGGCGCCAAGGCCGCTTCGGCGCGTTCATCGGCGATGGTGACGATGTCGCCAGGACCCTTTTCGCGCCAATCGCCGTCCGCCAGGGCCCGGAATCGCGGCACGATCTCGGCCTGGGCAATATCGGCAATCAGGTCAGCAACACGCTTTAAATCGGGCTCCGGCAGACTGCTCAAGATGGATTGCTCTCCGACGCCGCGATGACTGATTCTGCTGTGTCGGCCTCGTCGCCCACCGGCATCAACCCGAACTGGCGGGCAAATCTCTCCAGATCGAGGGGGGCCAGACGAACCGTCAACTCCGTCCACTCGTCCTCATCGAGGCGCTCCAGGACTTCGCCGTGCTGATAGAGCCAGGAAAGCGGGCTGCCCTGGTCATGTGCCAGCCGATAGCGACGCACCAGTCGATTGGTCGCCAGGGCATCTTCGATCCGCGACAGCAACGCTGCGCAGCCTTCACCGCTGACAGCTGAAATCGGCAGAATGGTATCGTCGCGTTTTGCCTGTGAGTGCACCTGTTCGCGCTGCTCATCATCCAGCAGATCGGTCTTGTTCAAGATCTCCAGCCACGGTCGTCCGGCGTCGCCGGTCGACCCGGTCAAGTCGATGCCGAGACCCTGCAACACCTGCTGCACGTCGACTTTCTGTGCCTCGGTCTCGGGATGCGAGACGTCGCGAACATGCAGCAGCAGATCCGCTTCCAACACTTCTTCCAGTGTCGCCCGAAAGGCGGCAATCAGTTCGGTCGGCAGATCGGAAATGAAACCGACGGTATCGGACAAAATGATGTCCCGGCCGGTTGGCAACCTGACCCGCCGCATGGTTGGATCCAGCGTCGCGAAGAGCAGATCCTTGGCAAAGACATCCGATCGGGTCAGGCGATTGAACAGGGTAGATTTGCCGGCATTGGTGTAGCCGACCAGAGCCACCACCGGATAGGGCACGCGCTGCCGGGCCCGCCGATGCAGACCCCGCGTACGCCGGACATCTTCCAGGTCGCGCTTGATTCGGACGATACGTTCGTCGATCAAGCGACGATCGATTTCCAGCTGGCTTTCGCCGGGACCACCGATGAAGCCGAAGCCGCCACGCTGACGTTCCAAGTGAGTCCAGGAGCGGACCAATCGGCTGCGCTGATAAGATAAGGCGGCCAGCTCCACCTGCAGCTGTCCTTCGCGGGTCCGCGCTCGTTCGCCAAAGATCTCCAGGATCAGACCGGTGCGGTCGATGACCTTGGCATTCCAGGCTTTTTCCAGGTTACGCTGCTGGATCGGTGTCACCGCGCCATCGACCACGACGACGGCGATATCTTCCGCCTCGATCAGGTCATGGAGACGCTCGACCGCGCCACCGCCAATCAAGGTCGCAGGCTTTGCGGCGCTCACTCGAACCACTTCGGCCGCAACGATAGTCAGATCAATAGCGAGTGCCAGACCGCAGGCTTCCTCCAGTCGGGCTTCCGGCGACCGGCCAGGACCGACGACCACACGGCCGCCCTGGCGCAGATCGGGATGAATGACCAGAGCCCGCGAACCATGCCGCACGCCATCGATGTCCAGTTGCCCTTCAGCGGCAGCCGGTCGATCGATCTTATTCAACTCGTTCCTATCCTTCGTCTGGCGCCGATCAACTGGCGGCTGCCCTGACCTCAAGCCTCTTCGCCTTCCTTGCCACCATCAAACAGCTGCAGCGGGCCAGCCGGCATGATCGTGGAGATGGCGTGCTTGTAGACCAATTGAGAATGCGCATCACGCCGCAAAAGAACGGAGAAATTGTCGAACCAGGTCACAATTCCCTGCAGTTTGACACCGTTCACCAGGAAGATCGTGACCGGCATCTTGCTCTTGCGGATGCTGTTCAAGAAAACGTCCTGGACGCTTTGAGATTTTTCGCTAGCCATTTTTCTGTTCCTTTTTTTTGGGGCCATTCTGGCCCGGTGCGCCGGTTCTGCCTGGCGCCACTAACGTCGTGGATTGGAGTGCCATCGGCACCCAGCTAACGAGTAACATAAGTTCCCGAAGCTGAAAACCCGGCGAGCGCTGCTTAAAGGCTTTGCAGGTATGTACACAAAGAGTGGCAATCGGGCTGATGGAGGGCCGGCGGATGACCGGCGAATTCACCTGACCTAGGTGCCAGTTCCCTGACCAGAACCGGGATACAGCCGGCATTCTGCGCGCAATTCAGGTCGATGTCTGTATCGCCGACGAACCAGACCTCCGGCCCCGCGGACACGCCAGCGGCCGCCTGCAACGCCAAATCGACATGTTCACGTGCTGGTTTGTCCCGTGCAGCATCACCGGCGCCAGCCAGAACAGCAAAATGCCGGTCCCAGCCTAGATGAGCCGCTTCTTTGCGCAAAAAAGCACCGCGCTTGTTGCTGACGACAGCCAGGTAAATACCCCGATCCGACAGATGTTCCAGGAGTTCCTGGGCACCAGGCAGCGGCGTCAGATGGCGGAGATGAATGGCACCGAAAAAGTCATAGAACAGCTTTTCCGCTTTCGGCCAATCGGCGCCGAACAGCATAGGAAAACTATCACGAAGCGACGACCTGACCCGGCTCTCTATATCGGCCCGGCTCCAGATCGCATGGCCCATTTCACCTAGCGTATGATTGAGCGCCGCATGGATCACCGCCCAGCTGTCGACCAAGGTATTATCCCAATCGAACAGGATCGCCCTGGGTAGCCTCAAGCGGGGTAGCGCCAGATGAGCCGACATCACACCGCCTGTTCGGCATGCTGCAGATAGATCTGCCGTAATCTCAGCGTCAATGGTCCGGGCTTACCGGATCCGACCGGTTTGCCATCGATCTGCGTCACCGGGAGGACGAAGGCGCTGCTACTGGTCAGAAAGGCTTCGGCGGCCGCCGACGCTTCGGCGGCCGAGAACGCGCGCTCGACCAGGCGCAGATTCCGTTCCTTGGCAAGCGCGATGACTGCGAGGCGCGTGATTCCGCTCAGGATGTCGTGACTGCGCGGCCGGGTGACTATTTCCCCGGCTTCGCCATCGCGTCCGTGATTGACGATCCAGGCATTGGTCGAACTGCCTTCGGTGATCAGGCCCTGCTCGTCGACCAGCCAGGCTTCGTAGCCCCCCTGCTCCGACGCCTCCTGCTTGGCCAGAATATTCGGCAGCAGTGAGACCGATTTGATGTCGCGCCGTTGCCAGCGGATATCCGGCCGGGTAATGACCGCAACACCGGTTTCCAACAGGCTCGGCGGCAGCGACTTGGTCTGCTTGGTCGTCATCACCAGCGCACTGGCGACATCCTTGGGAAATTTGTGATCCCGCGGGGCCACACCGCGCGTGACCTGCATATAGACGAGGCCATTGGTCAAGCCATTGCGCGCGATCAACTGGGCGATGACCAGCTCCAATGCCCGGCGCCCCATCGGCGGCGCGATGCGCAATTCGCCCAGCGAATAGTCGAGCCGATCGAGATGCGCCGTGGCATCGATCATGCGGCCGCGATAGACCGGGATCACTTCATACGATATGTACATATCCGTCGCGATGCGGCAGGTAGCGTCCATTAACATAGCAGTAGCGTGGCATAAGATCTCACTGGATTGCCGCTGCATTGATGAGCGCTGCTGCAGCGGGGATGCTGGATTCGTTCTGACTGTCAGCTCGCCGCGTCAGTCCGGCTTGTCGCCACGCTCCGACGCGGTAATACCAAGCGAGCGCAGCTTGCGGTGCAAGGCAGATCGTTCCATGCCGACGAAGCTGGCGGTGCGCGAGATATTACCGCCGAACCTGGTGACTTGGGATTCCAGATAGCGCCGCTCGAAAATTTCCCGCGCCTCGCGCAACGGCAGCGACATCACTTCGCTGCTGTCATTCATCGCCATCGGCGACAATGACACGGCGCCGATATCCGGCGGCAGCATGTCACTGCGGATCGGCTCGCTGGGATCACCTGGCGCCATGATCAACAGCCAGTCGATGACATTGCGCAACTGGCGGACATTACCCGGCCAGTCATAGGCCTGCAGGATGGCGCGTGCATCCTCGCCGAGTTCACGTGACGGCAGGCCGGAAACCTCGGCCGCCCGCGCCATGAAATGTTCCAGCAGATCGACAATGTCGTCGCGGCGCTCTTTCAACGGCGGTAAGCGCATCGGCACGACGTTCAAGCGATAGAACAGATCCTGTCGGAACCGCCCGGCCGCCATTTCGCCCTGCAGATCCTTGCTGGTCGAAGCGATCACCCGGACATCGACCTCGACCCGGGTCTTGCCCCCCACCCGCTCGAAGGTCTGGTCCTGCAGGGCGCGAACGATTTTTCCTTGTGTCTCCAAGGGCATATCTGCGACCTCGTCGAGCAGCAGGGTGCCGCCATGGGCCTGCTCGAGGAAGCCGATCCGGCCGGCATCGAACCCGTCCGTGCCCTTTTCCACGCCGAACAACTCGATCTCCAGGCGGTCAGGATGCATGGTGGCACAATTGACGACGACAAAGGGCGCGGTGGCACGTTTCGAGCGCCGATGCAGCGCCCGGGCCGCTACTTCCTTGCCGCTGCCCGGTGGGCCGGAGAACAGCACGCGGCTGCCGGTCGGCGCCACGCGATCGATCGCCTGGCGCAACTGCTGAATGGCGTTGGAATTGCCGATCAAGTCGAGATCGCCGCCGACCCGCACCAGCAAATCCTGGTTTTCCCGCCGCAAGCGCGCCGATTCCAAGGCCCGCTCGATGGTCAGCAGCAGGCGATCTGCCTTAAAGGGCTTCTCGATGAAATCATAGGCGCCATGCCGGATGGCATTGACGGCAGTTTCAATATTGCCATGACCGCTGATCATGATGACCGGCACATCTGGCCAATCGGCTTTGATCATCGGCAGCAGGCCCATGCCGTCAAGTGCACTATTCTGTAGCCAGATGTCGAGAATGATCAGGCTCGGCTGACGCTGCTGCAGCGAGGCCAGCGCCATGTCGCTATCGGCCGCTTCGCGTGTCTGGTAGCCCTCGTCAGTGAGGATGCCAGACAGCAGCAGGCGAATATCGGCTTCGTCATCGACGATCAGAATGTCGCGCGCCATGAAACCTGATTATCCCATATGATCCGTCATTAAAATTTCACTCGGCTGAGGCGCGCCCGGCGGCCTCAAGATCAGGCAATGCTTGCAGTGGTGCCCGCACCGCCGCCAAGGCTTCGACCGGGAATAGCAATTGCACCGATGCGCCACCACCATCGCGATCCGCCAGGATCAGCTTGCCCCCATGATCTTCCATGATCTTCTTGACGATTGCCAAACCCAAACCCGTCCCTTTGCTGCGTGTCGTCACATATGGTTCCGTCAGTCGTTCGCGACCCTGTTTCGGCAGCCCGCGACCATTGTCATCGACGCCGACAGCAATACCACTCTCGCCGACTTGTATCCAGAGATGGATCTGGCCAGCAACCGGCTCACCCGCCTCGACATCGCTCGATTGCCGCTGTTCCTCCAGGCGGCCTTCAATCGAATCAGCGGCATTCTGTAACAGATTGGTAAGCGCCCGATTAAACTGGGCGCTGTCACAATTGAGCATGACCGGTTGCTCCGGCAAGTCATTGCTATAGGTAATGGTGACATTGGCATTCTGTTGCAGGAACAGGGCCTGACGTGTCAGTTCGGTGATGTTTTCGGTGCGCAGTACCGGGGCCGGCATGCGGGCGAAGGCCGAGAACTCGTCCACCATGCGGCCGATATCGCCCACCTGGCGGACGATCGTATCGGTGCAGACCATGAAAGTCTCCGGATCATGGGTGATCTGCTTCAGGTATTTGCGTTTCAGCCGTTCCGCCGAGAGCTGGATCGGTGTTAGCGGATTCTTAATCTCATGGGCAATGCGTCTGGCGATGTCAGCCCAGGCGGCCTTGCGTTGCGCCGACAGCAGTTCGGAGACATCGTCGAAGGTCACCACCAGGCGCATATGACCGTCCTCGCCCGGCTCGGAAATCACCCGCACATGCAAGGTCCTGGTGACGGTATCAACCACCAGATTGATCTGGCCCTCTGCCGCACCGCTCTGGCGACTGCGCGCCAGATCGACGATCTCCGCCATTTCCGGCGCAATCTCATGCAAATTGTGGCCACGGTGTTCCAGCAGATTGACACCCAGGAGTTCCGAGGCGGAGCGGTTGGGAAGATCGATTTCACCCAATTCGTTCAAGCCGATCACACCGGCCGAAACGCCGGACAGCACCAATTCGGTGAAGCGACGCCGGTCGTCCAGCTGTCGATTGGCGGCGATCAAGGCCTGCTGCTGGGTCTGCAACTGGATCGCCATGACATTGAAGGTCCGGCTGAGGGAATTCAGCTCATCATCGCGTCGCCCGACCTTCACCCGGGCCGTCAGCTCGCCATCGCCGATCTTCTGGGCGGCCACGACCAACCGGGTAATCGGCTTTGCCATCTGTCCGGCCAGCACCAGAGCTACCCAGATGGCGCCGCTGAGCAGCAGCATCGCCATGATGCCGAAAATCAAAGGAACCGTAATGCGCCATTGCGTCTTTGCAGCTTCCATCTGGCGGTAGAGATCGACGGCATCTTCGTTCTGTCGCACACGCTCGAGAACCTGGGAATCGATCAGGCGGCTGGTATACAAAAAGAGGTCCGCTGCCGGATCGATCATGACCAGCGCCCGGATATGCTCACCCTCTGGCGAAGGCAGGATGACGGCCTTGCCATCGCGCGCTTTGACAAAGGCCGAATCTGGAATGCCGAGATCATAATCCATCAGCAGGCTAAGACTGCTGCGGGCGATGATCTGATGCGACCCGCTGATGATCGCGGATTCTGAAATATCGCGCAGGTCATCGATGCGATCGAGCAGAATTCGTCCGCGCTCCGGATCGACGAAATCCAGATAATTCTGCATCCGGATCTCGTTCGACACGGAAATTGAATCATTGCCGATGCGCTGCTGCTGTTCCATCAGATAGGATCTGGAAACGTTGAGCGAGCTTTCGATGGCACTGCGCACCCGCTCACCGAACCAGGTATCGAGACTATAGGTCAGCAGGAAATAGAAAGCCGCCGACAGCAACACCATCGGCAGCAAGGCGACCAGCCCGAAATGGACAATCAGGCGGGTATGCAGTTTGGCGCCGACCAGACCACGCCGATGCGACAGCCACAAATGGATAACCCGGCGCGCAATGATGGTGCCGATGCACAGCAATACGATGACGTCGCCCATCAGCAGATAGCTGATGGCCTTGACCGGGTTCTGGACCACCCAGATATTGGTCATGATCAGATAGGTGGAGACGCCAAAGGCAACGCCCAGCGTCATCAACCCATAGGCCAGACTGCGCTCCAGATTGACGCGATCCGCCCAAGCGGCAAATCGCTGGAAAATCCCGGCTTTCTCCTTCCGCTTGGCCTCTGTTCGGATTGAGAGCGGATTATCGGTCATCGGTGCCGTCACTTGCCACGACTGGGCTGAATATCGAGATCGCGCAATTTCTTGCGCAGGGTATTGCGATTGAGCCCCAGTAGATCGGCCGCCTTCATCTGATTGCCGCGCGTCGCTTCAAGCGACAACGAGATCAGCGGGCGTTCGACTTCCTGCAGGACCCGATCATAAAGCCCGGCGGCCGGCAGGCGGCCACCATGAGCCTGAAAATAAGCCCGAAGATGCCGATCGACCGATTGTCCCAAGGTCTCGTCGGTGGGACCTCCATTGGTTGTCGGTACGTCGGCAGGTGCCGCCGGCGCCATGACGCCGAGATCCTGATCGGTTAAGGCGGCTGTAATGATGCGACCATCAATACTGGTCTCGCTGTAGAGAACGGCGATCCGGCGCATCAAGTTTTCCAGCTCGCGCACATTGCCAGGCCAAGCATAGCGCTTCAATTCGACCAGCGCACTGGGGTCGAGGTGCTTGGTCGCCATGCCATCCTGTTCGGCAAGCCGCAAGAAATGTCGTGCGAGATCGCCGATATCTTCCAACCGTTCGCGCAAGGGCGGTAGTTTCAGCGGCACCACATTGAGCCGATAAAAAAGGTCCTCGCGAAAACTACCCTGGCGAATCATGTGCCGGAGATCGCGATGGGTGGCCGCGATGATCCGCACATCCACCTTGATGGTCTGACGACCACCGACCGGCGTGAATTCACTGGTTTGCAGGACCCGCAGCAGGCGCGTTTGCGCCTCCAGTGGCATGTCACCGATTTCATCGAGAAACAGCGAGCCACCGTTGGCCTGCTCGAAGCGACCGCTGCCGCGCGCGATGGCGCCAGTAAAGGCACCTTTCTCATGGCCGAATAATTCGCTTTCGATTAAGTCACGCGGGATTGCGGCCATGTTAATGGCGATAAACGGCATCGCTTTACGGCGACCGAAATCATGGAGGACGCGGGCAACCAATTCCTTGCCGGTACCGGATTCGCCATGAATGAGCGTCGTCATATCGGTGTTCACGAGGCGCGCCAAAACCCGATAGATCTCCTGCATCGCCGGAGAACGGCCGATCAACGGCAAGGCTTCGCCATCGCGCGGCGTCAGATCTGGGTCCGGTTGCCCGGTCTGGTTCAGCGCCCGCTCGACAGTGGCGATCAAGGCACGCAGATCAAAGGGTTTCGGCAGATACTCGAAGGCACCCCGCTCGGTGGCACGGATCGCCGTCAGCAGGGTGTTTTGCGCGCTCATGACGATGATCGGCAGGTCCGGCCGATGGCTCTTGATTCGCGGGATCAAATCGAGGCCGTTCTCATCGGGCATGACGACATCTGTGATCACCACATCACCATCACCGCGTTCAACCCAGCTCCACAATGTCGCGGCATCGCCGGCGGCCCGGACATTGTGTCCCAACTGACCAAGCGCCTGACTGAGAACCAGGCGAATGGCACGATCATCGTCGGCAACCAGGATGGTGGCGGTCATGACCGCGCCTCGGTCGGTAAGGTCTCGTTATCGGATTCGTGTAGCGGCAACATGACGGTGAATTGCGTGTGGCCGAGTTCGCTGACGAATTCAATCACGCCGGCATGGTCCTGAACGATCTTGGCAACCAGCGCCAGGCCAAGCCCCTTGCCGCCAGGCTTCTCGCTGACGAACGGATCGAACAGGCTGGCTTGCAGATGGGCCGGAACACCACTGCCATTATCCCCGACAGTGACCAAGACGCAGCGTTTATGTCGCCAGGTGCGATTGCGTTCACCCTGGCGCAGGCCCGTATGATAACTCGTGCTCAAGGTGATGATACCACCTTCGGTCGGACAGGCTTCCGCCGCATTGCGCACCAAATTGAAGAAAGCCTGGATCAGCATATCGCGATTGCCGCTGACCGGCGGCAATGAGGGATCATAACGCATCTGAAACTCGACCGCGGCGCCGACCCCGTGCTGGGCCAGACGACGCACCCGATCCAGCACTTCATGAATATTGACCGCCTCCAGACGCGGCGCCCGGTCGTCAGTGAACATTTCCATGCCATTGATAAGCGCGACGATGCGATCTGTCTCCTCGCGAATAAGTTCGGCCAGCTGCAGGTCGGCACCAGCCAATTTGGCTTCCAGCAGCTGTGCCGCACCGCGGATACCGGACAGCGGATTTTTGACTTCATGCGCCAGCATGCCGGCCATGGCGCGGACGGACCGTGTGGCATCTCGTCCCATCTGCTGCTGGGAGATGCGACGCTCGATCCGGCGATTGATCATGGCGACGACGACGTGTCCCGAGCGTTCCGCCATCGGCGCGATCTCAACCGCCATGTGGGCGGCCTCAAGGCGTGGCCCACCAATCGACAGATCATATTCGGTGACGGAGATCTGCTGCGACCGTGCCGCTGCGATCAAGGCGAACAGCGGATTGTCGGCGGCAATGACATCGCGCAGCGGCATGCCGCGCAGCAAGGCACGGCTTTGACCAAGCAGGACTTCGGCGGCGGCGTTGGCATCCGTTACGTGGTCCAGCGCATCCACCGCGATGACGGCAATCGGCAATGTCTCCAGGATGGCGCCGCGCCCGTCAACCACCGGCAAAGCCGCTTGATCAGGTACGGCGATCTGTTCCTTACTGGCGGGGTCTACTTGCTTGGTGCCGGCCAGCGCGGATTTGGGCGAAGCGAGGCGCAGATTTGGGCTGCGGCCGGTCATCGTCATGCGGCCATACGGTCGATTTGCGGCAGATAGAAATCGCGGATCGCTGCCGTGACCTGCTTCGGGTCGTCGATCTGATTGATGCGGGTCCGGAAATCAGCGGATGCGTGC
>WNFM01075801.1_pt3 | contig 16251 bp, 15 predicted proteins | sample 5400271 | NCBI WGS metagenome assembly WNFM01 (sample SAMN13153352, study PRJNA577476) | soil metagenome | isolation source: 60 cm saprolite on Douglas fir-dominated hillslope | place: USA:California | collected 2013-09-17
AATCATCTTTTCCCAGCATAAAGGGTTCATCCACGCCCCGTGGACAAATACAATCGTTTTATTCATTAAATTGGTTAATCCTTCGTGCTGCTAAACGACCTCATCATTATAGTGCAGGTAGCATCAAGTATCCTATCGTTTTTTGCCGATCCTGTGCGGCGTGCCTGTGTTACAAGAATTGTAGATAATCGTTACCATATTGACACAACACAATCTTTAAGAGTATGTTAAAATCAGTTTAATGAATTGCTAAGGACAGTCGCGTACTGTAATTAGAAAGGAGTATCTCCGATGGTGGCAACAACTCGCTCAGTTTTTGACAAGCAGCTTGATGGGCTGCGGGACAATACACTTCAAATCGCTGAAATGGTCGCAACACAGATAGAGCAGGCGACACGGGCATTTCAAAAGCATGACATGGCTATCGCACAGCGCGTTGCCGAGTTTGATGCCACAATCAACCGTCTGCGCTACAACGTTGAAGAACAGAGCTATACTCTTTTGGCGCTTCAACAGCCCAATGCACGTGATATGCGCCGCATCGTCACAACGGTAAGCGTGGTCACGAACCTTGAGCGAATGGGCGATCATGCCGCAGGGATCGCACGACTGGCGTTGCGTCTTGGCGATCATCCCAAGCCGATCTTTGTACAAGAGTTTACCGAGATGGCAGAGATGGCTGTTGAAAACCTCAAGGATGCAATGTCAGCCCTGAACTATGAAGATGCCGTACTGGCCCGGCGCGTAGTCAGCCGCGACGATCAGGTCGATCAACTGCATGAGGCGGTCTACAAGCGATTGATCGAGACCATGACCAACAATCCTTCGACGGTAGAATGTGCCACAATGATGTTGTGGGTTTCACACAATCTGGAACGCTATTCGGACCGTATCTCGAACATCTGCGAGCGGGTCATCTATTTTGTGACAGGCGACCTCTACGAACCGCGCCCTGACACGATGCCTTAATTCACTGAGCACCGACAGTCTACGGCCTCTCTTCGGTGATGAAGAGAGGCCGTTTTTGTTTCAATAAAATTTGATCAGGTTTCGAGTGATTACCCCTTGACTCTCCGGTTACCGGAGGCCGCACACTTCCTTTTGAAGCTCAGTTTTATCGCTGTGATGACAAATAGGAAAGGTGTGCAGAGCCGTGGAACTTCAAACACTCCAGATCGTGGCTGGAAGTATTTCATCAATGCTTTTCATTACCGGAAACATTCCGATGCTTTTCAAAGCCTTTAAAACCAAAAATATGAGGTCATATAGTTTAAGCAACATCATCCTGCTCAATGTAGGCAACGTGGTGTACTGGCTCTACATCAGCAGCCTTCCACTTGGTCCGATCTGGCTACTGCACAGCTTTTACACCGTGTCGATGGCTTTGATGCTGTGGTGGTATCTTCGTTTTGGACGAGGTTAAGCGAGATTACGTTGGAGGTTATGATGCTCAGAATTGGCGATTTCTCGCGACTTAGCCAGGTGACAGTCAAGACGCTGCACCATTACGATAGTATCGGCTTACTCAAGCCCTCGCACGTCGATCCGTTTACTGACTATCGCTACTACACGCTCGACCAACTGCCACGCATCCACAGCATCATGGCGCTCAAAGAGTTGGGGATGTCATTGGAAGAAATTGCTCAACTTCTCGAAGACCTTCCACCGGAGCAGATACGCGGCATGTTTCGCCTCAAACAGGCGGAGGCTCAGCAGCGCCTCCGCGAGGAACAGGCACGCTTGGCTCAGATCGAATTTCGTTTACGGCAGCTTGAATTAGAGGGCATGATGCAAACAGTAGACATTGTTATTAAACGGATCGAGCCGATGTATGCGCTGACGATGCGCCGTATGCTGATTACAAGACAAGAACGGGAGGTAGTTGGTAAGGCTCTTGAAGTAGCTGTCAAGCAAGGTCTGATGCAGTGGACGGGCGCTACACCCATTGAGATTTTGTATGAGGAGGAGTTTCGCGGAGACTATGACGACGTGGAAATCGCGATGCCTGTCCTATCGACCCATACACCAAAAGTTTTGCTAGGCGATGTAGGAACATTCACGCTACGCGAATTGCCTGCAATTGAAGTAGCCGCCACCTACATGCATCAGGGGAATTACCCCTCGCTCAAGGAGAAATATGTTTTTCTTCAGCGCTGGGCAGTGGAGAACGGTTATAAGCTGAGCGGGACATGGCGCTTTCTCTATCATCGCGGCCCTATGCACCATGTCGATCCCTCGGAGTATCTGACTGAACTTCAGCATCCGATTGAACCCGCGCAGCCTTGAAGTTCGGGACAAGGGTAGAAAATCCTTATCCCGAACTGGATACTTAAATCAGAAATTTACCATTTTCGTAGCACAATTCTCCATCGGCGTAGACTTTGCCTTCGCGTAAATCGCACACCATATCCCAGTGCAGAGCAGACACATTCTTGCCGCCTGTTTCGGGATAGGATGCGCCGAGTGCCATGTGCATCGTCCCACCGATTTTTTCATCGAACAGGATATTTTTGGTAAATTGCTTTACGCCGTAATTCAGGCCGAAGGCAACTTCTCCTAAGTAGCGCGAGCTTGCATCCATATCCAGCATTTCATTGAGAAACCGCTCATTGCGACCAGCATTTGACTCGACAACTTTGCCATCGCGGAAAGTCAGCCGCACATCCTCCACTTCTTGCCCATTGTAGACAGCGGGATAGGTAAAGCGCACAGTACCATTTACCGAGTCTTCGATTGGGCCAGTGAATACTTCGCCATCCGGGAAATTAAAATCGCCGTGAGCGTTAATCCAGATCCGTCCACCCGCGCGGTATGTTACATCCGTATCCGGCGAAACAATGTGAATCTCATCATGCCTGTTGAGATAATCAACGATGTGTTGTTGATCTGTTTTGACCTTGCTCCAGCTTTCAACTGGATCGGCATCGCTCAGCAACATGCTGCCGAACACGAAATCTTCATAATCACTCAACGACATGCCTGCATCCTGGGCGTAAGCTTGTGTCGGAAACAGCGTCACGCACCAGCGCAATTCTTTGGCGGCAGTCCGCGCCATATTACGCTCTATCAAAGGTGCAGCGGCGGCTTGTGACCTGGCGATTCGTTTAGGATCAATGCCACTACGACTTTTCGTATTTTGTGTGGAAAGCACGTGTATCGCGGCGGTAGGATATTCATTATTGAATCGGTCACGCTCTGAGATATAGGTTAGCTGTTCATCGCTGGCTTCATGCAGAAAGATTTCAACGAGTTCTTCGATGCGGATCTGAGTGTAAACATATGCGCCAGCACGAACTGCTTCGCGGTAAATCTCCTTTATCAATGGTGTGGCAATCGGTGAACCGTTTATTGCAACTTTATCTTCGGGCTTGAGGGCAAGAGAATAATTTACAAGCACTTGTGCCAATTTCTGATGGCGTGAATCAACCATAAAATCTCTCCGTCATGTGTTCCAGCTTAAAGAAATGGGCTAGATTGTAACATACTGCCTCAGCCGAGCTGCTGATCCGTTGACGTGAGGCCAGAGTCCGGGCATTATTTACCGCGTTTGGCTAAAGTCTCATGAACAGGAAACACTGATGTCCAATACACCAGGACGCAAACAAACAGTCGGCGTGATCTTCGGCAGTCGTTCGGTTGAACATGACGTCTCGATTGTTACAGCACAGCAAGTCATGCAGGCGCTTTCACCCGCAAAATACGAAGTCGTGCCTATTTATATCACCCGCAGTGGCAAGTGGCTGACCGGACCCCTGCTCACCGACATCAAGAATTTCCAGACTGAAAATCTGGAAGAATTGATGGGTATCAAGGAGACTATCGTTTCGCCCGCCGTACAGCACCACGGAATGATCACGCCGCCAATCAGCGGCACATTCGGACGTAACAACCTTCGCAGGTTAGACGTAATTTTCCCGGTGGTACACGGCACACATGGGGAAGACGGTACTTTGCAGGGGCTGTTCGAGATGGCGGATATTCCCTATGTGGGCTGCGGCGTGATGGCGTCGGCAGTTGCCAATGATAAGATTGCTACCAAAGCGATCATGAAGGAACATGGCCTCCTCGTCCTCGATTATGTAGCGTTCCAACGACAGGATTGGCTGACTGATCGCGAGGCTATGTTGCAGCGCATCGAATCGAAGTTGACATATCCGCTGTTTATCAAGCCCGCGACGCTTGGTTCTTCCATTGCCATCTCGCGCCCGGAGGATCGACACGCGGCGATTGCCGCGATTGACGTTGCGTTGAACTTTGATCGCCATGTCTTGATTGAATCCGCGCTGGTTGGCTCGATGGAGATCAACTGCGCTGTGCTGGGCAATGCCGAGCCACGGGCATCTGTGCTGGAACATCCTGTCTCTTTTGAGGATTTCCTGACCTACGAGGAAAAATATATGCGTGGTGGAAGCGGGGAGGGCATGAAAGGGGCGGAACGCGAGATTCCTGCGCCCATTTCCGAAGAACTGACTGCTCAAATCCGCCAGATAACTATAGATGCTTTCAAGGCAATTGACGGACGAGGCACGGCGCGCATTGATTTTCTGCTGAAAGAAGGCAGTGTCTATCTCAACGAGATAAACACGATGCCGGGATCGCTGGCATTCTATCTCTGGCAGGCCGAGGGGATGAATCCTCCCGAAGTTGTAGATGAGTTGATCCGGCTTGCACTTGAAGCCGCCGCCGAGAAACGCCGCACGACGTATGACTACAAAACGGGTCTTGTCGCACAAGCGGCAGTGCGTGGCATCAAGGGCATGAAGAAGTAGGCTTCGCAAAACCATATCTTCTAGAAATCACAATCTGGAATTATGCTCTATAGTTTCTCCTCGCCGTTTGCGGGGGTAAATACTAGACCTGGGTGAAGGTTTTGGCTGACTTTCCTATCTCACTCACACCATATCGGCGGCCCGGCCTGCGGCTGCGGCGCAATTTCCACCGCCTGATCGACCCTATTGGGAGCCTGCCGAATCGTTTTCGGGCAATGCAGCGGCTGCGTGACCTGCCTGATGATAATTACACTGTGCCTTTTGAAGTTCCGTATGTCGCACAGTATGCCAGCCCAGAACTCATCAACGCCTATATTCATGAGCATTTGCACGGGCGTGATGACCCCAACTGGCGATCCTTCGGCGCAGCCGATGTGGACCACTATACCTTTTGGGCACATCGTGCCTGCGCAATTGCCTGTGTCAAAATGGCAATAGACGCCTATCAAACCGCCGCGCCGCGCTCGATGTGGCAGTTGGTCGAGGAAGGGTTGTCGCTAGGCGGTTATCGCACGCACGATGAAACCGGAACTTTTGTTGACGAAGGCTGGTTCTACCCTGCGCTAGTCAAGCTGGCAGCACAACACGGCCTGACAGTCCGAGGAATGGCCTACGCTTCAGTTTTAGATGTCTGCGCCGCGATCTATGACGGCTGGCTGGTCGCCGCCGCTGTAACGCCCGAACTGGGTGAGCGTGGCCCGCTGCGCCGCTATGACGGGCATTTTGTGCTGGTCTATGGCTTCCATTGGCAGCGTGGACATTGTGTTAGTCTCCAACTACACAATCCATCCGGGCGCTATGTCGAGTTGCAGGCCAGCGCCAATATTTCCGCCCGCCGCTTCGGAGCAGCATTTGCACATCGCTTTATCGCTTTCCGCGCTGTCTAAATTCCCTCATAGATTTAAGGCAGATTTAAGCTAGCGCAGGATTAGTTTAACACTTGGGCTTGCCATGCGAATTATAGTGTTATCAGATGTGGCCGGGATACAGAAAAGGTATATCAACTACAGCCGTGGTGCTGTATTCCGACCACTCAGTTAATCCGATTTGGGTTATGGAGTTGTAAGGAGTACCGATATGTGGAATAGGTTTAAGCAGACCGGCGTTATTGCGGCGTTGACACTTGGCCTGGGTCTCGGTGTTGGATACGGCATCGCGGGTCCTGTTGCTACTGTTCAGGGTCAGAATGCAGGCAGCGCGGCTAGTAGTATTCAGACCCAAAGTTCCGTGGATGGTGAGCCAGCTCTGCTGCACAGCATCTATGGCAAGGCAAACCCGTCCGTTGTGAGCATTGATGTACGTTTGCCCGCATCGGCGGCAAATGTAAGTCCCTTTAACGTTCCTGCTCCGGGTCAGGGCCAGCGTCGCGGTCAAGGACAGCCGCAACAACCGCAGCAGCCTCAGCAGCAACCGCAGGCGTATCAATATGCCGCAGGTTCCGGCTTTGTTTACGACACGGCAGGTCACATTGTGACCAACGCTCACGTCGTCGATGGCACTGATCGTGTCGAAGTCACATTCAGCGATGGCGTCCAGATGTTGGCAAAGGTCGTTGGGATTGACCAGGATTCCGATATCGCTGTCATCCAGGTTCAGGGCAACACGAGCGCCTATCAGCCTTTGACAGTGGCGAATTCTGACCAGGTTCAGGTTGGAGATCGCGCGGTGGCAATAGGGAATCCGTTCCAACGCTCCGGCACGATGACACAGGGCATTGTGAGCGGCCTGCATCGTTCTGTTGACGGCATCGCTACCGCAGCGAGTGGTCAAAGCTACCAGATTCCTGACGCGATCCAGACAGACGCCGCACTCAATCCCGGCAATTCGGGTGGTCCACTGCTCGACAGCAATGCTCAGGTCATTGGCGTCAATGAGCAGATCGAGTCGCAGGTCCGCCAGTCTTCAGGCGTGTCATTCGCTATCCCGTCGAACCTGGTGAAGCAGGTTGCGGACGCACTGATCAAGAATGGCAAGGTTGACCACGCATACCTCGGTATCGGCGGCACGTCGCTTGACCTTGATATCAACACTGCGCTCAACATCTCTGCTGATACACGTGGGGCATACGTAACATCTGTCGCTTCTGGCAGTCCGGCGGAGCAGGCTGGTCTGAAGGGTGCAGCGAACAGCACCAATGTCGCCCAGAGTCCAGATAATGTTCCCACAGGTGGCGACATCATCACGGCCATTGATAAGCAGCCAGTGAAGGCATTCGATGACCTGACTTCTTATCTCTTTACCAAGACTCAGGTTGGGCAAACAGTCACGTTGACAATTCTACGCAACGGCAAACAGCAGGACGTACAGGTTACGTTAGCAGCCCGTCCGCACGCTTCTGCGACCAGCCTCAACCAATAGACTAACTCTCGGCTCACAGAATAGTGAGCGTGCCTAAATAAAATGCGACCCTTTCAGCATACCGAAAGGGTCGCATTCTTTTATCAATCAAAACTTGTGATTATCGGAAAGCTGCTGAGATCGCCAGTGTCGCCACCATGCACACGATGATAAATACGAGCGTGGCAACGAGTACCGCCGTATCACTGGTCTCCAACCGCTTCTGGAGCCTGTCAAGGCTGTTATCGAGCGATGACGTTGAGCGGTCCGCCAGATTATCCACTGGTGTATCACTCGAAGAATCGCTGGCAGCGTTCGTGCTGGCAAACGACTTGCGCACGATCTCGACGTTTCGAACCGTCCACGTCCGCAGCAGCTTCATATAGCGGTCCGAACCTTCTTGCGCGGACACAGCCTGCGTGCTGGTAACGACCACTGCGCCAGACGTGGACTCAGGGGGCAGTGGCTTAAAGATATCCGGCTCATCGTCACCAATAGCCGACGGCGGTGGCGCAGCAACGACACTACCAGGCACAACTACTACCGCTTCCAATTCACTTGGCGGTCTTTCAGGCGCTTCCGAGCTTGCCACCGGTTCTGTTGCGGGAGTCGTTGGCTCGACCGAGGCTTTTTTGCGTGAGCCTGAAGCCCTGGTCGTTTTCGGCGTTGCCGTCGAGCTATCTTCGGTTTTGGTAGTACGTCGCCGTTTGGGGGTCGATGAAGTGGCGTCCGGTGTACTTTCCTGGGAATTCTCCGGCGTCGCTTTGGGGCGTCTCGGCTTACGCGGAGTTGATGGGGGTTCCATATTCGACCTCCATGAAGGCACTTACAGACAATTCGCGTAATTCTACGCGGAGAATATAGAGAAGTCGAATCACCGCTGCGAACCCGCTGAAAGTGCTGCTGCGAACAACGTCCGCAGTTCTAGCGCATTTTCGATAGCATAGCCATTTCCGTCAGCAATGAAAACGCAGTATATATCCCGCTCCACCTGCAACGGCAGGAGGCGCTGCGCCAAATCACTCAATTGTTCTCGTGAATAACCGGAATTATCAAAACCGTGCAGCCATATGTAGATAAACTTATTGTTGACGATGTGCTGTGAGGGCGAACTTGGTGTTGTCGATGTAACAAACGCCGCGTCATAGCGGTCAAGAAGCCGTCGTATCTCATCGTTAAACCAGGAATCGTCGGGGAATTTAAGCGCATGACGAGCGGTATTTGGTAATATTGACAGGAAGTGCTCCAGCTTGCGCTTATTGTCAATTCCATTGTTTCCCTGAAGACTAAAATCAGGCGGAAACTGCCACACCACTATCCCAAGTTTTTCTCTCAGTGCGGCTGAATCCTCGAAAAACTTGTGAATATCATTCTCGACGTTTACGAGTTTTTTGACGTGCGTGATCACGTGCGAGCCATGAATGGCAAACCGGAAATTTTTACCAGTCTGTTCATGCCAGCGTTGATAGTCCGATTCTGAGACATCTCGATTAAAACTGACACTTAGCTCGACTAAATTCAGGTGCTCAGCGTAGAAGGGCAGCCAGCGCTTCTCGTCTAAATCGCGAGGGTAGAACCTGTCACGCCATTCTTTTTTGTTGTAACCATCTGTGCCAACATAGATTTCGCCTGCCATCGTTCCCTCCCAGGCATGTGTGGCCGTGAATCGTCAATTCAGCAATTCCACGACCATGATAGAAAGGATGATGCGATCTTGTATAATCCCGCCTCGCTCAAGGTGCCGCAGATAATCCAGCAGTAGACGGCACCAGAAAGAACGCCAGGGCCAGAATCAGATACACCGCCAGCAGTTGAGCGCCTTCCATCCAATTCGACTCGCCATCCTGTGACACTAACGTGACCACGATGGATGCCGTTGCCAAGGCGATCAGTTCATAAGGGTTGAACACGAGCAGCAATTTGTTTGAAAAAAGTAGGCTTACAAACACGAGCACAGGCGCGACAAAGAGCGCTATCTGTAAGCTGGACCCAAGCGAAATACTGATGCTCAGGTCCATTTGATTATTGTAGGCAACCTTGATCGCGACGACATGCTCAGCGACATTGCCGATCAGGGGGACGACGATGATACCGACAAAAAACTCGGACAGATGAAGGCTGGTAGCGACTGGCTCAACGGTAGCGACCAACGCTTCACTCATCAACACGATACCGATAGTTGCCAGCGCCAGCATAATAAGTGCGCGCGTCATATTGACTTCCGTTTTAGGTTCTTCGTCCTCTTCAACGGGTAAATGCATTCGCGATTGCGGATCACGCAGCGTATATAGCATTGATAGCGCGTACAGCACGATCATGACGAAGGCAATACCTTCGCTGAACAACAACTCATTCGCACCGTTTGCGCCTGTCCCCGTGAGGAGGGCCTGATCGAAGCCCGACGGGATTGCCAGTACCAGAAACGCCAGGATCACCATCGTAGCGTTCATGCTTGCGGTGCGCCGCTCGAAGGTTTGTAGGCCATTTTTCAAGCCGCCCACGAGGAAGCTCGTTCCTGTTACAAGCAGCAGGTTGCCCAGTATGGACCCCACAATTGAGGCTTTTACAAGCTCGGTTAGTCCCGCTTGCAGCGCGAAGATCGTAATGATGAGTTCGGCAGCATTGCCAAGTGTTGCATTGATGATGCCGCCAATGTTCGGGCCGAGTTTGTGGGCAATCTGTTCGGTTGATTCTCCGATAATTTCCGAAAGAGGAATTATCGCTAAGGCTGCGGAGACGAACACAATGACCTCACCCCAATGCAACACACGCGCTATCAATGCGATGGGCAGAAATATAAGGAGTAGTTTGAGATCGAGCAGGCTAGACAGTTGGAAAGGCTGTGTGCGGGTCGAACTGGTCAACGGAAGTCTCCTATTGGTGAGGGCCAGTCGCGAGCATTAGCCCAGGAGCCATATGAGCGCCATTGTAACGGCTCCGAGCATAACCAGGGCACTCCATCGCACGTAGAAAAATAGCTCACGGGTGGCCCTGGTATCTACCACCACGGGCATATTAATTGCGGCTCCGCTCTGCCGCACCTGCGCGATGATGTTTTGCAGTGCTGCCTGGTTTTGCTCAGCATTACGGTGGATCAGGTAGGCGAGCAACAGAATAACGCATACCAGCACAATGATGCCGAAAATCAGCAGGAGCCGCCACAGCACACTCCACGATGTGCTGGACAGCCCCTTGAGGCCAGTCAGAGCGCCCAGAGCGCCCAGAAAAACTGATGAGGACCAATTGAATAAGTTCTCTTCGGCAGCACGTAAGGCTCTCTGCTCCTCGAACTGCTGCCCGCCAAGCCATTGCAGCGTTTTGAGTTGTTCTTCGTTCATAAAAATTTTTCTCCAGATATGACAAGAGGCGGTCAGACTGTTGACCGCCTCTTTAAAGGCACAAAACCGCTCTAATATTCGTTCGCTAACTCGATCTCTTCGGGGATTTCCAGGTCCCGTGCGCGTAAATCCACCACCAATACAGCATCGCCAGCGTCGGCGGCACGCTCATGGAAGTGCCATACCAATGGGAGCGCTTCGCGCAGATGTCGAATCTGTTTGTCAAGATAAGCACTAAAGCGGGGATCAGGTTCACTTTGCACGAATTGTTTGACAGCTTCTTCGGGAGTCTCAGCCAACTGTTGTCGCGCTATTCTGAGGTAACGGCGCAGCAGCGTTGGACCCGCACTCGTCATAAACAACGCGGGAGCCAGCTCTTCCCCATCGCTCGGCAGATCGACGTCTAGCAGCGAGAGGCCATGTGCCTGCACCTCGGACAGCTCAAGCTGTTCAATGGCATTGGCGCGGCCCGCCTCGTCAAGTTCCGGCGCCACCGAGCGCACGCCTTTATAATCGTACTCATCCGGACGATCAAACCAGTAGCCACGTGCGCGCGGACCAACCAGTTCGTTTTCATGGGAATTGACCAGAGGCTGGAGGCTTTCCAGCACACTCGGCGAAATGCGATAATACATCAGACCCACAGAATTATTCCCCTATCCGATATTCATAGGCCATATTAAACGCGGTGCCATTTCCAGATAATCAGCGGCGACCAGCATATAGTATACGCCATTATATACGCCATTACACGCCACATCCCACTCAGTATGGCGATGAAGATGTCCGTAGACGCAAACTGTGGGCTGATACTGCGTGATCAAATCGACATAGGCAGTCGGCTTTCCTTCGGAGGTAAACGGCGGATAGTGCATCATCAAAAGTACGGGTTGGCCCGGTTGCCGATGTTCATTCGCATGTTTGAGCGCCCGCTCTAGCCGATTCAATTCCCGCGTATATCTATCTTTCTTCACGTCGTTTACAAAGTACGGGTCTTCCGGCGCTAAATGACCCATTGCTCCGCAGATGATCACCCCATCCAGCGTGATGCTGTCGCCTTCCAGTGCATAGAAGCCACGCGGCCCGACTATCTTACGGACGTTATCAATATCCTTCCACCAGTGATCATGATTGCCACGCAGCAGAACTTTCCGGCCGGGCAATGGTCCGAGCCAATCCAGGTCCGGTAGCACCTTGTTAGAAGATTGCGCCCACGATACGTCACCCGCGACCAACACGACATCTTCCGGGGCAACTCTGGATTTCCAGGCTTCGGCGATGTCTTGAGGATGATTTGTCCACCGATTCCCAAATCGGGCCATTTCTTTAGGCTTGCCGAATGAAAGATGCGTGTCACCGATGGCCCAAAAGCGTGTCTGCATAAATTCGTTTCTAGTATGAATTGGCATAAACAGGGAGATTATAACGCAGAACCGCGTGTGATGAACCCTTCGCCTGCCGGGGAGAGGCACATACCTCTCCCAATATGCCCGATAAGTTATAGCTTCGACTTTAGAATCCGCCCGGAAACGGCAGACTCTGCCCCTCAACATACGCTCTCAGGTTTTCCAACATCATTCCGAAGCCGAAGGCATTCTGTTCCATGTTGTTGTGACGAATATCCTCTGACTCTAACTCGTAGCCGGTGTGGGTAATCGTCAGGCGCGTACCGTCATTCTCCTCGTCCAACGTCCAGACGGTCATATGCTGCACTTCGGGCGGTTCCGTACGCGTGATTAGTTGATGCGGCGGATCGACAACCTCGATCACCTGTACATTTGTGTCGATGTCTTTTACGGGGTCGTAAACGGAGAGCTTCGCGCCAACTTTCAGCCCGGTTCCACGCCATTTTGTCCCCGGTGAAAACCACTTTTCGACTTGCTCAGGGTCGGTGATAGCCTGCCACACCCGTTCGCGGCTCGCTTTGATCCAGATGCTGCGTTCGACGGCGAACTTCTCTTTGGTTTCTCTGCGGTAGCCAAACAAAGCGGCAATGAATCCCTGTGGATGGGGCAGTTCCTTGCCGTCAATATAGGCTTTCAAGTTCTCCAGCGCTTTCTCCCAGGCCTCGCCACTTGGTGCAAGACGCTCCTGGCGCGCCTCCTCTGACAGCATTTCGAACCCGCTCATTGTGACTGTGACCCGCGTACCGCCGTTTTCCTCGTCGAGCAGGTAGGTCGTGGTGAGCAACCTCTCCGGTAAGCTGCGGCTGGTTACTTTCCTGGGCTGGTTCATCACTTCAAAGAGCGCAATCGCCGCTGTCATCGGCCCCATGGACACCGAGATTTCGCCGCTGTCATCGCGCTTCAACTGTGCGCCTAGAAAGGGTGGCAAGAACCACTGCGCGAGCTGTTCAGGGTCGGTGACAGCCTGCCACACCCGTTCGCGAGGGGCGTCAATCCAGATACTCCGTTCGATGCTGAGCTTTGCTACTTTTTCGGTCTGGTCCATAACTTTTGCCTCCTATGTGCAACTTTCCGGTTTCACATAGTCTATGCGAATATTTGTTCTGTGTCAACCCCATGTTGGGCGACAGATTACCGCAAGGGCTGTAAAGCCCCAGCTTTCAAGGCTGGGGATACCCATCGGGTTTGATAGTGTGTGGAATGAGATACAGCATGAGCCGATGGGACAGGCGCAAAAACGTGTTTGGCAGACCAAATGGCGGTAAAATCCAAAAGTGGGTCGCGGAATGGCAATTCCCACCCACCCTCCGGCATCAGGAGTGCCAGCGCATGAGCAATGCAAGCGACGTTCGCAAAACCTACAAATATCGCTTGTATCGCTGCGACAAGAAAGACCGCAAGCTGCGCCATATGATCTTTGTGGCGTCTACTATCTGGAACCACTTCATCGCGTTGCAGCGGCGCTACTATCGCTTGACCGGGCAGTACCTTTCGTATGAAACCATGAGCAAGCATGTGCTGAAGCTGCGCCACACCAAGCGCTTTGCGCTCTGGCAAGATTTGCATTCGCAAGCGTGTCAGGACGTGTGCCGTCGCGTGGATGCTGCCTACCAGCGCTTCTTCAACAAACTGGCGAAGGGTCGCCCCAAGTTCAGAAAGGCCAAGAAATATCGCTCGTTCACGTTCCCACAGTCGGGCTACAAGGTGGAGGGTCGGACCGTGACTATCGGCGGGACGACGTATAAGTTTGTGAAGCATCGTGAGATAGGTGGGGTTGTCAAGACCCTCACAATCAAGCGGGACAGCGTGGGCAGATTGTGGCTTGTTTTTAGCGTCCTTGAGAAGGTCACCATTCCCGAAACCAGCACGGGTCACAGCGGCGGTTTCGACTTTGGACTGAAAGATTTTCTCGTGGACGACCACAACCAGCGTCATGAGAGTCCGCAGTTCTACAAGCAGGGGCTGCGCAAAACGCGCCAACTCAGTCGTGACCTGTCGCGCAAAGTCGAGGGCAGCAATCACCATAAGCGTGCTCGCCGGGCACTGGCGACGCATCAGGCGCATCTCGCCAACCAGCGGCGCAACCATCACTTCCGGTTGGCGCATGACCTGTGCGCTGCGCTGGATGTGCTGTGCTTCGAGGACTTGAACCTGTCCGGGATGAAAGCGCTATGGGGGCGCAAGGCGTCGGACCTGGGCTTTGCCAGTTTCCTGAGCATCCTGGAATGGGTGGCCTTTAAGCGCGGCAAAACGGTGGTCCAAATAGACCGCTTCGCGCCGAGCACACAAGTCTGTTCTGGCTGTGGACACGTTCATGCTCTCACCTTGCGTGATAGGACCTTGACTTGTCGTTGTGGTCTCATTATTGACCGCGATCACAACGCGGCGATAAACATTCACCGCATCGGGACATCGATGCTTAACCATAGCGCCAATAAGACGCAGGCTCGCCTGCGCAGGCGCGTAGATGGTAGAAGCCCCCGGCTTTAGTCGTGGGGAGTATGTCACTTGACGTTAATGAGTGCAAAGAGCGGTGCAAAGGTCGGATCGATCTTCACAACGCACTGGGCATATCCCTTGAAGTACTGCGTCCGGCTGTCGTTTGAGGTCGGATCATAGGCGGGAAGGGCGTTAACGCAGCCTTGCAGCGCCTTTGACATTGATTCGGCGTCCTGTAGCCCAGGCTCAAGATCGCTGTTGCGCAGGACATATCCATCGAACGCACGGAACAGCCAGAACTGGTATAACGCGCCTGTCGCAGCGCCGGAGCCGCCACCCGCAAAGAGCGACGGAATAGAAACCGTATTCGGTGCTTGTAACAGTTTGTCGATCTGGTTGTACAGCGCCACGGTATCTTTGCCCTGTGCCGCTGCGCGCGTTGGATCGTTGATCAGGGATCGGTAGGCAGGCATCGCGGAAAACAGGTCCGGGTTCCGCGCTACGGTGGTGATCCAGCGGTAACAACCTTCAGGGTTTTGCGTTTTGGCGCTGATATAAAGTGAACCAATGGAATAAGACTCGGCATTGTATGTAGTGCCAGTCGGATAGGTCACAGGCTTGTAAGTATTGGCCTGAGCCGGGTTTTGGTTGGCCTGGGTGCTAAACGTGTTAAGCGCCGTATTCATGACTGGCGCAAGTGTTGTCCCGGCTACCCCGAAGTTGAAGCCGATCTTGCCCAACTCATCGTATTTGATATAGCCTTTCTTGGCGAGGTCAAGCACCTGCGTGATAGCGTCCAGCGTCTTGGGATCGCTGTAATTGATAGTCGGAGGATCAGTTCTGAAATCCAGCGGCAAACCACCATAGGCCGCGATCAGAATCAACAGGTGCGTTCCGCCTGTGTCGGAGGCAATGAACGGTGGAAGCGTCTTGGAATCCGGCTTGAGTGACTTTAATGCTTCGGTGAACTGTTCGAGAGTCCAGCCGTTAGCCGGTTGAGACACGCCTGCTTTATCGAATTGCTGAGCGTCGTATTTCAAAATCGCAGGCTCGATGATGGCTGGCAAGCCCCAAACCTTGTTATCGCGAGTCAGTTGCGGAAGGATATTGCCCACGACATCGCTTTTATCAAAGGCTTTGTCGCTAGCCATAAAGGGATCAAGGTTGAGCAGCGCACTCAACTGAACACTCGGAACCGCGTTGTACGGCAGATAAAAGCAATCATATCTATCGGCAAGCTGTTCCGTCCCCGTATTGAATCCCGTGGGAACATCCAACGTGATCGCGCCTACTTGCGGATCGCTGCTCGTAAAATCCGCGACCAGCTTGTTCCACCTGTCCTGCTGTGGGAGCGGCCTCTCGAACGAGAGAATGCCAAACTTCAGTGTCGCTTTGCTGGTCGTGGCGCTGTTGCTACCAGGGATGGGCGTCGCCACGACAACGGTAACCTTATCTTTCCTGGCTGCCGCTGCCTGCAAATTGTTCACTGCGGTTACTTCGACTTCCTGTAATGCACTTTTGGCGTCTTGGCCCTGAGTCTGCATCTTTTGCTGCGCGAGGCTCAGATAATTGGCAAAGCGGACATCGGAGACAGGCAAGCCATTTTTGATTGCTTGATCGATAAGTTGGCGTGTTTCCGGCGAGATTTTCAATGTGACACTGGCTCCGCTATCAGCGCCAGCCAGTGTTTGACGGGCAGGAGAAGCGCCAAACTGTCCGGTAACTTCGGTGCGTGTGGTCAAGAATGCCGCCAGCGCATAGGCTTTATCCGGGTGCTGCGTGCCTTTGCTCACGGCATAACCCTGCACATCCAATCCGCCTTTGCCACCCGGCAGCAACACTGATTGGCGCTTCTGATCCGAATTAACGGCGTTCTGGACCATTGCCGCTGTCGCTGAACCAATGCTCATTGGCGCATCATTACCCGCTGCAATCAAACCGTCGCCATACAATTTCGTCCAG